>Ga0325411_1001232_pt1 | contig 28355 bp, 14 predicted proteins | sample PopdelMetagenome_13_FD_206181 | JGI IMG/M metagenome (GOLD analysis project Ga0325411, IMG submission 206181) | Populus deltoides microbial communities from Bellville, Georgia, United States - Xylem-PdIQD-R4 | ecosystem: Host-associated > Plants > Phyllosphere > Stem > Wood/Secondary xylem...
AGGAGAATGGAAGAAACGGTGGTTGGGTCTACTTCTAGTGCTAGCAACGTGCATGAAGCGGCAAATGACAACACTAATCCTTACAGAAATATGGTTATAGATGCAATGAGAATGAATCAAGGTAATGTCAGTCAATGTCCAATCGTAGAAGAAGAACCTAATGCAGATGCAGCTAGGTTTTTTGATTTGTTGAAAGATTCTGACGAACTATTATGGGATGGCTACACGAACCACAGTAAATTATCGGCCGTAGCACAGGTGTTCACCATCAAGTCAGATCACAGGTTGAGTGAGGTCAGGTACGACAAGATTATTGAATGGGTAAAAAGCATTATACCTCAAGGGAACAGACTGAAAGAGAACTTTTATGCTGCGAAGTCCATGATGAAACCCCTCGGTTTAGGATACCAAAAAATTGACATGTGCCCTAACTTCTGCATGTTATACTACCTTGAAAATGCTGAGATGACCGAGTACATAACATGCGGGTATTCTCATTACAAACCTAGAACTGGCAGGGGAAAAACTCTAGTGGCATATAAAAAACTTAGATACTTCCCGATCACACCTAGACTGCAGAGGTTATTCATGTCACCAAGGACTACTGAGCATATGACATGACACCAAGCACACCATGCGGTTGATGGAGTGATGGTTCATCCTTCTGACGGCGAAGCTTGGAAACGCTTTAACAGTGTTCATCCTCACTTTTCAGCTGAATCAAGGAATGTGCATCTTGGGTTGTGTACAGACGGATTCAACCCATTTAGGTTATTTGCTGTTTCTTATTCTTGTTGGCGGGTCATACTCACAGTTTATAACTTGCCACCGGGAATGTGTATGAGGCCGGAGTTCATGTTTTTATCTACTATCATACCCGGTCCAAGAAGCTCGGGCGGAATATAGATGTTTGTCTTCGACCGTTGATTGATGAGTTGGCATAGTTGTGGTCCTCCGGAGCTTTGACTTATGATATATCGAGGAAACAAAATTTCCTTACGAGGGCAGCTTTGATGTGGACTATCAATGATTTTCCAGCTTATGGAATGCTTTCTGGTTGGAGCACGCATGGGAAACTCGCATGTCCATACTGCATAGAAAACAACAAGGCATTCACTCTAGCAAATGGAGGTAAAGCTTTTTTTTTTTACTGTCACCGTCGCTTCTTGCCACTTAATCATAGGTACAGAAAGAACAGAAAAGATTTCTTTGTTGGCAGAGTTGAAAAAGATGTTACATCCCTGCGTCTTTCTGGTGAAGAATTGCATGATGTTGTCTCAGAATACGGTGACATTGTATTTGGCCTTCAATCAGGTAAGCAAAAGTTTCCTGGTTTTGGTTTGACCCATAATTGGGTAAAGCGAAGTATCTTTTAGAAGCTTCCTTATTGGAAGACCAATCTGCTCCGCCATAATCTTGACGTTATGCACATCGAAAAGAATATGTTTGAGAACATTTTCAACACTGTCATGGATGTGAAGGGGAAGACAAAGGACAACATCAAGGCTAGATTGGATATAACTTTATACTGTAACCGTAAAAATATGGAGTTGGTTTATGATGAGTCACGGGTCGTAAAACCAAGAGCAAGCATCGTGTTAGAGAAAAACGCACAACTGCTAGTTTACAAATAGCTTAAGAGTCTGCGTTTTCTGGATGGACATGCATCGAACATATCAAGGCTGGTTAATATAGAGGACTGCAGATTGTATGGAATGAAGAGTCATGACTGCCACGTGTTTATGCAAACACTCATCCCATTAGCTTTTCATGATTTGTTGCCAAAGGGAATATGGGATGCACTCACGGAGATCAATAATTTCTTCAGAGATATATGCTCCAGCAAGTTGAATGTTGATCACATTGAGAGGCTTCAAACGAATATCGTCGAGATACTATGCAAACTTGAGATGATATTTCCTCCATCATTTTTTGACTCAATGGAGCATCTCCTTATACATCTATCGTTCAAGGCAAAAGCTGGAGGACCGGTCCAATAATTAATTTTATATCCATCAGGGAATCCGTCGGTAAAACTGTCATATAAGTTCCAGCGACCGCCCGTTCAGTTTATTTTTTCTTCTCCTTTGTTTCTCACCTTAAGATTTCGATTTTTTTCCTCTCTATTCTTCAAAGCTTTCACCTCCAATCTCTAGCAAGTTTCTTGTAAATCTTCATCAGTTTAAAAGGTATGTGTTTCTTCTATTTCATTTTACTTTAAGGGTTTTTTTTTTGCTATTTTTTTTGTTATGTTATTTGTTTTGGTGTATTTTTTATAATGTAGATAAAGTCTATAGTTTTTTTTTGCATAATTCATTGCTAAAGTCTATAGTTTTTTTTTAGAATTTATTCAATATTTTTTATTGTTGTATTGACATAATTATTATTAGTTAATTTGTTGAATATTTATTGTTAATGTTGAATTTACCATAGAATTAATAATTGAATATGTTGGAATAATTATTAATTTTACTCAATTATTACATGATTTGTGTTTAAATTTTTCCATTTATTTTGATTGTTATTCTAGAGGTTTTTTTTTTAATTTATTGTTTTGTTGTATTGGCATAATTATTGAATAATTTTTTGAATTGTAATTGTTAATGTTGAATTTACCTTAGTATTAGTAATTGAATATTTTGGATTAATTGTTAATTTTACTCTATTTATTGCATGATTTATGTTTAATTTTTTCCATTAATTTTAATTGTTAGTCTACAGTTTTTTTTAATTTATTGAATATATTTTATTGTTGCATTGGCATAATTATTGAATAATTTGTTGAATTGTAATTCTTAATGTTGAATTTACCTTAGGATTAGTAATTGAATATGTTGGAATAGTTAGTATAGATTGGGTCAATTGGTTGTGGCTTTTGTTAATATGTGTAGGTTTGTGGATTTGGGTAGTATCCAGTAAAGGGGAGGTGCTGTCGAAATTTTTTTTAACATTTGAATTTAATTATATAATTATTTGTATAAAATTATGTAGATGCGCAGAATGAAAAACAGAGCTGGTCGCTCACGTACGGTCGCAGTTAGTTCGTCTAGCATCGATGATGATATTTCATTAGGTGCCTCTCAAGAAGAGGCACCTACACCACCTGCACCGTCAACCGATGTTGCCTCTTCCAGTGCTACTTCACAGCGCAGAGGCGGGGTGCCTTCGCAGCGGAATCAATTTACCCGCAAGTACAAGACACAGTGGAAGGACGACCTTTCAATATAAGTTTGTTAAGGTTTAATTTTTTTTTTTAAAAAATTACAACATAATTTATGAAGTAATCACTATTTAATTTGTTTCTTTTATTTTTAGGTTCACAAACATGGAGGCCGCTCAAGTAATATCATCGGCGTTTAAATCATCGATGGAGATTCCATTGTTTCAATGGAGTTAGATATCCAAGCATCCTGAATGGATGCCTCAAATCAATGCATGGTTTGGCAGATTTCAGGTTGGTGTTAATTTATAATTTTCAGCTTATTTCTAAAAATTATTAATATAATTGTAAATAAATTATTATTTTTATTTAAACTTGTTTATTTATACATAACACAAATTTGACTGGGACAATGAGCATAACACTGTTGTGAGGAGGGTGTGGGAAAATCACGCGGCAACTAGTTTAGATCGAAAACAATACAAGATTTTTTTTAGACAAAAATTTATGTTTCGAAATGTAATTTTTGGTTGTGTGAAGTAGGTTGCGTGATTTTTGGTATGAAGCACAAAAAAAGGAAAAAAAAAACCACGAGGGATAGGGATTTCCAAGGCTGGAACGATGTTGCGGTTTGGAGGGATTTCAAACCGATATACATCCCGGAAGATATATGGCCGCACTATCTTGAGCACGTGACGTCTGAGCGGTTCACACGACGCTCACAGTCCGGTGCTGGCAACCGGAATCAGCCAATTCATGGCGGGGTGACAACGCACACTGGCGGCTCCGTTCCGTTTGCTGCACATGCGAAACGGATGGTAAGATTAATTTAAATGAAATATATTGTTAAATTTAGTTGTTGTTAATATATCTTTTTTCATTATAGGCTGCGTCTCTTGGACGTGAGCCGAGCCCGATGGAGCTGTTTGTGGAGACGTACGTGCGGAGTCAAAACCGCCAGAAGAGGATGCAACAATTAGTTGATAACCGTGCTCAACATTTCGTGGTATGTTCAACCATTTTATTTTGTAAGTTATTATGTTTATTGTATTGAATATGATGATTACTTTTTTTTTTTAATTTTTAGGAGACCTATAATAATCGGTTGAGGGAGAGATACAGGGACGATATTTTGACCCATCCGGAATTCGATCCGGATTTGTGGATGGAGGTTGGCTCGTCAAGTGGACCGGATAAAAATCAGGTTTACGGGCTCTCCAACACTATGGCCGACAACTTGCGGTCGACCCGTAGTGTTTCAAGCGTTGGGAGCTCCCAATCAATATCGAGCTCCCAATCTAAGGAGTTCGTGGCCTTGCAGCAACACACGGCTCAGCTCACCGAGAAATACGATAACATATCAGCGGAGTACGCACAACTCAAAGCGTCTCATGCACAACAAAGAGCGGAACAAAGAGCGGAGTCTGAGCAAATCAAAGCGTCTCAAGCACAACAAAAAGCGGAGTATGAACAACAAAAAGCGGCTTATGAACAACAAAAAACAGCTTATGAACAGCTTCGCGAAATGATTATGAACATGGCAAATAGTGGAACATGTGCGCCTAATCTTTTTTGGCCGTTTAACCACCAGCCTCCTCCTGGATCTCCTCCCCATCCTCCAGCTCCACCTTTATATTAATTTGTAATAAACATTATTTACCTTTAAAACTTCATTTAATATTTTTCTTGAAACATATTCAGTTTGTAATGAATATTATTTAACTTTGTTTTTTTCTTCTTATGTTTAATATAAATTTTATTTGCATAATTGGTTTGTATTACAATTAATTTATATAGTTTTATATTACATATCCTAAATAATTTTTTAAAAACAAATACAGAAAAAACTATTACCAAGGATTTTACCGACGAATTAATTCGGTTGGTATTTTAATCACTCACCAACAGACTTACCGACGGAATTAATCCATCAGCATTTAGCAGTAGCTGCCACACGTACCGACGAATATACAGACGGATATATTCGGTTGGTATTTTAAACACTCACCGACATAATTACCGATGGAATTAATCCGTTGGCATTTAGCAGTAGTTGCCACACGTACCGACGAATATACAGACGGATATATTCGGTCGATATTTCATACACTCACCGACAAATTAACCGAAGGTTATGTTCCGTCGGTAAATCACAATATCACTGACGGAATACAAATCCGTCGGTATATTTCAAGCGGGAATCTTTTTTTTTTGCGCGCAAATTCCGTCTGTAAAACCATCGGCAAATGGTTTTTTTTTCCGATCGATATAGCGATGGAAGGGGGAATCACCGACAAGAGGAAAGCCGACGAACGTAATCCGTCGGGATGACATCGGTAAAAAAATCACCAACGAACTTCTAATCACACACCGACGGAATTTTTCCGTCAGTAAAACTGTGAAATCTTGTAGTGTAAGCATAGGGTAATTTGTGTTTGTGTAAGTTTCAAGCTCAAAGTACTTTCACTTAAGAGGTATGTTAGAGAATAATATAAATAATATCCTGAAACCTCACCTAATAGCTTGAGTTTTTGGGCGCCGCATCACAAGAGTTTTTACTAAAAAAAATACATTCATGAGAAGGTTTTGTGTGAATGTTACGTGATTAATTTATTAGTTTTGCTTTTGAGAAAGCAATTCGTATAGCCTTAACTAAGATACAAGCAAAATTATGATCTGTTGACTATATTCAAAAGTCGAGATTGCTATTAATTAATTAACCTTTTTCATAATTCACACTTTCAATTTTTCTTTTTACACGCCCATGGATGGAGAAAAAGGTAAAGAATAATGAGAATGAGTCCTCTTACACAGCCTAGCTAGCTACTCATAACTCATTATAACAATTTAAGAAAAAAAGAAAAAAGGGAGAAGAAAACATGGCACCATATTGACTTTGCACACTCCTTTACGTAACAACAGTACCAAGAAAGCATAATAAATAAATTAGCATGTTAAATATTGAGCTACAGTGATGGGGGATTGAAACTGTTTCCATTCCTCCATTAATCTTGGATAATGGGAGCAAAAAATATGGGGTCGGTGAAATCAAATGTTTCCGTCAAATCTTTTCTGGATTTCTTCTTCGATTCTGTACAAACATTCTTTCCGATTCATCAGTAGATTCAATGAACGAGTCTTTGACTGCATGCACAGTGATGGACAATCCTTTCTCTTTTCTAAATTTCGTTTTATCCTTTTTATGATAGATTTTACAGTATAAATCTGATCAAATGTTTGAAGCCACATATATATAACAAAGAATCACATGAAGTTGTTCATCTAGTAGATAGAAATGAATCGAAGAGGCAGAAGTATGAAATAAATAAAATACATATTCTCAATCCGGGATAATTGCATCAGATATGAATTTGTTCCTAGTGTGCCACATATTTCATACTATTCCATAGAATAGTCATTGCCAAACATTTCGCTGAAACTTTTCTTGAATCAATCCTTGCCACTGATGAAATAAATCATGACATGAATGAATGAGGTATGCAACCATGAAATCCCACCAGCTAACTATTCTATCCGAAAATTTCCAAGACATCGATCGGGCAATGAAAAAGGATGGGTTTTAGTTTCTGACCAATAAATACAAAATTGACATATATCTTCGTACATCATGATAATTCTTCTTTTGACCAAAAAGGAGCGAGTGATAACTAGCTAGTTGTGCATAGCTAACTATAGCAGAAATTTCATGTTTGGAGGATAAACACTTTTCCAAATGATTGCATTGTAAATGCCTTCGAACTCGTATAAAAGAGTCTATCAAGGATAGTAGAACACAACTTAAATGTGTAATGGCCTTTACCATCCAAAGTCTATATTTTTCTATCTTCTTTATATTTGTGAGGTTAATGGCATTCATCATACAATGAAGGTGCTCATTTCCGTTGTTTATAAATCATTGATTCCATATCAAGTTCTAATGACAACAATTATCATCATCCTAAAACCCTAGCTATACTGTTGATAGTTCTGAGTTGTTAAGCTGATAGTTGATATAATCAGGGATAGAGTTCAGAAAAAGATTTGTCACCAACTCAAATATCATTCCAAAACTGAATTCTATTACCCATCCCTACTTTAAATCTAAAGCTATCTTTCAAAATAAAAATGATTGATTGCCAGAGTGAATAATGGAGAAAATACCTGACGTGAGTGTTTGGAAACGTGGTTGTACCCGCGTTTTCAAAAAATTTAATTTTTTTACTAAAAATTTTAAAAAAAATTTGTATGTTTTGAATCGTTTTGATACGCTGATCTTAAAAATTATTTTTAAAAAATAAAAAAATATTATTTTGATGCATTTTAATACGAAAAACACTTTGAAAAACAACCACAACTACACTTGTAAACAGACTAAAAGAAGATAGAAGCCCTTTTAAACGAAGACACACCATTCTGAACACATGGTTTGTACTTGTTGTTAATGAAATCTTCCCAGCCATCTTGATTTCCATACCCCATTCTCCAAAGCCATTTAAACAAAAAGGGCTTTGTTTTTCACCTTATTCCTAGCCCTCTCCCCTTTTTTCTCTCACCGCCATATCTCAAGCAAGTTTATGAACTTTTTGCTTATTAAAATTTCCTAACCAGAGAAACCTGCACTCCATAGCCATAATAAGCTTTGCTAAACCCTTGGCATTTTAAATAAGGAAATATAGTATATGGAGAAGGCTAGAATATTCTTAATCAAACAAACCTGGCCCTTAAAGAGAGCAATTAATTACCCTTTCATGCCTCAAGTCTCATTCTAATCCTTGAGATGACTGGCTTCTATGCAGAAAATTTGTTCAGATTGGCACCTTATGGTAAGCCCAAATATTTAACAGGTAATAAATCAAGTTTACAATATAAAAGATTTGGCAAGCCAACAATATACAATTAATCATTTATAATATAAGATCAAAACAATTTCTTACAAAAAATTATATATAACGAGATGATCTTCACATCAACAAGCAAATGGCCTTATAGTGTAGTTGTATGGTATTCTCCCACAATTAGATCTTTCTTGGATTTTAGGTACTTGATGATAAGTTTCTTCATGAGCAGAGTATAGGTGATAAACCCTATTGGTTTATATGTACCTGGTTAAGTATATATGTAAAAAAAAATAAAATTTAAGAAACTAAATATAATATTTGTTTCATATAAAATAATTTATTTTTATTCATGAAAAATAATTGTTGGGTATTTAATGGATAACATATCGATTTAAGTGTTGAAAAAGAAAAATATGTATTAACCAGTGTGGGGCCCATAATTTGATGACCATATATAATAGATTTGTAAATTACTCTAATTTTCTCAAAACCACATGTTATTTTCCTTAATTAGTTCATATTAGGGAAAAAAAATAAAAAAAGGGAGGTGTGCAAGTCCTTAGAAAAAAAAAAAAGGGTTACGTAATATACACAAGGAAAACTGATCCCATAAAACAATCGGAAGGAATAGCATGAAAATGAGTAAAATTGGTCTTTCCAATTCTTGCATTATAATTTTGGGTACAAGAATCCTCTAATTCTACTTTCTGATGTCATGTTTTTTTTTTTGATTTAAAAGTTTTTTTAAAAAAATTTTAAAATTTTTTATTTAAAATTAATATTTTTTTAAATATTTTTTAATTATTTTGATGCGCTGATATAAAAAATAATTTTTAAAAAAATAAAAAAATATTATTTTAATATATTTATAAATAAAAAACACTTTGAAAAAAAAAAAAAAAACCACACTCCTAAATATATATACACACTTAAAATTATATTCATTAATTAGATGAACGCCACATCCACACGTATAAATGGATGAAACGATCATACGTGACCATAAATTGAATGTGTGAAGTTTGACCGTTTGTGTAATTTATCAATTAAATTTGAACTATTTGTTTGACTTTACAAGAGGACTTGTTGGTTTTTTGTTCTTCTATACGGTCCATAAATTGTTATATGTAAATTAATAACATTAATATCCACATAATTATATGAAGTTTTGAAGATCTTTAATTAATGTAAATAATCATAATTTAATTTAGTCTTTATATATTTACATCCTTGACAAAAAAAAAAAAGGCTAACAAGTGATCTTAGGAATTAAAAAAAAATAAATGATATTAATCAAATACATTAAGTAAAGATATTGCATATAACAATGTTTTTGAGTGTTTATTATAATTATGATCACTCGGTTTAGCAGGTTGATTCAAAAACTCATTGACTTAGAGCTTGATTCGAGTTGGATTTATCATTAAACATAATCAATAATTGAACTAAGTGAACCCAAGCATTTTTATTGGATTTGAACTATCCTTGTCAAATCTAATCTAGACTGTTTTAATTTTTTAAAATTTAAAATAATATTATTTTGAGATGATTTAGATTGATCTGTTGACTCGATTAAATCTTATATCAAATCTAATAACTATAATATTTATAACAAATTATAAAAAGAAGGAAACACGTAAATTAATTAGGAATATTGAATAAATTTTAATAAGTATTCTAATAGAATTTATAAGCCGAACCCATCTTTAATATATGTTATAAATCCATCTATAAATGAGTACTTCCATTAATTTCTTTTTATTTAATTAGGCCTTATTTGTTCTTTATGTATCAAAAGTGTTTTAAAAAAATTTAAATTTTTTTTATTTTTTTTTGTTTCAAATTAATATTTTTTTAGTGTTTTTAAATCATTTTGATGCGCTACTGTAAATAATAATTTTTAAAATAAAAAAAATATTATTTTAATACATTTCCGAGTGAAAAGCATTTTAAAAAGTAACCGCAACCACACTCCCAAACACATTAATATGATGTTGTTACTTTCAATTTGTAGTGATTTTTATTCCAAAAAGTGTCCATCTTTTACAGAAAATACTCTCTACTTCTTTCAATCTCATTATAGCAACATAACCATAGATCCATATCTAAATCTTCTTCTCTAAACCAAGATTTCACCACAAATAAATAAATAAATAAATAATTGAAATCATCGAACCCCCAATCTCATTAATTATCAGATGGTGATTCAATTCTTTCTCTATCAATAACTTCAGTTTTTCATAAACCAAATTTCACATTTGAGATCAGCTTCTTAAATGTGACATTAACAGCCTGCCTGAAGTATTTAGGCACATGAATATTAATAATAATTAACAAGCACAAGTAGAGTTGATTTTTCCAGGCTTATTGTAATTGGTGAAGGCATATGCTTCCAACTCTAGCTGTCATATTCTGTGAGACTCAGACATTCTACTTACTAATGCCATATTTTATGGCATGTAGCTTAGTCAAGAAACCTATGCTCGCCACTTTTTCTTCAGATAGTTTCACTTTTTATCGTGGGTCAGATATCCTGCAGTTCCACCTGATTACATATCACAACCATTTTTGCTTTTCAGGTTGATGAAAACTGATGACTGCGATACCTAGCTTGCTTTTTGAGCCATCCATTTTACTTGTATGGCTCTCAAGAGCACCCATGGCCATATTGTTGCTTTACATCATTAGGAAGATTCGAAGAATATCACATCTGCTTGCGTATTTCAAGTTACCCACTAACTTCTCAGAAAAAGAAAGGTCATATCTTTCATGGTGCTTCCATATTTTCTGGAAACATGAATTTGCACAAAGAGTTTAGCATATATAAATGGATCTTCTACTTCTTTGTTAGAAGCATGCATGCAGGTATATGAATATATATACAGTTTTTTTTTTTTTTCAAAAACAAAATTACTATATGAATTGGCATATGTTAATATACAATTTCTTTTTGCAAGCTTCAAACTATTCGTAAGAAGAAAGAAAGGCCTCTCATCCACTTTATTATTAGAGAATTAATAATAAATAGTTGGGAGCAAATTTGAGGTTAGTTTGAATGCTGCAATATTAATGGCTTGGCATTTCTTTCATTTAATAGTATTCTGAGGAGTTGTGAACGTACACATGTAGGTTCTGATGAAAGGTGGTGGTCCTGGCTGCTAATGAGAATCAAGACGACTACAAGTCACTAAAATGGCAGATGATTAGCCCTCAAGAAAGGAAGGAATTCAAAATCCAAACACAGAGAGATGGAGAGTCATGATATGTAAGGATTTCATAGTTAGAAGTCATCAATTCCTCCTCTCGAAAGTCACCATGACATACATGCATCCCAAGACAAACCCTAATAGGAAAGGGAAAAAAAAATTGAAGCATAAATTATAGAAAAACTTGAGAATAATGTTAACAAGTCTCATCCCAAACCCACCCATGGAAAAGCAAAATAAAGGTTAAGCACAATCATATCATCTCACCTATGCAAAACAATCTATAGCCCTCCTCATTCTTTTCCCTCTCTAGAAGTCATATCTAATTAGAGAAAAATTGTATTGTACAAGCTGTACATGATCGATATATCTGAGGTCCCCCCCCAAAACAACACCACCAACCTTCTCAGATTCCTCCTTCACAAGGGTTAATCTGGTTGGTGTCATCTTGGAAAGATAAGGGTTCTCTTGCAAAACTCTCTCCCTAGCTATGCAACCTTTTTTCTTTTCTCTTCCTCTTTTCCTCAGTTGGAGGATACATATCAACTTTGGCACCATCGATCAGTATTGTGTCTGTTGGCATATACCATCCGAAGAACCTCTCATAGGCTATAATTCTTCAATCAACATATTCTCTATAAATCGAACTCAAGACAAGAAAAACTTGGTGGTGGTGGTGGTGGTGGTGATTTCATCAAAACTGACCGATCACACGGTGCAGCTTCTTCATTTCTGCATCGTTCAATGTCTTCAGCTATTCTTATAGCATCCACTGAGGCGCCTAATATTCCACGTTTAGTGAACCCCACTGCATATAGCCCACACTCCCCTTTCCATCCATTTGGAAATGGTCTTCTAGGAAAACCATCTTTTTCCGAGAACATATCTCCTTCCTGACAATTAAAAAACAAAAAAAAAAGCCCATGTCCTCTTTTTCTTTAGCATTTTGATCATCAACTTGGTGCAAAAATAACATATCCTTAAGAATAAGAAACTTAGAGAAGAAAGGAAATTATGAAGAACTAAAGATAAAGAAAAAGAAAAAGTTACCTTTAGCCAAGATGGCACATTACTTTTGTAGCCTGTTGCTAAGATAATAGCATCAAAATTCTCCGTTTTCCCTTCAATAAACTCTACCGTATGACGTTTTAGCTTCTTAATTTCTGGACATATCTAAAACAACAAAGGAAAATTCAGGAATTCTACAGTAAAAATAGGAGTTTTAGCTAGGATATACAGTGTATTAAGTTCCACACCGAACACAGCGTATCTATTTTTTACATATATAGCTAATTAAAAAAATAGAAAAAGGGAATTAGAATTACGCGACACTAGGTATGAAATCAAGAAAAGCAAACGGTACGATTGTTTGGCACAGTAGAATCCTTTCAAACATACATATGATGCCAGGGAGAGCAAAATGAAAAGTGATGATGTGATATATTCATTATATGATACGTGATATAATTGGGAAAGTACCTTAATGTCTCCACTTTTGATCTTGGCTAGTGTCCCAACATCTAATACCGGGGTCTTCCCGGACAAGTTCTTGAGTTCAATGGGACCTAATTCCGGCCGGTCCAATCCAAATCGTGCCGTATCACCGAGCATTAGCCTCGACACTATCAGCAGGAACCGATCGACAAGGCGCACAGGCAGCCACTTGAGCAACCACATGGACAACCCGAAAGTTGATTGGCCCAGCATCTCTCGAGGTAGAACATGCACCTTCAATCAAAACAAATTACATTCCCACAAAAATTATAAAAAAAGAAAAAGACAAGAAGTTACTACTTCTACAACTTAGAAAGCTTATAGAATGACTCAAAAAAGAGCTAAAAGTTTGATGATATTGGTGTGACCCGTCTAGTTGCCCGAGTGATGTGTGTGTACATGTGGGCTAATTCGTTCGAGGTCATGACTGAATATGCCTAGAGGTCTTTACAGAGAAAAATTAATTATAGGAACACAAAAGGGAGATGTATTGTTATGATATACATGCAAAACCTTACAATTCTTACCATTGTATGCGCATGCTTGGGAATCCCAAGAAAGTGAAAGATCAAGGATTTTTATTTTTATGTATAAAATTACATATCCCTATTTTTTTTCCTTGTCATTTTTTAAATAAATAAAAAAAAAACAGAGAGAAGAAAGCGTCTGTTGGAACTTGAAGTCACTATGCACACCAGGCCAATTTGAAATTGTTATTAGACTCCCATGAGAGAAATGAGCCAGAAATACATCATACATGCCAGGACAGAAAAAGTTTTTAATGAGTTTTATTTTATAAATAAATAAAAATAGATCATTAATTTTGCAAGCATTTCCATTCGTTATTTATATGTGGATTTTTTATTAAGAAAAATGACTGAAAGGGAGAAAATAATACGAAACCAGGGATTTGAATATTTATATTGATTTTTTAAAAACAAAACCTGTATATCTTATTGTTCTATCATCAAAACGAGGTTTTTTTTTCCCCATCAGAACATTTGGATTTGAACAGACCAAAGGCTTAAGGATTAACCTTTCAAAGGGTTTTTTTTTTTCTTTTTTCTTTTTTGCTATAAAGTTTTAAGAAAAAAGAGAGAACAATATGCTTAACTAATTAAGATGAGCAGTACTTACTGTATCTCTAACAACAAGTGAAGGCTTAGCACTAAAATCGCATAGATCCAAACAAACTTCCATTCCAGAGTTTCCACACCCCACCACCAAAACCTTTTTCCCTGTAAACTCTTTTCCACTTTTGTAATAACTTGTATGCTTTATGTCCCCTCCAAATTCTCCCATTCCATCAATCTCTGGCACCACCGCCTCCGCATTCTCTCCGGTCGCCACCACCAACCAGCGGCACACATACTCGGTCTCCTCTAGCTTCTTCCCAACAGTCTTCACGCGCCAAAACCCATTAACTTTATCATATTCAGCTTGTGACACAGTCTCATTGAACCGGGGACCAATCTCAAACTTTTGTGCATATGACTCTAAATAATGAAGAAATTGTTGCTTAGTAGGGTAAGTTGGAAATTCACTAGGGAACCTCATGAGAGGAAGCTCACAGAATTGTTTTGGTAAGTGAAGGCGTAGGCGGTCATAAGTCTTCAACTGCCACAAAGATGCTATGCAACTAGATCTCTCTACTACCATACTTAAGACACCTTTTTCTTTGAGACAAGCTGCCACGGCTAGGCCTGAAGGACCAGCACCAACAATAACTGGACCAGGGACAAATACACGTGAAGGTTTATTCATAATTTTTTCAAATAGAGGATCGTGAGCATGTTTGCCTTCTAATTCTCTCAAGCAGTACATGATCTGTTTAAGAACTGAATATATAAGTGTGGTTAAAAAAAGGGTTGTAAACACACTGATTGACTGTATCAGCTATAACTAATATGAGTCAAAGCTAATTTGGTTGTTGGGTTCAAGAGAAAGAGCAGAACTGAAGAGAACCCATTCGGCCAAACAACGTGCTGTTGATGTTGGGAGAGAGTAAGTGGGGGACTAAGTTGAAAGATTAAGCCGAGATTTAGTGATGGATTTCTCTCTTATCTATAGAGAGATTAGGCCTTTGCGAGGGAATTCCTTAAATATTGGAGTGGATTAAGAGGACTTATCCACTTATGAGAATAACTTTTGTTTTCTTTTTTGAAATCTCTGTGCGTTGTGTTGTTCAATGGAGGTTAAACCGGAAGATGAGCAAAGAACTTCGGGGCAAAATCAGCATTCAACAATGAATGTGAGAGGGGGAGAGAGAGTGAGAGAGATGGTGATATGTCTATATATATTCCCTTTGTTCATAGAAGAACTTAAATACGAGCGAGGCTTGAGTGGTAAAGATGAGTAATGGTAGTGGGGACACATTTATATGTATAGGGTCTCAAATATTTAATTATTAACCAAAATAAGCCAAAGAAAATTTTAATTAATTATCATTAACCGACATAGAATATATATAAATATATGTAGGGCTTCAGCCATGCTTCAAGTCATCAGAAAAAAAAAAAATAGAGATCGATCTACGTCACTTCACTTGTCACAAGAGAGACTTAGAGACCTCATTGGGCAAGGATTAGTAAAAGAATTGGTTGTGGGTTAGCAAAACAAAGTCCTAAATTAGCCACAATTAGGATAACTTTAATTAATTAGAGTCATTAATCAAGAAGGTTAGCACTAACTAGGTCTGGTTTCCAAATTGAATCTATGGATGTGATGTAATTATGTGGGTGGGCGATGGGTTGGACCAAGGACCAACTTGGGCTTTGTGTGGAGTGTGAATTGTAGCCGAGATGTCTTCCACCATGAATATCGAGGCAAAGATGTAATCATGGAGTAGTAGGGCAGAGACTAGCTAAAAGTGAAAAACCCTTCAAAATCTGAGATTTCCATTCATGTGCCTTTGATTTGGGTAATTATGACCTGCCTCAAATTTCAATTGGACGTACTCATAGTATCTGAATTTCTATCGCTTTAGTCAATCATGAGAAAATCAACTATCTCTACTCTGAGTTGACTTCCAGCATATAATCGGAGCAACATTTCAGATGATATGCTGGTCAAGATACGTGTGGTATACAGTGGAGAAATTATGGATGATAATAGTTATTTTTTAAAATATTTTTTATTTAAAAATATATTAAAATAATATTTTTTAAAATTAATTTTAACATTACATATATAAAAAAGATATAAAAACATGAAGAAAATAAAAAAAATTTAATTTAAAAAAAAAAGGTTACTATCACAAGAATTCTTTGTTGTTAATATTATTTAGATGGAGGATTTGGTGAAGGCCATGAACTGGTGGCAGTACTACAATTAATTCAGTGGTTCCCTCTTAATTATCACACATACAAATAAAGAAATGAAAATATTAATACCAAGTTAGAAAACAAAATATAAGAAAAAATTTTAACTAAAAATTTTAAATCACAAGTTCTAGCATAGGTTTATTGTAAATTATTTTTACTAAAATTAATTGAAAGCTTTACACACACACACACACACACACACACACCATAGTTATTAAACTCGGCCCGGCCCGGCGAGTCGACCCGGTGGCTGGACCAGTCTGAGTAAAAGACCGGCCGGTGCAACAACCTGGCAAAACCCGGTCAACTCATGACCCAGGCAAACCCGGATGAGACCTTTTTTTTTTCAAATATGGTTTTTCTCCTATACCTCTCTTTTTTCATATTTTTTTAGTTGGTTATTAACACTTTTTAAAATTTATTATATAAATATTAGAAAAATATTTTATTTTTTCAACGTGGGATTTCAAACCCTTTAGTATATATACTTTATGTTTCCAAGAAAAAAATTATTTTTTCAATGTGGAATTTAAAGCCCTTTCGTATATATACTCTATGTTCACAAGAAAAAAAAGTTATTTTTTCAATGTGAAATTTAAAACCCTTTAATATATATATTCTATGTTCACATTTTTTTTCAATGTGAGATAAAAAAAAATTTTGATTTAAATACTTTAACTTAAAAGGATAACATAATATCTTTTCAATGTGGGATTTGAAACCCTTTAATATATATACTCTATGTTCCCAAGAAAAAAGTTATAACAATGTGAGATTTGAAACCCTTTCGTATATATATTCTATGTTCACAAGAAAAAAAGTTATGTTTTTTTAATGTGAAATTTGAAACCCTTTAGTATATATACTCTATGTTCTCAAGAAAAATATTTTTTCAATGTGAGATTAAGTTATTTTTTCAATGTGGAATTTGAAACTTTTTTATATATATACTCTATGTTTCCAAGAAAAAAGTAATGTTTTTTTTTAATATGGGATTTCAAGCCCTTTCGTATATATACTCTATGTTCACAAGAAAAAAAGTTATGTTTTTTCAATATGAGATAAAAAAAACTTTTTTTGTTTAAATACTTCAAGTCAAAAGGATAACATAGTATCTTTTTCAATGTGAGATAAAAAACTTTTAAAAATATTTTTTAAAACTTCATTATTTACAACATGTATAGTCTATATTCATATGAATTTTTTTTTTAATTTTTTCATATGAAATATTAAAACTTTAAATATTTTTTTAATTTTTCCAGATTCATCCAGATTGACCCGTGAAACTCGAGGACGGATCAACTCCGTGTCGGATTTGATAACTATGATATATACCGCACTTATAAGTATCTAATTAATGAATTCTTTAAATGAATAAATCTCAAATTAGATATGGAATTTGCCGTGCATCACGTTAACAAACACAGGTTGTTAACCATGTCATCCATCATTATATATTGATATAAAAAAGAAGTGTTGAGCAAAAAGATTAAATTTAAACCTAACAAACAACCATGACATGAAGGTAAATCAAGATTCGGTACTGCTTAAAAGTTGATTACATGCTACTTAGCCTACCCTCGAATTTCTAGTGATCATGTTTGCATGTTCCTTCGGCACGAACAGCATTCATGTTAAAACTTGACTTTAAAGTACAATTATTAAGATCTAATGATTTCCTGATCTGATTGCAGAATTCTGCACAGATAACAAGCCTTAGCTATGTTTCAGCTTGGTCAGAGAGATATCAATGAGAGGAGTGGTGGCAGACTTGGAACGGGATGGCGGGCCACCACCCCTCAGACATGACAATGTTGGTGGTTATTTAACCACCTACCTCCCTCTCTGCCGCTCGGTTTCTTGATCACTCATTGGTGACATAAATAACTAGTTCTCGAACCCCATTGAATTCATAGCTTATGACATGCGTATACTTCTTCGAAGAAGACCAATTCCATACCTTTTCAGTTCCTTTCTTTATGGAAATAGTGCAATATTATTAACTCGCTAGTGATATTAGGAATCATGGAATTGGGTGCCTGCTAGCTATGAATGATTCTCTTGATCTTTACATGTATATATTAGCCAATCTGTATACATTTTATGGTATATATTCGTTAATTAAATATGAAATCTTGATTATTTTATCGAAATATAAATATCTTTATAAAATTAACTCGTGGAATTAATCGAAATGCATTCAAGTTGATCTAGACATGTATCTGTGTGTGTGTGTGTGTGTATATATATATTCCAGGACAGCTTCTTGGAAAGAAATAATAAAAGCTTCCAATTATAAGGATTAAAAAAAACTGAGCAAAGGCACTACATGCACACCATCTCCTTTGTACTTCCTAAGGAGTTCTTGCAGAGTTGGCATTGAAAACACTTCTGAAACTTGAAATTCCCAAGCAAGCCATCAATTCCCAGAAACAAATTTATATTTGCCAGTGGTGTTTACTGATGAACACAACAACAAGAAATTAATCTATCAATAAAATTTATCGCAGTTTACAGAAGAAAAGTTTTTGTCAATATTTATATTTGTATTTATCAATTTTTTTACGGTGAAAGAGAGAATGGAATGTACTTCTAGCAATAATGGGCTACAATTTCTTCGAAATACGCTTTATTTCAATAAATCTCAGGATATAATTTCAATGGTAGTTGGGCCAGAATGCATAAAAAAAATGTTTGCACCGAGTCCTTCTGTAACTAAAGCCACAGGAGATTTTCAGGCTCGAAGATTAGTTTCTTCGCCTGAATATATATATGAGAAATATTTTTCCACGTGAAGAATTATACAGAGTGGTGAGGAAGAAACACTTTCTTTCAATATCCTTCAATCTTAACGACATAAACTATGAGTTATTTACTAGTTCATTGTTGAACTATGAATGTGTATAAGAGAAGTTTTTTTGAAGCTTCTCCTAAAATATGGATATGGGATGTGATGAAAATTAAGAGCGAACTAAATGACAATCAACACTATCAAATTTAATAGTTTTATTGATGAAAATTTATATTAGTATTCACACTAATATTTTTCTCGTGATTATTTTACTGATGGAATCACGGACAAAAATTGTCCGTTGAAAAAACACTCGTCAGTAATTTCTAGTTTGTCGGTAAGTCTGTCGTTAATAAATTTATCAATAGCTTTACAGATGGAGCATGGGCGCCCCAAAAAAAGTACCCGCTTCAATCCGTCAGTAATTTCATTGGTGAGTTGCAGTGGTGTTTGCAGTAATTCTTTTTCAACTCTCTAGAATATATCAACGAAATTATTATGTCGGTGATTTATGAGTTGCAGTGACATTTGTAGTAATTTTTTTTCAACTCTCTGGAATATAGTGATAGAATTATTTTTTAGTGATTAATAGTTGTAGTGGTATTTGTTGTAATTTTTTTTAACTTTCTGGAATATATCAACAGAATTATTTCTAATTTCGTCGGTAACCCCGTCAGTAATAATTTAAAAATATATATTAAACAAAAATAGAAAATTAATAAAATTAATAAATTAATATAGAATTCAAATATTTAAAAATTAATTATCTTAATATAAAAATCAAATATTTATTACAAATTTAAACGTATAAATACAATGAAACTAGAATAGAGACGACGCTGGAGGAAGAGGAGGCTGACCATTCCCAAGACCATGGGGTCAATAAGGAGTTGCATATGTACCACCCATCTGTGATCTCATATTTATCACCATTTAGTGGAGTTCTTCATAATCCGCAGAGAGTCGATCATTTTTTTTTATTGAGATGGGTCATACGTTCTTGCACCCCTTGATCTAACAAGGCCACGAACTCTGGAAATTGAGTGCTCGGGACCGATTGCAAGCACCCAATGATTGAAACACTATGGGTCGTCCGCAAGTTCTCGGTCGTAGTGTTAGAGAGTATGTACACTCGATTTCTATCAAGTCCACCGAATGATCCAACCTCTAACCACAAATCTTGATCAAAATACAAGTGGATCGAAAGATTATCCCTGTATCTCTCCTTCAACTGGATGTTATATGTCTTCTGAAAATAAAAAATAAAATCATCAAATTCAAGTAAATAATAACTTTAAAAAAATGGTTGAAAACCAACATACCACAAAGAGTTGGGCTCGGCTATCGACGAACTGCTGCATTTTTTTTTTTTGCGGTCATCACTTCGCACGTGTGTTTCCACAAAAAGTTTCATTAGGCTTGACTCATGTTCAAGAGTCGTAGCCTGCATGATAAAAATGTTTTCAATTAAATATTTTATAAATAAAAACAAATTAAAAAAAATGGATGTAATTAAAATAAATCTTACCCTCCACTTTGCATGTGAAACGAGCAGAACGGAGCTCCTGGTGTGCATGGTAACGAAACCATGAATTTGTCTTCTCCGATTCCCCGCACTGGATTGTGACCATCATGTGAAACACTCGGACATCACGTATTGAATGTGTTCCACCCATATAGTCTTCAGGATATATTGCGACTTGAAATCCTTCTAAACTATCATGTTATTCCAGCCTAATAGAGTGCTTTCTTTGGCATATTTTTTAGATTTCTTTTGCGCCTTCTATAAAAAATCACGCAACCTATATGGCACAAACAAATTATCTATAAGTGAATGACAAATAAAATTTTAATATTTGGAATAAAAAAATTATCTTGATTTTGATGTTACCTAGTTGCAGTGTGATTCTCTCAAACCCTCCTTGCAACATTATCATTTGCTCTATTTCATTCAAATTTTACCTTGCAATTAAAAATTATAAAAATAAATTTTTCAGTAATTTCAATAAAGTAAGCAAATTAACATAATAAAAAAAAATTAAGTTAATATTAACCTTAAATCTTTAAACTATGCATATCGATCTGCAGTTTTCATTCAGGATGTTTGAAAACCGGACTCCATTGAAATAATAATATTTTCATTGACGATTTAAATATCGATGTTATTATTCAGGCAGCCTCAATGTTAGTGAATCTAAAATTGAATAAATGTGTACCATTGATGGAAAGGTTAATGTTTGTTATTTGTTTATGGTGTCTCGTTGTGCCATTGATAGAGAGGTTAATGTTTTTACTCTGAATAAAAAATTTATGTTTTTCACGAACACTAGTGGGTGGTTTGGAGGTGCACCGTAAAAATTAGGAGTGCACCACTCTGACTTCTTGAAATTTTAAAAATACATTGAAATGCATGCTTAGCAAAGGTACAGGGCTGAGGCCAAAAAAACATGGTTGATAAGGCCATTCGAGCCTAGCCTAAAAAGCCATGAAATCTAGTCATTCGGGTTTGGCCTGAACTACTAGAATTATTATTTTAAAAAACTTTTGGCACCATAAGAAAGAAAAAAATAAAAATTAATTAATAAATCATAATACAAGTATAAGTATATAGTAACAAACAATTTGTAATTATGGTCATTATTAACAATAGAAAACTATGACTTGCGTGCTCTGATGGCTACTTTACCCTTCCAAAAAAGAATTCTATAATTTTTGTCTAAGTTGACAATCCTTTTTTTTTTTTTTTGATTAGACATTAAACCGAAAGCATATAGGTTGATCCTAAAAAATAAATCTTTAATTACTAACTTGTTCTCTAAGTGAATTGTATTATGGATATAATTATCTAATCCATCTAATCATCACAAATTAATTAAGTAGGGTCACGAAGAAAGGGGAAAGTAAAGCAACTAGCTTTTGAAGAACTTATATAAAAAAAAAAAAAAGTTTTAGCACTAATATCATGAATAATTTTTTTTTTTGTTAATGGGGAAAGATATATTTATAAATCTTTGGCGAATAAAAGTTGAAAAATCAAAGTGCAACTTCATTGTGAAGTTTATACCCGCTAGCTTAAACCAGCTGGATGCATTGAAAGGAAGAAAACTAGGGGGGGGAAGGTAACTAATTAAAAAGTATTTTGTTCCTTTAATTACTCAAACAAAGCAGATGGAGCATTTCATATTTAATTACTTGTTGGTTGACTTATGTGGAGGTTATAAAGTAATGGTTCATATGCAAAGAAGTTAGGTGTCGTCTTCGTCTTCATTAGCTATTTTATTCTTCATTTGATTAATTTAAATGAATGAGTTAGCCAAGGAGCCAAACACTGTATATCTTCTTTAATCAAGAGTGCTTGAAATCTTATTATTACTCTTGATATTATTTGAGAAATTGTATCCTTTGGAATTGTTATTGTTATCATTTACTTAATGAAATACTTCTTTGTTTTTTAAGATTAAAAATTATGTTGGCCCCTTAATGATACTTTATGATAAATAAAAAAAAATTACACCAACCATTTCTAAGGCTTGAGAACATAGTTTTTAGACCCTGCCCGGTCCAAGGTCCAGGTTCTGGGTTTTGACCAGGTCACCGGATCGTCCGGGTCAATTCTTTTTTTAAAATCAAAACGACGTCGTTTTAATAAAAAAAAAACAAGTCAATGGGTTACAACCGGGTTTTTGACCAGATCTTTGCCGTGTCACACCGGGTTTTTTCTTTTCCTATTTTTTCTTCAACCCGGCCCGGTTCCAGCCTCAGGTCCCGGGTCAACCCGCCAGGCCGAGTTTCAAAACTATGCTTGAGATGATCTATATTGATATAGAACAAGAAAATAATTCAAAACAAGAGAAATCAATTTCTTCTTATTATACAAACTAGAGTTGGTTTGCATCTAAAGACTATATTATTAACCATAGTTGTTAAATTTAGTTTAGTCTGACAAGTTGACTCGAAGAACTTACAACTTGAAGCTTGTTGTGGGCTAGGTGTCAAGTTGAAATGATTTTGATATTAACCTAGCTAAACTCGATTGACCATTTCTAGTTTGATTCGTGACCTAATAGACTAAATTAAATTTGTTCGAGTTAGCCCAACTAAAACCAGTTGGGTTAACACCAAGGAATTTTTTTAAAAAAATAACTCTAAAACAACATTATTTTTGCCAAGAGCAATAGACTTAGATTGACCTAGTGACTTAAGGGTTAACCTGATGACCTGGTGACTCAGGCTCTTTTTCAAGTCAGACCTTATTAGAGTCTAATACTGATGAGGAGACTTCCTAGCCATTAAAAAAAAACATATTTTCCTTGTTTGATATTTTTTCTACTCTAGTTTGAGATATATTTTTTCTATTTTATATTTTTCATGATTGTATCAGGAGTAACACACACACATGTAATGTATTAGAAACACATTAAATCTAATACAAAAAACTCAAAACATGGGGTATAATATTTTTCCACATAATTCTTCTTTTTTTCTTTCTCCTTTTCTTTTTATTCCCTTTATTTTATATGGTATCAAAGTTGTAGCCTATTTCTCCCTTCCAAGTTGCTCAACAAACATCTTCCCTCCTAACTAGCCAATAAACTACACTAGCATCCTCATTATTCTCATTTCAGAATGCTCATCATTATATTTTTTTGAAACTAACAAAAGAATTGCTTATTCTAGAAGGCTCAAATCAAGTTTTTTCTTATTAGGCAAGGCGTGTAAGGCTTTATTAATGCATTCGAACCATGTTCACCATCCCTCCTTATCATAGAGAATACATCCACTATCATATCAACTCATTAAGATCTGCTTGTTTTGTCTTTTATTTATCTAAGTTGGTTGTGTGTTCCTATTCACAATCAACTTGAAGAGGCATATTAGATCTCAATATTGATAAAGAGATCCATAAGATTCATAAAAATATAAGGAGATATACTTTTCTTGTTTTATATTTTTATTGTATTAGTTTGAGACATACTAGAATTAACATATATATATATACACTTGTTATATATATATATATATATATATATATATATATATATAACAAACACATTAAATCTAATACAAAAAATCATAACAAAAGATATATTTTTTTTGTATCAAATTCTCCTTCCTTTTCTCCTTCTCTTTTTCTTTATGTTCCCTTGATTTTATAGACCCTGAGCCAAGTATAATAGCTAAGTTATTAACACCAAATGAGAAGCCTAACTAAAAAAGAAGAAAAGTAAAAGACAAATTGCATATATATAAACATGAAGTGAGTATAAGGAAAAAAAAATCAAAAACCCAAAAACTAAAATAAATTAAAAATATATATACAACAGACCCCGAAGCATGTCTCAAGAATATGTTTGGCCAACCAAACTAGTTAAAAACAAATCTCTTATATGATAAGATAAATTGAAAAGATGAGAAAAAAAGGTAAAAAGAGGTTGACAAATATGTAATTGTTTGACAAGTAAAGAAGGACAATGATGAAAGTAATTTTATTCAAATCATAACTAGATCTATGGCTTGCATTATGCCACGGTTCACATTAATTATTTTAAATGTAAAAAAAAAAGAAGCAAATGTGTTACTAACATAAAAACAATTTAATCATGAAATAAGAATTTTATGCATATTGGACAACATTTTCTTTAAATACTAAGATTGTGACATATTAGATAACGTTTTGTTTTTCTAAATATTGAAATGACGACATGTTAAATTGACAGGGTCAGCCCTAGTTAAGTTAGAAAACTTATGACCCAAGTTGTGAGACTATAATAACCCCCAATAAAAGAAAACAAATAGTTAATTTTAAAAAACCAACAAAAAAGACATGAGTAACCCCAAGATAGCCTTAAAGAAAGCAAACTGAAAGAATTTATGAAGCCTAATTTCCCACCAGCTTAATGTTAAAGAAAATCTATTTAATAAAAAAACCAAAAAAAATTTTGAGACAACTCGAGTTAATCTATCAAACTCGCAACCTAGGTCATAAGACTGAGACAATCTCATAGAAAAGAAATAAGAAAATCATGAATTTTAATTTTCAATCAACTCAATGTCAAATGATGAAATTAAAAAAAATCTAAACAAATGACTCAAAAAAGACCTAAGTCAACCCAAGCAAACCTTTCAAACTCGCGACCCGAGTTATGAGAATGATATTACCTCATAGATAGCAAATTAAAAAAAATCACGAAGCTCAATTTCATACCTAAAAACACAAAAACAAAAAGACCAAGTAATCTTAGGTCAACACAAAAACCTTGTAAACTAGGTCATTAGACTAGCATTGCCTCATAAAAGGAAAAATAAAGAAAAAATTAATAAGTCAAATTCTCAATAAACCCAATATTAAAGGATGAAATTAAATAAAAAAAATTGGTAAAAATAGCAATCACAAGAATGAAGATCGAATTTGACACCTAAAAAAAATTGGCAGCCCACTTTAGTTTTTGAAGAGTTTTGGCGTGGAAATCGAGTTAAGGAAAAAGAAAAGAAGAATGGATTGTTAGAGCCAAACAGAAGTCCTTTCATCGACATGCGCTGCACTTAGAGGTAGATCGTGGTGAGATGATTTGCATGACACCAAGGAAAAAAACTAGACATCATAGGCTGCCACATGGGCCTTCAAGTGAGGCAGCCTCTCTGGCAATCTAGCGCGTGATAAGCATGCACCAACCATTTTTCCTATTTTTTTCATTTTTCATTCAAATTAGTCCCTGAATTGGAAAGTTTTGATTTCATCCCTAAAGCTTTAATTGTTTTAAATCAATTAAATCAAATTTATTTTTTCTAAACCGAGCATCAACTAAGTGCTAGATTTGTTTTTCTTGACACCACGAGAATCCCATGCAAAGCCAGCCAAAGCGAACCATGAATTCTGGTCATGAATCAAACAAATATGAAGATGATGAAATTAAAAAAAAATAAACAACAAAAAAAAACATTATGAATTCACTATTGCAATTTATAGTGCTCATGAGTCTTATGCTACATGGAAAATTGCTACAGTACTATCACTTTATCTATTAGTTTTTTCTAATATTAAAAATTATAAAAGAGAAGAAAGATTATAGCTAACATTATGGGGAATTAAAGGTGAAGAGACATTTGAAATATTCTCGAGTCTTTCATATTTTTTACAAAACATTTGAAATATCCAACTTTCCATCATTCATTGAATCCCTCCTAACAAGTACACTCAAGGAATCGATAGCATTTGTTCTCGTCGTGTTGATGATATTGTTTTGATGAACTAAAGTTTTGGAATAAAAAAATAAATAGTGATTATAGTTAGAAAAAAGTCTAGGAATGATCATTTTTCTAGGTAAATACCGCAATTTTCATTAGATTCTTTTGTACTTGATGGTTTTATTCTCATGCCCAATGGTGGAGGTGCTCGAACATGTAATATATATACCGTAATATGTTCTGATGAATCCATGTGGACTTTCTTTACTTGGAAAGCTTTTGTGGATTCTTCCCTCACCAACATATATATGATTGCAAACCTCCTATTAAAATAAGTTCAAAGGAGAACTTTTATGAAACAAAATAAGACTTTATATTCCATCGAGTATCATTGAGCACAATGATGTATCTATTTGATTAAGACGTCTTGAAATGAGAGGAGAAGGAAGAAAATAAAAACCAAGCCCAAGAAATCCCTCAAAAGCTGGCTGGCTAGCTAGCTAGCTAGAGGCAAACATTCTACGAGTCCCGGTTTGTTTACATATATAGGGGAGAAAAACGCAACTTTATGAGAATCATTTCCTCCACTCTCTTGAAAGGGCAACTACTATATATGCATGATTGAATCATTATGGGCACCTCTTCCACTCTCTCGAGCTTTTTTTTAATTATTTGCATTAGCCCCATAACATAAATATTTGATTAAACTATATATTATCATGTTTTAATCACTCAAATCTAAAGCTTGATTGGACCGTCGAGGGGCCGTAACTTGTCCATGATTTAAAGTGCATTTGTCCTGAGACCCTGTTGTTTATTCGAAGATAATAAGCAACCCATAGATTAACACCATTAATTACTAGTAAGGAATTCATACAGCAACTTGTAATGTTCGATAGCTCGAAAGTTCTTGATCCCAAAATAGAGTGATCAATCGGCAAGAAGATGATATAAACCAATCGTGTATTAAAGGCCAAGGTGAGTGCTAGCTACTTTGCATTAACCCTAATGACAAAACATATATCCAATAAAGATTGAGAAATTGGAAAGGAACATCAAATCAATCTGATCATTTCAAACTTTTTTATTGATATTTTCTTAATCCTTTTCTCCTAATTATAATATATCAAGATTCTTTTTTCCTCTGCAAGAAAACATCGGTCATGATTAATAATTAACAAGTATCTATACATGCATTGCACATACTTTACACGAGACTTTTTAATTAGGACATTTCTTCGCTTTTTGAAGCGAGACACTGTGTATTTTCCTTTAAAGAGAGCTTGCATGGTCATTTTCTTTCTTTTTTATGTATTTACAAGGGTTTTAATTTCCATAAACCAATTGGGAAAGCATTTTTCAGTAGTCGGCCAGGTTGATATCAAATAATGACCTGTATGCAGGTCATCACCTTTAATTTCTTCTGGGATTTTATATATATATATATATATATATATATATATATATATTGATAAATTTAGTCGACTCGCCCTTGTTTTTTCTAGAGATTCTCAATTATACATTTTTTAAAAAAATTAATTAGTTGTAACTCTGAGTTTGTCCTTTATTTGTAGTCTACCTATATTGAGTAGACCAGTTAATTAGCTTTAGTAAGAGTATAATATAATGTAAAACTGTAACTTTAACAAATTTATTTAATAAGAAGAGTATATTAAAAACAATATGATAAGATCGGGACTATAATTGAAAAATTCTTATTTACAAGAATATGAATAAGAAATATCTAGAAAACCAGAAGTGCATGTTGATAGTTTGCTTTATATTTTTAATTGTTGCATGAGTACCATATTAGAGGAATAATATAAATTATATCTTGAAACCTCACCTAAAAGTTTAAGTTATTGGGTTGAGATGGTTTTTTGACATACCAAACTTACTTAATATTTTCTGAAAATATTAGCACAATTTCAATTTCAAGGGTTAATTTATTATTTAAAAATTTATATTCTCTTGATTGTTTTAGTTTAAATTTTGAGACCATTATTCGAGGGATTTTTTTTTTATGTATATCTGGTTGATGTGAGTAATATATCTTTAAAATCATCTCATAAAATCCAATGATACCTCTTCATATATGTAATATCACACCTTTTAGCTAGCTTGCTAAGCCACCAAAAGGTATAAGATCAAAACCAAATTAATTTACACAAAATATATATTGGTGACACTAACAATGAACTTCTTTTCAATATTTATGGACAGCCGGATACTCAATAGCGAAAGGCTTCAGGCAATCCTCCTGCGCACGATGAATGCTCTTCACTTTGGTGATGGGTTAGGCCAATAGGATTCTTCATGCATGCTACACTTAATCACAACACTTTTGGAATATGAAAT
>Ga0325411_1001234_pt1 | contig 28307 bp, 15 predicted proteins | sample PopdelMetagenome_13_FD_206181 | JGI IMG/M metagenome (GOLD analysis project Ga0325411, IMG submission 206181) | Populus deltoides microbial communities from Bellville, Georgia, United States - Xylem-PdIQD-R4 | ecosystem: Host-associated > Plants > Phyllosphere > Stem > Wood/Secondary xylem...
AAAGCAGCATATAGTTCATGGCTCTTCACGCAAGCATGAATATGAGCACCATGTCGACTACTAGAGCTGGAGTATTATGTTCAAACCATGTAGCTTGCTCAAAAGAGAAGTTGAAATTGCCCACAGGCAGTGGGTTAAGGAGGTCTTCTTCTTTGTCATTTCCATCTTCTTTCTCTTCTTCATATGCTTCAGTCAAAACTCATAAATCCACCATTGTATGCAAAGCTCAAGAAGCTGTCGGTGTAGGTAAGCCCCTCTCCCTCCCTCACAATAGCTTTTTTTTTTATAAAATAAAAACAACTATTGTTCATTTTTGCTTGCGCTTGTGCACTAAATGTTCTTGGGATTAATTTTTTTTTCTACAGTGCAAGTGGTGACAGATTCAAGCTGGGATAGCCTGGTTATTGGCTGTGAAATCCCAGTTCTAGTTGAATTCTGGGCACCATGGTGCGGACCATGCCGAATGATAACACCGGTGATTGATGAATTGGCAGCAGAATACGCAGGAAAGATTGCTTGTTTCAAAGTGAACACTGATGATTGCCCAAACATTGCATCACAATATGCGATTAGAAGCATTCCCACAGTGCTAATGTTCAAGAATGGAGAGAAGAAGGAAGGTGTTATAGGTGCAGTTCCAAAGGCTACCTTGGCTGCTGCCATTGAAAAATACGTTGAAGCTTGAAGAGAATAAAGAGCAGCAGCAAACATCATTTAGAAATCATTAGTTACAATTGTCATTGCCTTGTATTTGTCATGTCAATGTTGTCCCAAGTTTTTATATCATGATAGTCTAGTTTGATAAAAACAAGTATCTGCTGAACCGCAATTGCTGCGTGTCTCGCAATTCTGAGCTTGAGCTAAAATGCATCCATGAAAATTGGTCGATCATTGCTTACCCAAAAACCCAAGGCGATTGCAAAAATCATCCTTAACCATTTATATGTAACTAAGAACAATATCTTGAAGTAACGAGGATTCCTAGTGATTCGGGTGCGAAGAAATCCCGAAGCAGCAGTGATAAGGTATTGCAGAATTTTACATTAGCTTAGAGAGAGATATGGAACAAATGGAACTCATTATCAAAGCAGAATATTCCTTGATTCTTTCTGAAAACATAAAATTCTAATCCATCTCTGGCTAATTAAGAAAATATTGCCTCCCCATCACCATCAGCTGAAATTGCCTATTGGCAGAAGAAGTTCTATATTTGTACAATATGCAGCTGCTGCCAGTCAAAGGAAACAAAATTTTCTCATGATTCAGCAGAAAGGATAAAATGGCCACGTCTCAAGCCCCTTGTATCACCACCTGAATGGTATCGTACTGGGTCTGAACTACCACCATGAAAGTATCAGTAAAATTAACTACTCTTCAGGGAGATTTCTAATCAAATTGGTTATCAAGAAATCTATTTACTGCTCCAAGACGCAACTGATAAGCCAGTGCCTGTTGTTGATGATTCATACCAGCATCATGATCCATCACTGGCATGGCAAACCTACCAGACAAAGTGCTGGAGACATTCCCCATGGCAGCTGTGAATGTGCTAGTAGAGGCAGAGATATGATTTTGACCATTCAAACTCCCAAATCCTCCATCCATAGTACCTGACTTCTTGTTTCCCATCACATTGCGCTCCAGGCAAGGGCCACTGGTGAACACATTTTGTGTTGACCGTGTGACCCTATTAATGTCCTTTATATCATTTCCTTCATAATCAACACTGACCATACCACCTGCCCCACTGAACTGTGAAGAAATCATCATTTCTTGTATAATTTTCTCAACAGAGCTCTGAAATTCATTTGGATCAACCTCATTTGACTGAGATGACTGCTCCATTGGTGTTTGAACAGGTGAATGTGCTGAACTGACATGGTTTATTGCAATTGATGCAGCTAACATATTGTGAGAACTTTGAGGATTATTAGATGATGACGGTGTTAAACAAGAGAAGGGAGAGGAGGGATTGAGCTGAGCTAGTGTCAGAGTGGTTGAAGAGACAGCAGATGGAATCTGAACAAATGTCCCAGTATATGGACTGCCGGGACTAGTCACCTGATTTTCAATCCGTGAATTCACGGAATTCTGATGAAAAAGCCTGGCAACAGTAATGGCAGAGGAAGAGGTGGAGCTTGTGCCGAGGGAATTGTTTGCACTTGCAACACCATTGCTTGTGGAAGGATGCATGACACTTGCCTGTACAGAATGAAGATCATCATTCGATGTAGGTTTAGTATGCTGCTTTTTCTCAGGTGGTTGCTGATCAGAACTGTGCAGCCCAGAAAAAGGCCTAGTTCTGCGGGGGAACTGAGCCAAACTCTCTGGAAAACAAACAAGATCTTATTATGTGAAATAAAAACTTAAATAACCACGAGTCAAAACTCAAAAGATTCAAATTTAGCCTGCGTTCTAGGAAACTCTGATGCGTTTGGGACAAATAGGAGAAGTTTGTTTTGTCACATATAGGTTGTCAAGTAATATTAATCCATTCTCACCAATATATAACCTTTGAAGCTATTCCCCCCTTTTAGCAGAATACTTGGGAATCCTCAACGAACCTAGCAGCAGCTAGCAAGGTGTCATTGCAATCTATTTGTCAGTTTGGTGTTTGTAAAAGCTACTAGCTTTTACTTTAAGGAAGCTCTATGCAAGGATGTATTTTTTTTTATTTTGGAAAGAAAGCTTCTGCATATCATCGACAAGCTTACTTGGGTGGTGAGATGAATGATTATTGGATACTCAACGCACCCTCCCTAGAAAATTTCAATTTGTAGGTTTCTTTTCATGTCCTTTTTGATTAAGCATAGATGTGAAAGTTTAGAGAAAGTTTCAATCAGCACAAAAGCATGAGAAAATTAAAGAGAAATAAAATATAAGAACATCAAACTGTTGCAGCTTATGGCAATCTGTGCTGATAAGAATTGATTGATAGTTATCTTTGCAATAAATCAGAACAGGTCAAAAAGAACATATACCAAATGTTGGAAGTTTCTTTAAGCTTACCTATTGGTCCCTTGCCAGCCTCTTGAGCAGTATAGTCAATCAAGTCTTTCATGCAATTAACCACCTCTGATATCTGCAGTTTGTTTAACCAAACATGAAGGGAAAAAAAGACAAAAAGAAAAAAAAAATTAAGATATGATCAGTCCAACATTCTCCAAAACAAGCAGAATGCAAATATCACATTTCAAATATAATGCAATCTGAACAAAAATGGAGATGCATATTTCGTCTTAAGTGCATGTGCTTTGTTAGTGCTGGATATAGATCTTAAATCCAAAATCCCGAGGATAAGGTCAATTGGTAGGTAAATTGGTAAGCACTGTTACTACAAAGATCAAGACATCAAATCAGGCAGGCAGGAATGAAGGGCTGGGAGAGGATATCATGCATCAATGGCATCAAAAAAGCCTAAAAAGAAAAATGCATGGGAGCAACTACCGAGCAAGTTTAAACCACATTCAAATGAATTCACATGAGAAACTAGTTGACTTAAGTAAAATATTATGCCTTGGCCATTTCCAGAACATATCAAACAGTGCACTAGTAACCAAGGAAAAAGAGATGACCCTATTTGGGTCCAATAATCAAGCATGGTTAATAGGAAATCAGAAAATTGCAATAAATGGTACCTGGAGACAACGCACATATCTCTTTGTGTATCCTAAATCATCAACTAAAGGTATCTCCAAGGCTTTTGCTAGTTGACAAGCAGATGCAAGAAACCTGGAAATTTCACATAAATAAATATAAGCCAAACAAAGGCCGCCTGATGTGAATAAAAGTTCCACCAAGTTTACCAATCATCATATGTATCAAATTGAGAATCTAACAATCAATTGAACAAGTTAGCCATGTAAAAATTATCTATATTGAGTTGAATATTCATCGAGTAGCCCCACAGATAAAAATTTAAATGTAACTTTTCTATGACATGCCAGACACATCTTAAATGCACTAGATTGCAATCCTTGTTTGTTTCCACTTTATCAGTCATAATAATGTCAAAGGCCAAGTTCTTTGATGCTAACACTGACATCATCATGAAGGTGAATAGCGGAGTGAGAATCAATCCCTATTTGAGAGTCAAAGAATTAAATTAGCATATTGCAATAGTTTTACTCAAAATAACTTTAATTGCATTTTCCTTCTGTTATTCATAGGAGGGTGGGCACCAAATTGATATGCCATATAAATCCAATAACATAAAATGCAAAACTGTCCTGGCTGAGTAGGATGGAAAAAGAACTTTATTCACATCGCAGATCTAATGGTTAAGGGCAATGCTTTGTTGATTAGTTTCCAAGCTACATCATCAAGGTTGCTTGTTGAATGCCCAAAGATCCACATGACACAAATTATGTAAATAAGTGGAGCATGTCCATTATAAAGAATACAAGATCTTTCAGATCATGTGGTGAGATGGGGGAGCTTCATGCTACCTCTCAGGTTCAGTAATTTTCATCATTCAGCAAAGTAAAGTGCAACAAAAAGCAACAAGCTTTCAACTATGAAATTTTCCAAGAGTGGCAAGAAAAAACCACCACCAACTTATGACCGCAATCAAATGAATTTCACAGCAAAAGTACTCACATGTTACAGTTACTTTCTAAATCAGGTGAAGATGAGTTCGATGAAGCATTTTGAGCAGAAGCTTGGTATTTCTGTGCTGCAGCTCCAAGCTGGTTTACCTACAAGATAGGAATTTGATCTATAAAAAGTTGCACAAGAATTTGACAAAACCTCCACCTTACCACCTCAGTAGCACCATTGGACAAGAAAGAATAAATCATGTACGGAAAAAAAATTATCCACGTGAAAAAATACACACACACATGAAAGTGGAAGTCTTCAGAGCAGAATTTAACCAAGTGATTCTGATTTTGGAAAATATTCATAGCTGTGACTCGGAAAATAATTGACCTCTGATGACAAGTATTGCAGTAATTAGATCAGCCCAGCATTGGAAGCATCTCAAATATTATAAAGAGAAATTTCATCCACATCTTCTACAAGCTGATGAAACTTAGATATATTGACCATCATTAGGCACTTCCAATTAAGTATCGAGGAAAAGCATGAAGAAAATCATTTCATCAAGGATGGAGACCAATTCCCTAGACAAGGAGGCCAAGCATCTCAGGAATTTATTTAAGACCCCTCCCTTCACCAATCCCATTAGGAGCCATCCCCTAGATGGCTTATTATGTAGATACCTAAGTATAAGGTTTCACTGCTGGATTAATTTGCAAATTTATGCGTGTTCTACCTTCCTAGATTAGTTTAGCTTGCTGCTTATATGAAGGAGGAAATTTCCCACCTACTTTCACGCAATCTCTAAATTCATAAGAACTTAAAATCTGAATATGGAAAGAAAAAGGACCATTCAACGATAGATTCTGAGAATTGAATAGAACATGCACTAAGCATGATAAACTAATTCAATGACTCCACAAAAGGCTGCAGCAAGATTCCCACACACGAGAAAACATAATTTATAATACAGACTAGAAGCATTAAATTAGCAACCTGAGGTGTTATCAACCTTCGCGGAATAAGTTCCTCATGACGGCATGCACAAAACTCCCAAGAGCAAATCTAGAGAATGTGGAAGAAGTAAGATAGTTAGGGAATCAATGATAATATCAATTAATAATAAAAGTATATAGATCTAAATATTCCCCAGAAGCCCATTTATCAACCAACAAACCTTCAGATCTGGAGAGAAAATGATGCGAAGTTGACCATTACGTACTACACGAAGGTGCTCAAAAACACTCTCTTGTATTGCTTTTTCATAGTCAAGTACTATCTGGCCACTTGCATTCTGATATTCACGAGGCATATCAATATAAAGAATCTCTTCCAAAGTGCCACTTTCATATTTGATTTTGAACAGCCTGGGAAGAACCTCTACAGTTGTTTCTGAAAGTGCAGAAACAAGATTTGAAGAATGAGTACTGCACATGACATCAAATGTTATTTCGGAAAGGGAATAGAGAATGGTGATGCAATTTCTTCACTTTATATAAATTATTATCTTTGGAACTTTAAAGTTTGTTGAAGACTTCGTTTTTTTCATCAAATGTTGATCAACTTCACATCTGCATCATTTAATCAAAAGAAAGCGAGAAACTCTAAACTTAGATTTTCTTTGTGCAACTGATATCATCACATTTGAAAAAAAAATTCTGCGCCTTCTCTTCACAAACCTACTTCCCCTCAAAACTGATCCATGTCCAACAAGGTTAAGTTTTAAACATTTAAATAGATTGCAATAAATGTCTCACGAATTCAGAGAGAGAACATGTTTCAGTTGTTCTTTCAGCTTTGAAAAGATCAAGCATCCACAAAGGGAAAGTTTTTGAAATCCTGACACAGGAAAAGTTAGATACCTTAAAAAATTTGCATTCATAATTACAGAGCATCACATACTAATCAGCAACATTTTGAGTTTTGATCCACAATTTGCAAAATATAGTAGGAAGACTGTATAACATGTAGACAAAGATATGATAAATGGCACATTTTTCTTAATATAATACAAAACAAAATTTCACTGCAACTCATAACAAACTGATGGCAAATAACAGAAAAGCTCAGGCTATAAAAATAGCATACCAAAACCACGACCAGGTTTGTGATTGCATATCTCACAGTACCACAAATCCTGCAACATTGCCATTAAATTTCAAATGTTTTCTCACATCAAGTTCACAAGTTCCATATGATTACTCAAGAACTTCACAGTCAACCCTATGGTTTTCATTCCAAGTTGGTCATGACTGCATTGAAGTCTACAAAGATTCAAATAAAAACAACTGCACACATAAGCTAGTGTTTGCTTAAGAGGTAGCATTACACATAGCACAGGATAGAATTTAAGCTCAAAAGTTGTGCATTTTACCGATTATCTTTCTCATAAATGCAATTATTCATCACCTCTCTTACATAAAATTGAACAAGGTAACCATTGTAGAAGTATTGAAGCTAAAGCACAGATAAGGTGGTAGACCGAAGATATTTTGTTACTTTAACCCACATCCCTTCAGAAAAATCTCCTTCTGTCAATTAGTATTCGTCAATATAACAGCATACCTGAGGAAAAATGCCATTTGTTTGGCGGCTATTTCCATATAATGAGACGCACAATCTTTTCCTGGCACTGGTTGTAAAAAACTCAGCCACAAATTTCGTCCAGAAATCAATATTGTTATCCTACATAAAGATCAGTAACTACAAACACACAAGTAAAATGCCAAAAACCGACAAAACACATTTTCTCCAGGAATCAAACAATTTTACCTGAGGTCTATGCTGCTGCTGATACATGTATTGAGTCAAACGCCTAGCACCTGTTCCAGGTTCATACAGTGGTCTTGCAACAGATCTAACTGGCAGATTTTGCTGTTGAAACTGTTGCATTTGGGGCTGTTGATGAGGAAATGCCCTCAAAGGTTGCTGCTGCTGTTGCTGCAAGTAATTCATTTGTGCAGCAGTAGCCTGAGTAGACTGCCTGGACATGTGGAGGAGCTGCTGCTGTCGTAAATTCGACTGAACAGAAAGTTGATTTTCAACTTTAACAGGTCCAATGCCTCTTCCAATCTGGTTCTGTTGTGGTTCTAGTTTCACTGAACCCAGACTCTGCAAGGAATGCAACCTACGCTGGGGACCAATCTGTTCATTGAATACCTGTGGCTCCAATTTTACAGGTCCCGTCGCCCCTAAACTACCTCGAATGGAATGGAATTGCTTCTGCCCATGCGATAACATGAGTGGCTCAAATTGTTGAACTTGAGTTTGGTGATTACCAGAAGAGTTGGCAATTCGCTTGCTTTGAACTTTCCCGGATGAACCAGAACTCACCATATTAAAACCATCAGATGATGAGCTGAAACCCACATCATTTGCTACCATGGAAATGGGATTAGACTCCAAACCAGAAAGTCCAGAGCTCGAGCCACCATTCCCAAAACTCTGATTGATAAGAGAAGACATACTTGGAAAGTCCCCAACCAAATTCATGTTATACTGACCTAACTGCATGGAACCACCTCCTTGAGACCCCAAAATAGCAGAATTTGATCTCAAAAGTACAGGTTAAACAAAGAGGAACCGCCAATTGGAGTCTGTGGCCTACTTGGTATCATTTTTTGGCCTAAACCCAGAAAACTACAGCCACACTTCATTACACAAAATGACATGAATTTTCACTACAAGCATGAATCTTGACCGACACCCTTTTGCGCAAATTAGCTTATCTAAACAACCCAACAAAGAAAAACACAAAAATTCAGCATCTTAACCTTTTTGAAGCCAATCATAGTACATTAACCACAATCAAAAGAGAATGCTGCAGTTTTTCCACAGACAATAAGACATAGCCAAGGAATTGCAGGAAATCTTTGACAAAACTGAACCTCAGATTGTTACATAAAACAGAAGAAAGCATTAAAAAAGAAACCCATTTTTCTTTTTCATTCCTTTTTTTTTCTCAGGAACCAAACAGACTACAAAATGTACAAAAGAAAGTAGTAAATGAAGGTGACAGTAGAAGCCAGCTAGCAGCAAAGAGAGAGTATTTGAGTGTCAACATTCGTAGAGAGTGAGTGAAAAGGCTGGGTGGCAGTGTTGGTTAGAGTCGTTGATTTTTTTTATCTTTTTTAATTAATTCAGAAAGGGAAACGAAAAGAAATATCCCCAAGAACATAAAATTATTACACTGACTGGATTTACCTCAACCAAAACAACGTATATTTCATAGTGATATAGTTTGTTTCTTATAAGTATTTATAAATATATATATATATATAGAAAGAGAATAAAAACATATTTATTTAAAGAAATAAATATAAAAATATTAAATAAATCTATTTCTATGTAAAAATATTAAATAAATCTATTTCTATGTAATTTTTTTCCTTCAAAACAAACAAAAGGGATAAAACAACATATTTTTTTTATTTTAATTTAAGATAGTAATTAAAAGATATTATAGATAATCTTTAACTGTCAAAATATAAAAACTTTCTTTAAATACTTGTCTTAGGATTTAAATATAAAAAATCAAGAAATAAAATATATATCTTTAACTATCAAGTCAACCCCTTAAGATTTTGAGAAAAAAAATCTTTTACAGATTGAGTTTATTGGATAAAAAGATAAATTTATAAGACGATTGATTTGATTTACTTGAATATATAATAAATTTTTATTTTTTTAATTTATAATCCCATGAACCAAGTTCATTGTTCTTTTTTTTTCTTCCTTTTTTTGTACGAAAGGCCAGAGATAAGCGGAAAAACTGGGAATCCAGCTCCGCATGGAGCAGTCTCACATCTGAACTCCAAGCCATCTCTAGACCCAATTTGTCAACCCATAACTCTGCCTTCAACGCCTCACCGCTTCCTACGCCTCACCGCTTCCGACGCCTTCAAGTCCTCGCAGCTTCCTCCGCCAGCTTCCAAACCTGTTACTAACATGCCATTAAAGTCTCTGATCAGGCCCCCAGCACCAACATTTCCCTTGCTCGCCCCATCTTTGTCAAGTTTTTTCCAACAGTCATGAGGAGGCGTCCAATTAATCAATTTTTTTTAATGTAACTGGACATGGGGAGACGCGCCAAAAGACCTCCAAGCCGCCTTCATGGTTCAAATGAGTGTTGGCTCTGGGATGGGATGCCCTATCGTCATGCCAACTCCACGTGTTTCATGCCAAGACCCCAAATAGTGCGTCTCAATCCTCCAAACCATAAAGGCTTGGCTGCAGAACAGTCTTTTAATAAGACATGCATAGTAGTCTCAGCACTATCAGAGCATAAAATACAGCTAAGATTTGCAGTTAACTTTCTATGAAATCTTTGCCCATTTGTAAGAAAACCATTATGGACTGCCAACCAAAGAAACGTCTTAATGCGCTGTGGCCCTCTCTACTTCCAAACTAAATCCCATACCTTGTCCTTAGGGTTCCAAAATTGATTCCCACTCTCCAAGCAAGAGCAAGCTGATTTAAGAGAGAATTTCTGTCAACGTGTGACCAAAAAAAGCAGATGACGATGACCATTGTCAGGAGAGGGGGCAAATGGATACAATTGCATTATGATGGTAAAATTATCCACCCAGATATCTAACCAAAATCTCACTTTTTGCCCATTTCCCACTACCCAAAACCTACTCTTCATCACAAATTCCCGCGCTAGTCTCACATGCCACCACGAGTGAGATGCTCCACCTGAATTTTTAATTTAATTGGTTAGGTATTAGATTTATTTTTTATAGAAGTTATTAGTTTGAATATTATAAATTTCAAGTTATTAAAAGCTCTAATCATTAATTTCATGATTTTAAAAAATTAATTGAGATATATAAAGTTAAGAAGACATCTACAGTTAAAAGAGAGAGAGACCCTCGTACCTTTCATAAAAGTACTTGGCTTTGATAACTTTAACCCATAATGCCTGTTCGCTCGTCACAACACCCCAAGCTAACTTCATTGAGATTCCGCACTCTATGTTCCTCGGCTGGCAAATAGTTTTCCATTCGGATTTTTCTACTTTGTTTAGAATCACCCCAAATAAATCCCCTGCCAAGGTTTATCAATCATCTCACAAACCTCCTTAGGTATCTAATATCGTAGTGGTCTGCGTAGTAAACATAGGAAGTGAAGCTAAAACTGAATTACTAAAAGTAAGACCAGGAAAGGATAATTGTTTAGTTCTTCTTGAAGCTAATCTTCGGTTCACTCTATCCACGATATCTCCACAAGTACTTTTAGTGACCCTTCTCTGGGATTAAAGGAACTCCAGGGTATCTTCCCAAGATTATGAGTCCATTGAAAACCCATACATCTACTAAGCTCCAGCCCTGTTCTCCTAGGAACACTTTTACTTTTAGAGACCATTTCCAGCCACCTTAAAAGGTTCCCAGTTAACTCTTTTCAACGGCTTTTAAGATAAGATGGGCTAATCTTCCAATGCGAAGAACAAAAATACAAGGTGAGAGAGAGTCCCCATGACGAATTTCTCTCGATGGAACAAAACTCTCGGTAGTATCCCCATTCCACAAAAGCGTCATGGAAGATTTTGTTATGCACTTCATTATAACACCAACCAAACTGCCAGGAAGCCCTGCTAGGTATAAGGTTTCATGAATAAAGCTCCACCGAAGTCTGTCGTATGCTTTCTCTAGCAAGTTCATTGTTCATATAGCAATTCCTTGGAAGGAACATTGGCGAAGCAAAGGGCATGCATGGGAAGAGGGTGCTTTCATCATTACGTCCTAGAAGATAATTCTTGGATTTCATTATAATTTTTGTGGATATTTTTAAGTTTTAATGTTTTTATAACATAATATCATGAATTTTCTTACACGTTTTATTTATTTAATTTATTTTAACATGCATATGGATATATCTCTGAAGTTAAGAGTAATAATTAGCAGTTAACAGAGCCAAGGGAGTTGTAAGATTTAAACGAGTTACCACTGCGAAGAAGGATGCTCTGGCCCCAACTTGTAATGGGGCATTTAACTTGAATTGCTGAGAGAGGAAGGAAGCTTTTGAATCCGTGAACTCCTTTCAACTTTAAGCATTCACCGTTACTGGATAGAGGCTTTTCAGAAAATATACATGAAGAAAAGATCGCGATTTTCATTTCTTCATTATTGTCATTGCCGCTAAACAAAAATCACCATTCGATTACTATAGCATTATAATCATCATTGCCACTAAACAACAATCATCATTATAGTCTTGAATGTATTACTATACCATTATAATCTTGAATGCTGCCATCATAACTACAACCACCATCATTTTTATCATAAATATTATAATTTCTTATTATTTCACCGTCATTCAACAACTATAAGCAAAAAAACAATATAAATTATAGAAAAATATATTCCTTCAAATAACTCTTGTTTTCCTCATGAAAATATTTTTCACAAAATAATTTATAGTGGATGAAACTAAAAATAAATTTAGCAAAAAAAATAAAATATCTTGTCACTTAATGCTCTAACCACTACTACAACGATTCTACATAAAGATATACATTATTCAGTTCCTAATTTTCAGAACCCCTCAGCACACACGACCACAAAGGTTACAGCTTACAGGGGTAGGCAATGACAAGAGACACCTATTACCTGGATTCAATTGAATGAGTTTCTGACCCTCTCAGAAATGAACGACGCCACCAGATCTGGAAGGCTTTGCTGAGATTGGGACATTCAGTACCATGCTTGGAGAAATACCCAAACCATTCTGTGAACAACCTATACTGCTGCTTCATAGGAAGTGTAAGGAGTGTCTGACCCATGGCTTCTTCTAATGCTTTCATGTCCAACCCTTTTTTACATCTCTGTAACCAACCGAAGTCCAGTAGCATTGGGCCAAACCATGCCTGGAGAAGCGCTGCTCTTGCTTCTGAGCGGCAATGCAATTTTCTTGTTCCCATTGCAATAAATAAAATTGCAGAAACCCGGCTGAGCTCGTATCTAACCATCGGAGATGTACTCTCATGCATTTTTAGCAAGTCCACTTGATCTGCCCACATTCCCACAAACTCCTCACCAATCTGACGATCAAGGAGGATTTCCAGCAGCCAAATGATGTTATCAACCTGTCTGGAGATGCGTCCAATCAAGGGCTTGCTCGTTTCCTTTTTCACCACTGTCCCTTGGGGTATGATATCAGAGGCTTCCTCCATGAGGCTGACCATCGAACCTAAACAGGAATGACAAACATCATAAAGATCCTCCTTGGTGAGATCATGTTGATCCTTCTCATACACTGAACTTTTGCTAAGGAGACCCTTAACTAATGACTTCAGTTCATTTCTTGCGTTGGCATCGGCACAAGTAGTAATAGACCAAACAAGCTGCCTAGCTAGATTTTGTTGAGAATCTTCTGAACTAAGCAAGTGGAGTCTAGCCAAAATATCTCGAGTTGTGGTCTCATCAAATTTAAACACTGTAAATAGATTCCTAAGTTTGTCCTCTTCTTCCTCCGTCCAAGGAACAGCCTCAAGGTATTTCAAACAAGACAAAACACCTTTAGTAAACATGATGCCAGCTGATACCTGCAATAGTTCCAAAAGATCTTGTTAGATCAATAAGCAAATGGATAAGGACAAAGGGACTGTCAGTAAAACTCATCCTCATTTGAGTTCTTCAATATGTGGCTACAACAGACAAAATCTAAGCCCTTGTACTGTAAACTTTTCTATGTTATGGTAATTAATGTGAGCAATCATTTTTCTAATGCCAGGCTGTGTAATAATCAAGAAAAGGGGAGAGCACAGTACAAGAAGTTGAAGATCATAATAATGGGTGTTTGCTACAACTCGACACTTTGATCATTGACACAATGTCGATAGCCATTAAACTACAAGATGTGAATCTTGTTGATAACCTTTTGCTATTTTATTCAAATCTAGCAGCCCCAGTGACATTGAGCCGATGCTCAAATACATCACCCATTTTAAGATATCCCACCCAGCATAATCTATGAATTCAACTCCTAAATAATAATGCCTCCAAAATAGGTTAAAAAGAAAAATGCATCAACTGATCTTTCTTTGATCTCTTTATATGAGAAATGTTTTCACAGAAGTGGTTCTAAAGATGATTCTTCTGTTATAAAAATGATGAGCAGAAACAATTTTGTTGGTGTATGACATTGTGGTTGCAATGAAAAAAAATCTCAGGTTTTCTTTTCCAATCAAATTGGAAAAGTTTCATATTGATGCTTTTCCAATTAGGATGAAAAGTTTGTGACTGCTCCTATAATACCAAACACACACTTCAAGATTCCTCAGAAATGATTACAGACTCAATTTCCATCTAGTATATCTATATGGAAGAATATGAAGAAGGGATTAGGTAGGGTCCCTTGCAAAAAGTGAATTGTACATGTCTATAAGCATACATGCATGTGTGTGTTGTGTCTTAGTGAGGAATGAGTAATTGTCAACTCTATTACAATGTATCTCAATCTCTGATTAATTGGGATCAGTTGCATAAATCATTTTCTTCCAACTCATAGCATGATGCTTAAAAACAGATTGTCTGCAAAATATTTAAAGCCAAGAAAAAAAAATCTCCAACTTGATGATGTAACATTATTTACAAATTCTTTTCTATTCAAAAGTATAAGATAAAAGACATGTTCAAAGGCACCATGAATTTTAAGTCAATTGCAAAGTAGACAGTCAATAAGGCCCTCTCCCCCGTTTACTCTTTAACACATCCAGTAATCGACAATGAATGATAAAACAAAATGTACTTGAACAAGAGACAAGGTATGTTTGAGAAATTATTTTGCTATGTCACATGCCTTGCAGTTCATACAGAAAACTAAATCTATAACCCAGCCCACAATTCTATCCCCATAATATCATAAGCTATTTCTCAGAACTCATAATACGCTTGTTGCAAAGCCTGCCCAAAATGTTCATTGATTCCTTGAGAACAATTCTATGCAGTGAAAAAAATTGAGGAGCACTTGGCTCACTGTTTATCTTAACCATCTATTCAAGATTATCAGGTATCTCAATATCCCAGCAAGCACACAGAAACTGTTAACAGTTGCAATCAATGTGATTGTTCAATCTCAATTGCCCATGCATCACACGGGCATGCACATGGGAATCCCGCCAGTTCATATACTCAAGTCATGCACAAACAACGACAACGATGTCACAACTGCTCAAAACCCTTATCCAACCGCCACCTTAACCTATCCATTACTCTAAATTAAAATCGGATGGTACTATTCTAGTTCTTGTAGAGCAATGGTATTGCATCGATACAAAGCAGGAATAAGATATAAGCCTGCGAGGAATGCTTTGAATATTTTGCAATTGATGTAACAGTCCAATCTCAACCATCCGTGCATGACATACACAAGTGTCTCCATAGCATCCTTACGCTTGACCACAAGCACATGTCATGTACAAATAACTGAGGTTAAACAGTCATAGCAAAACTATTCACAGCAATTCCTGTAACTACAAAAACCTTAAGTGATCCAAAGCCCCTAAATCAAAAAAAACATAAAAAAATTTCTCCTCCAGCGTTAATAGAGACAGTACCCAACTAAAATCTTCAAATTAAAAAGAAAAGAAAAGGAAGCAGCAGCAACTAACCTCGAGTATGCCAATGGCTCTATAAGCCCCAATCTTGAGTAACCTTTTAGCAATATCCTCTTCAAACATCAACTCAATTGTGTCCCTAAAAATTCCCAAATTCTCCACATCAGGCACTTCAATTCTACAAATCTTTCTTGACAAATTACCACCATCCTCGTTACTATTCCATTTCGACCCCAATTTTTTTCGATATTCGCAAATCGAAACCGCAAAAACTTCTGAATTTGCAATCAAGACCTCCGAATTCAGCTCCAACACTAAACCCCCACCATTCCTCCCTCTCAAATTCAGCCTCACATCAAAAACGCCCCGACCCGAATCTGACCCAGTATCCGAGAACGACCTCCTCTCACTCCTTCCCCGGAAAGATTCGGATCTCGATTTCGAGCTCAAATCCATCTGAGGTGATGGGTCGGGTATGATATCTCGGGTCGTGTCGGCAGTAGGATCCGAATCAATAGGCGAGACGCGGCCTGGAGAGAGAATTCTTCTCGGGTCGATCCGACCCACGAAATTTAACCCGGGTTTGGGTGAGTTGGGGACCGAGTAGGGGCCAGGCTTAGAGACCGAACTATCGGGTTTCCTGTTCTTGCGGAAAGCGGGTTTTGTGAAGGGACGGTTCTCTGGGCTTGAAGGCTGCACAGCGAAGGAACAACACCAAGAAGATCTCCGGCGACGAGGGTGGGAAGTAGAGCATTGCCTTATGTGATTGGACTGGGCCATGAATCAGTACTGAGTGATAGACCGGGTCAAGCCATACAGAGAGAGGGTAGGATGGAGGAGTGAGGGAAGAGAAGGACTGGGTGTCTATGAAAGATACCTGTTTCCGGCCCTTCAATTTACTTTTATTTATTTATTTAAAAAGAGATTTTTTTTTTTTTTGTTTTTTAGTTTGGTTCTTGGGAATGGCGAAGGTTGAATATATTCTGTCAATGCCAGTTTTTGTGTTTTTTGTTTTTTTTTTTTAATATATATAAATTTTATTTTTGTTCAAAGGAGAAGTAAGAAAAGGTTGATAAAGCAGAAAGATAAGTGGGTTCAACGAAGATTGATTGATGCTTGATTAAGGAGGGAGGGAATGAGCTGTAGGCTTTTCTTCTTTCCTTTTTTTTTTTTGGCTGGGTGCGGATGAGAAGAAAGGTGGCCTCTTAAAGTGTGTTTTTTTTTAATAAAAATATATTAAAATAATATTTTTTATTTTTTAAAATTTATTTTAATACTAACCTATAAAAACAATTTTAAAATATAAAAATTTAAAAACACGATTAAACCATAAAAACAAATACAATCAGAAATATAAGCTAGGAAAAGTATTTTATTGTTTTTATTTTTTTAAAAAAAATTTAATTTTTGTAAAAAAACACAAAAACAAACACAGCATGAGATATGAGATAGTGTTTTGTTGTTTTTTTTTATATATATATATATAAAACATTCTCTTTTTTATTAAACTTCTGTTGATGAACACTGAGAAAAGGTTGTTGATGGGTTACTATACTTTAACTATCTTAATAGTAAGTTTGGTGGTTTGGCTTCCTTCAGTTCAAATTTAGAGTCAATATTCGAGAAAAAAAAAAATTCTCTTTGTATGTCCACGAGGCCATGAATGGCTAAGGAAGGGGTTGGAGCTTAATTTTGAAATATTCAATTTAATCGGAAAACTTTCTTTACCTGACGAGTACCCACTGAGTACCTAACCTTGCTTTATTTTTTTATTTTAAAATTAATTATTAAAAGATAAAGTCTAATTCTAAAAAAACAAAATATATTTTTATTTGTAAATCGTAAACCTGTAAAATAACTTTTAAATTTTAAATTCATGCATGAAATCATAAAAACACTCTATAAATAATAAGATAAATGTTTCTATATTGTTTAGAAAAATAAAATGACATATCTATAAAATAAAATAAAAAGGTTAAAAAACCCGGTGGACCGGGTTTGGTAAACCTACATCTACCTCTTGGTCAAGTCAGATAAAAATTTGACCTTACCCGATCGAATTACATAAAATACACTATGAATCGGGTGAATTGTAATCCCCGTAAAAAAATGTTTATTTAAAATTGAATAATGAAGAATTTAGTATAAAGTGGCTAAAGTACACATTAGCTATGGACTCGCACTATCCTATGGTATCGATTATTTTTGCATAAAAAATGATGTCCTCGTGCCGCAAACACATTTCAAATAAAGGAGAAGAATTCGTGACCTAAGTTGTAAACATGACTATGTCAAATGAGTTGGTTTTATCTTAATTAGGCAACAAAAAAAAAAAACAATAGATAGACCAAATTTTTTTTAAAAAAAGTGATCACCATAACCTAAGAAAAAAATATTTTCTTCAAAAGAAAACAAATAATTCAACTCAATTTTCAGACCATTAAATGCACAAGGATAAAATTGAGTAAAATAAAGGATCTAAAAAAACTGGTTTTAGTCAATCCGAGTTAGCATGGGAAACTTATAACTCTGATCATTAGGACCTAGTCAACACGGGTTGTCTCGCAAAACTTATGATTTAAGTCATGAGAATATGATAATCTGGTAGGAAAAAAACAATGAAAGTCATGAAGCCTTTTTTTTTTTTCAAATACCAAAGTCAACTTGTGTTAACTTTTCAAACTTATTATCCTAATTATTATACTGGAAACACACTATCTGAAAAAACAATGAAACTCAATTCTTAATTAATCAAATGTTGAATGATAGAATTGAAAAATAATTTCAATTGTATAAAAGGATTCAAAACAAAATAAATAGCAATTAAAAGAATAAGAATCAAAATCAAAATAAAAAGTAAATTTTATAATTGATTAGAGGGTTAAATTGAAAAGAAAAAATCAATTGAACAAAAGGACTGGAATTGAAGGGTGAGATTAAAAGGAAAAATAAATTCAATAAAAGGCCTAGAAAAAATCAAAAGAATGAGGACCAGATTGAAAAACATAATAAACTATAAATTTAAATTGAATGATGAAATTAAAAACTAAGAAAACTTTTACAAAAAGATCAAGGAAAAAAACTAGAAATCAAAATAATAGAGACCAAATTGAAAGCAAAAATAATAGATGATAAATTAAAATTGAATGATGAAATTGAAAACAAACAAAATTTCTATAAAATAATCAAGAAAAAAATAGAAATAAAAAGAATAAGAACTATAGCTGAAATACCAGAAACAAAGAAAGTCAAGTTATAATTTATAGGGAAGAGAGGGAATGAGAAAAAAAAAAAAAAAAAAGAAAGGCTCACCACAAATAAACCATGCCAACTAACATGCGTTGTACCATTAGAAAAATGATGGGACAATGTTTTCAACAGCACAGTGGAATGATATTTTTTTCACGAGAGGTATCGCACGTGTTGTTCAAAATACGTGGGGGTTTTTCATGTGCGAGCGCCTCCCATGCACTAACTATACCTTGAAAGAACAACAAATGAGATTGTAAGTAACCCTAAATTAGTTCAGAATAAAACCCCTAACAAATCACAACAACGTTCAAAATTTGGTTAAAATCTCATCATCAAGATTTTTCTAGCTGTACTAAATGTATCAAAAATGAAGTTTTAAAGTGCTCTTGGTGACTTTTTTTTTTTAATTGCTATTGAATTTTGAATATCATTTCTTGGCCATTTGATATTTATAAAAATTTAGATTAATTTTCAATTAAATTGAGAGAAATATAATTTTTTAAACAATTATTATTCCTCGTAACAGTTCTATTCAACCGTTATTCTTAACCTCAGTTATATATAAGTTATATTATTTTTCTAATATTTTTCGAACATGTGTTAATTTTCTAAAATTTTTATCAAAATGTGTTAGAATTCTAAAGAACCCTTAATTACGTTATGCATCTAACTCTAACATATTAAAAGTAAATAGTGTTTGGTTGGTAAGAGAATGAAAGTCTAGTCGAGTTCATCGTTCTTTAACAAGATTAGAGGGTGGGTGGGAAAGCTAGCACTTCTCTGAAGAGAGTTCACATAAAAAAGTAGACTTATTCTAATATTAAAGAAACCAAATTAACTTTTTTTCTTCTTTTTTAATAAAACTATTTATCCAGAATCCTAAAAGGTTTTAGGATGAAAATGAATTTTATCACACAATTTATATTTCAAAAAATATAAATAAAATAAAATTATACCTAACCAGTTTGGATATAGATAATATGTTTATTAACGTGGATGTTCGGGTCAGCTTGAGCGTATTTCGACTAATCTCATAAACCTTAAAATTAACAAATATATAAGTTTTCAGTGGCTTTAAGGTTTGTAAAACTCGAACTTATGACATTTAAAATACAAGACTTAATTAGTTAAATTATACCTCTTAGGATTATATATAAATATTTTAAATGGTGAGGAATGTCCTTTGCATGGACAAATGAACAAGAATATTTAAAGACCATTTTCAAGCTTCTTCACAAGTATGCATCCAAATTTCATATCTTTGTCTAAGATATTATAGCTAAAAAAATATATGTATGAAACTGACTAGGAGCTTCTATTTTTTTAATATCTTAATATGCTAATACAAAAGGTAAAAATAAAAAATTATTTTAATATATATATTTTTAAAAAAATAGATCATAATGTTGGACACACAGTAGCTTTGACTGAGTTTTGTGTTCAGCAAGTAATAAATGCCTAAGGTGATTAGATTGATATGAACTAAGCCAAATGCCAGCATACCCAAATTCCTATGTATGTGACATACCCAAAAGTATCCTCACCCTTTTCGTTTTTTTGTCTTTAAATCTCTTTTTTTCCCTTTCTTGACTCGAGATTTCGTCGTTCACAGGATTATGCTGACTATAAAAGTTTTGTTTCGAAACTCAACAGAGAAATTGTTTTTAAATTCAATCCGATTGAGCGGTTTAGCACAGTAAATCCACGTTTGCGGGTTAAGTTTTATTTTGATTTGATTTTAATATTAAGATGGTTGAATTGTAACTCAATTAATATTGTATAATCTAGTTGTGATAAAATTGATAATTTTGTTTTTATAAAATTAATAATTACATGACCCTGTATGGAGAGAGGAAATGTAAATAAATTAGGGAATAAATTAAAAATTTATACACCATTTGAAAACACAGTACAAAAATTTAATTTTTTTTATTAAAAATTAGTTTTTTATATATTTTAGATTATTTTGATACGCTAATCTTAAAATTAATTTTTAAAAAATTAAAATAATATTATTTTAATATAAAAACACTTTAAAAACCAAATATAATCACACTTCTAAACAACTAATTAATTTAGGGAAGAGAATGGAACGATGATATTGATACAGTAACAATTACCGAGAAGGAGGCCAAGTTTCTTGCGTTTCTTTTTAAGTTATTTCTTTAATGTTTGGCCGACAAATTAAAAATCACAAAAGTGGAACGCAACGACTGGAAACAAACAACACGACCAGTCAAATCAAAAATGAAAAGGAAAGATTCTGCAGATCCCTCATGTCCTCTCCAAAGCTGACCTAAAACCCATTCATGCACGATGTCGACGGGACAACGGGAAAGAACAGCTCCAGCTTGGCAGGTGTTTGTTTTTTATTAAAAGGTGTTTTTGAGAATTTTTTTGTTTTTTAATTTTCAATTAATTTAACATGTTGATGTTATAAATAAGTTTTAAAAAATAATAAAAATTATTTTAAAAATAAAAAATACTCTTAAAAACAGTTTTAAATAGCTTCTCAGATAAGTGTTCCTACGATATTCTCCATGGTTAAGAAAAATAGAGATTCTGAGACAGTCTCCCGTGATAAAATAAAATAAAATAAAATGGATTATTCTATATGCTTGTCCCTTGATCAAATAAATTCAAATACTAACCTAAGTGCTAGAGCGTGCCTCGTTCCATGCAGGACTTGTTTTGTAAAATTAACACCAAAATTCATCTTCCAGAAAAAATTATATTAGAGTAGGAGAAGCTAATGTAACTAAATAATATCACCAATGTTTTTATATAGAAAAAGTCTCCACTACATTATTAATCTCCAACAAAAACATCTAAAAAAACATCAAAAAAATATATTTTTAACTATTTAATATTTCTCTAGCTTGTGATCATATCTCTTACAGTAACACGTGTTGATGTATTAACTGTTATAAAAAAAGACTTTATGCAATATTTATTTCAATGAAAAGTGGTCTAAATACAAGATGGAACCCAATAAATTCTGTCTCTTTTAGCATGATCCACACTATATAGAAAAATATAATTCACTTACAAAAGAGATAAAAGGATTAATCTAAAATGGTAACTTCAAGAGTTTACGATGGAGGAGATATAATATGAACAAACATGAAATAATCTTCCGGATGTGTCACCTCAGATAAATGTCATATATATATATATATATATGAAAGGAGTGCCAAGACAACATGATAAATTTATTCTCTCGTACCTTGCTGGATTCTGTGCTTTTCTTGCATCCCTTGATTGAAGGATGAACATGTTGAATAATGGACAAATATCCATAAAAATAGTGTCTTTACACGTATCGGGTTTGCTTTTTGTTGTTTCTGCTCGACACAGTATTTCCGACACCTAACACCTACCAATTAGGTCATAGATCGTGGCCCTTTTTTATTGGCTTCCGTACCATAAGGAACACGTAACCAAACCAAAATAAACTAAAACCAAAATCTTACAAGTCTATCCTCTTACACATAGGGACCAAAAGATTTCTTGAAAAGAGACGGAGATATGATCACTTGACACGTGTCACATCAACGATCCCTAGCTTGCCACGTGTCGGATCCTGATGGTTCTACGTCGAGAAGTTACTTTAGGCGGTGCAACAGCTAACCCTAGCCACGTATCACCTCACCTGTATAAAGATTTTGCTGCTCTGTTTCACGTACGTGCTGGTCCAATATTGCACAAGAATACACCATATCCTCCAGGTCCCCTTCCCTGCTCATAGAGCTTCATTCTCTACCCCTCTCTCTCTCTCTCTCTCTCTAAATGATGAAAGGTGATGCAGCCATGGTGAGGATTCAAAGAAAATCATCAATGGAAAGTGAGCCAAGGACTCTGACCATGGATCAAATCCAATTTGCTAGAGTAAGGCATATGTTATATGTTTCTTAGTTTAGGTATATATATCTGAAGGAGAGGGTCTTGGATGGTACTGTAGCACTACAGGCAGCACTTCTATGTTTGGAATGTTTGTGGGATTCATGATTAGGTAGCTAGGGTGGAGTTATTTCATATTCGGTGATATTGCATACTAAAATTGGGTTAAATTTTTTTTTATCACAGGAGGCAGCTCTGTATGTGGTGAATACGAGGAGCATAGAAGAAGCATTGAGTATATTTACAGAGGTAAATAACCTCTTGAGTAAGTGCATATTTATATAGTCTACAATTTGCATGCTTTTCATTTCATTTTGCAGAATAATAATTATAACAAGAATGCAAGCCCTAACATTTTCCAATTAATATTATTATTTTTCATTGAAACCCTGACCTGCTAAGTCACTGATGATTTTATATATTTCATTTTTTTTTTCTGGGTATTAGTAACTTTTATTGGTGTATAAGATTTTTCAGTAATTATTATTAATTTATCGCATATGAATTGTATGGTAAACTATGGATATTATATGTTATTATTGTAATTGTAGGGTTCAGAGCCCGTGGGAGGACGAAATGGAGACAGAATGAAGGATATTAGCAGAGAAATGCAGTCTGTGGATGAATTAGAGCAGCTGCAGCTGACTGAGATAAGAGATATAGCATCTGCTCCTTTTTAATTGATTTTAATTCTCTTTTTCATATGACATGTAAATATGAATATCCAAGTTTTGCCTTTCCCTATATCGGCCACCTATCTATACATATTCAATTCATTCAGCCTCCTCTTTTTTATTTAGATTGTTTTCTTATTTAAAATTTTATTGAAAGAATTAAACATATTAGTTTCTTATATAATTATTTACTAAAAATGTCATTAATTTTATTTGAAAGTACACTATTATATTCTTTAAATATAATTGTAATTTTTTCATTAAAAAAAAGTATTTTAGAACATTAATAAATATAAAAGAAGGGAAGGATTGCATAATAGTCAAGTCAGATTTATTTCCCATCCTTTCTTTTATTAAACGAAGGAAATTGAATTGATTTCTCCATGGCCAGTGTTTCTTGGAATCAAGGCAACTCGGCCTCTGTGAATCAGCCATGCAGCAACCAACTATTAAAAACAAGCTTGCTGAAAAATAAAAGGCTGCTATAAGTTAACAGTCAAGACTCTTTGAGAATAATCAAATTTAGATTTCATCAAATCGGCACAGGTTTAAAATAATCACTTACAGTATGATTTAAAACCAATTCATGCCATACAAGTATGAATTAATGGATCAATACTCTATCGAACTCGGTGAACATTTTTTTGGAAAAAAAGAGAAGACAATACATAATTTACATTTTTATTAACTATGATAGAGTGGGGTGTCTAGATCCTTCAGCTCCAAAAAGCCCACATTACAGTCTAGGAGCGTTGGATCCATCAAATACTGGGAGTTGGATATATAATCCCCAGTTCCCGAAGAGGCAATGTCTCCCAAGTTCTGATATATGTCAGTCTCTGGCTCAGCGATCCCACCAAAGTCAACATTCTGTAAATCCAAATCAAATTTCATTTAAGTTGTTAGACAAGAGTCAATAAAATCGCAAAGAAAAAACAAACTTAAGTATAAATGTATTATACAGAACAAAGAAAAACAAAGACGAGGGATGGTAGATTTCAGATATTACAGCGGCCATGGAACAGCAAATAACGAGTAATGTATTCATGCACAACCTGAGCATAAAGTCAAGAAAATAATTGGGGTACATTACAACAACTGATTAACCATGTCTTAATAACTACCCAAAGCAAAACCCAAGAACAACACAAATCAACGAGATTTATTTACATAGTTAACAAGGTCCCAAGAACTAAACAAATTAAAACACAAGAAGCAATCCACATGAAAGATTCACAAGCCAATTTCCACCAGCCACCATGTGTAGCACAAAGCCAAAATCAGAGCAAATAATTACATGCGTGTCATTGAGATAAAAGGGACATATAACACACCTCAGTATTGTCATTGTCGAAGATAGCCAGTGGCGAAAGAAGATCACCACCGTTATCCATGATTCGAGGAGCTTCCACTTGAGAAGCATCCATGCTAGGAATGTAAGCAGGGTAGCACATATTTTCTGGCACATGTGAGCTAGAGCTTGCTAGGATGGAACCTTTTGGGTTACTTGGTTGTTGATAAGCTGTCGCTGAAATGCCAGCAGAAGAATCAGCTTCACCACCATTCACATACTCATGCACAACCTGATGATCTTCTGTGGAAGCAACATCATTGCTAGAAACCACAGGAAGGGTTGTGCAAGCTGTTGGAGTTTGGGAAGGACATGAGACAGGCAGTCCAGTGCATGTGCTCTCTGGCACATATGAGCTCATTGCAATGGACGTGTTTGAGTTCTTTGGCAACATAAATGCTGGTGTATGCATGGCAGCAGGCAAAATAGCTTTATGGAAATTCACTTCCTCCACCTCATCATCATCATCATCATCATCAACCCATTCTTCCTCCTTAAATGGTTCTCCATATTGTGCACCATTTCTTGGGCCAGGTCCCTTCTTGAATATCACACAGAGTACATAACCATCCTGAGCAATTCCTTTGTCAGCCAACTCTATTTCTTCAAGTCTATATTCATACATGACCCAGTCTGTTCGGTCCCCCTTAGGTGCCCTACCAGTATGAAAAACCAAAGTTTTTATCATCCCCACAACTTCGTTTTTGTACTGAATAGATCTATCCTTGCCAGTGGCTTTCCAATACCCAATATCAGTGGAACGCTTCATTCTTACCCCACTAGCATACTTCTTTTCTGTAGGGCAAAAGAAGTACCATTTTAGATCCCCAGTTCTCAAGCAAGATTTACCTGGAAGATCCCATGGAGCATATTTATAAATCTCAACCTCTGCAATTGCTTGAAAACAGAGTTTCTTCCCTAGCACTTTTCTCTCCAGATAATATTTAACCAGTTCCACGTCAGTTGGATGGAACCTAAAGCCAGGAGGCAATGAACTTTTTTTCCCCATTGAGAAAATCCAAGAGAATGTCAATGCAAGCGAGAAAAAAAACAAAAAATACCCAAATCACAATGCACTGTGTGATCCTTCAGGAGCAGCTACCAATGGTGCCTGAAGAAGAGCACTTACCAGGCAGGTAGCAAAATCTAATACACTAACACTTTTTGTCTTTTGCACAAACAATGAATCTAAAAGTTGAAAGCAGTGAGAATGACACACTTATGTCAAAAGAAAAACAATGAGCTGAATGGTCAAGTCCAATGCCTGAATAAGAACTTCCACGAACACCACAGCCTCCCCCGGTTCATAAACCCAAAAACACACCGAAGTAATGATGATTTTGTCTTGTAGAGATCTAAAGACATTTGGTGTGCAATATAAACCCTGTATAAAACAATCTATTAGTCACACAAATCCAATAAAAAAGTATAAAACAAAATATCAAATCGTGACAGATTCTATTCCAATCAAGACAAACCAGAAAAAAACAACGTGCAAAACAATTAAGTCACAGGCAAAATACCACACACAAAGGACCTCAAAACAATAATCAAGCAGACAATATAATAGTTTGAAAATCAGCTGAAACTCAGAGCACAGAGACAACCCAGTTTAGAAAAACATAACCTCAAGTCACTTCACAAGCACAATATCTAAATATACAAAATAAAAACGACCAATAAAAACCCTAAATCACACAATAGTGACATTGACAATCAAAATCAGCTGAAATCAAACAACAAAAACAGCAACAACAATAATAAAAGACAAACCCATTTTAGAAAAAACAAATCTCAGCTGGATCAAGATAAAACACAACTCAAATCTAACTCTAAATTACACAAACCAATACATTAACCACAAAAACAGAAGAAAAAAAAAGGAAATTACGCAAAAACACAAACTCAACATCTGAAGAACCACAACACCTCGTACAGAGCAAAAATCCACTAAAAACAGAACTCTAAATCGCAAAATCAAACCCTAAACGAAAACACACACGCACCAAAAAAAACACCATCTTTAACACCTAAACAATCACAGCTCCTCCGTACAACAAAAACCCATAAAGAAAACCCTAAATTGCACACACAAGATGAAAATTTCAATCAAACAGCTCAAAATCATCAAACCCCGAAAGGCTACAAACCCTAGCGAGAAATCAAACAAAAAAGGACACGCAATAGAAGTAAATAGAGGATGAAGAAGCCCTAGAAATCGTACCCGAAGAGAGAGGAGCTGTGATCAAGAGCGAGAGAGCGAGAGACGCCGAGATGTGGAGCGCCAACAACAATAACGTGTGAAAAAGCAGAGGGAAACAAACGTAAGGATCTGTCGGCTTTTATCGAGACACAGTGAGAGGATGTGTGGAGAGAGAGAGATAAAGAGGGCTTGGGGTACTAAATTAAATTAGCAATACGGCGTGATTAAGAATCCTTCCTTATGTTGTGACTTGTGACTGGTTGGATTACCTCACTCATTTTGACTTTACGGGGGAGATACTAACAATATATATTTATAAAACATCGTCCTTAGCGGCCGGTTTTTAGGCTGTTTTGCGTTGTGTTTCCTGTTTTGATGCGTTTTAAAAATATATTTAATATAAAAAATATTAAATCAATATTTTTAATGTTTTTAAATTAATAATATTAAAAATAAAAAATTATTTAAAAACTATTTTACCATTATATATTGTTTCACCATTATATATTATCTTTATACACTTAAATTTCCGGCGATTTTATGTTTCCTTATATTATGTTTATATATTTTTATTCTTTCAATTCAAGTTCTTACAATAAAAGTGTATTCATATTAGTTCTTATATATCAAGATTAAATTTTTATTTGATTTTCTTTTAATTTAAGATAATTTAAGATTAAATGTAACAAGAAGTTTATTATAATTATAAAAAGGAATAGTAAAGTGAGTTGATATCATATTGTTTACGATCAAAATAAACATTCTTAATTAATTATGAACAGCTGGGGCAAATTACAAGATTTCATTGTTCAGGTATCAAATCCAAACATTTGATGAGCATCAAGGACCGAATTTGGAGAAAAGACAAGCCAGAATTGGGAAAGGTTGCCGTGAACTTTATGGACGCTGATTCAATAAGCAACAGGATCGGCAAAAAATAATTCTTGTTTTAGGAAAAATATTGTTCTAAAAATAATTTATTTTTATTTAGTGTTTTTCTTGTTTAATCTATTTTTTTTTCCTCTAAGTTTGCTTGGTCATTAAGTTTATTTTTCTCTATAAATAAAGAATTATTCTATTGTATGCTTTTTCAATATTTCTCTTTATGATTTTTATTGTTTTTTTTTTTTTTTTGCATTACCTAGTTTTCTTAGGTTTTCTCTGTAAAAAAGAACCTTTATAGCTTATTTGGTTTTTTTATTTTTATTTTTTTATATAAAAAACCATAATCGTGATCTATCTCGATTCATTATTTTTTTTTAATAAAAAAAAAATTAATATCTTAGCGGATCTTATTAGAACCCTCATGTACATTTTTAAAAAACCGTATTTTTTAAAAATTTAAAATTTATATTTAAAATTATTTTTTTAATATTTTTGAATTATTTTAAAATATTGATATTAAAAATATTTTTTTAAATAAAAAACCATTATTCTAATATATTTTCAAATTAAAAATACTTTAAAAAACAACTAATATTTTTCATTATCATATAAACTTAATTATCCTTGCAACTTAATTATCCTCACTTTGACTGTAATATGGGTGTCGTCTCCACACAAAATCTACTTTAAAAAGAAAATCTTAATTGGTAACACATCAAAGCGTTTGCAAATTAATTAAAGTCAATTATTAGGGATGTCTTCAAGATTGACACTTGAGAATCGAAATTTTCACCAAAAAAATCAATTCCTCAAGCTCAAATATTGGGAAATAGATTTAGTATTGATCAATATACAAATTGATTAAATAATTCCTCATCACAGTGGCAAATTCAATAACGTAATAAAATTCTAAATAAAGACCAAAAAGGCAAGAAGACCTAG
>Ga0325411_1001235_pt1 | contig 28276 bp, 21 predicted proteins | sample PopdelMetagenome_13_FD_206181 | JGI IMG/M metagenome (GOLD analysis project Ga0325411, IMG submission 206181) | Populus deltoides microbial communities from Bellville, Georgia, United States - Xylem-PdIQD-R4 | ecosystem: Host-associated > Plants > Phyllosphere > Stem > Wood/Secondary xylem...
ATATGTCTAGGATGATTTCTGTTGAAAAAAATTAGATTTATTTTAATTATTGTAACTAATTTAGATAATAATTTTTTTCAAACTGTATGGAAAACAAACGACTTGGGTAATTATTTTATTTTTTAATTGTTATTTCTTCTTCTTTTTTTTTTAAAAAAACTATGAGTTTGTCATTTTTCTTGGATAGAATCCATTTCCATCAAAGTCTAACATTCAAGTTTTACTAGATCAGTCCGCATATCAACAAAGCTCAAGCTCATCCATTTCCAAAATCAAATATAGTCCTCAAAGCTTAAGTTTATTTTTATATTTGTCCCTCGAAAATGATTACTTGCTCCCTCCACAAATTTTCAAATATTTAATAATATTTCCCAAGCATAATGATAATTCTAACTTCCTCCGCCCAAACATTAGGTCCAATAAGAAAAGTTTTCATTAATTCAATACTATTTGACTGAGTCGGAAATTTTAATTTGATTTTGGTATACTTTTCAGTATGTTTACCTGAAGAACCCCATATTTATCCCAAATTTTTTCATAAAACGGCACCCTTGACTGCGTTTATCCCAAAATTTTTGAAAACAAAACATCCAGTTCCCACCAAAATCATTTTTATGAAATCCTAGAAATACAAATCCAAATACTAGAGAGAGAAACCGCAAAATTATCGAAAGAAAACCTAATCCTGTAGAGAGAAATGGATGTGAAGCAAGCTGGTTCATCACTCGATTCACTGATTTCTTCATTCAATACTCGAATCGCTGAGTTACAAGAACTCGTTATTGCCCGAAACAGTGAGTCACCGACTCGATATAAAATTCTCCTGTGACATTTTGTGTTTCATTTTCTCATACACGGAACTGAAATTTTTTGTTCGTGCAGTGTATCCAGCGAGCAGCGTCACCGATTTGAAGGCGGTGGACGCAGCATTGAAAGCGATGGAGCTGCAAGTGCAAGCTATCAAAGACCGCTTGCGTGAGGAGACCTTGGCGATCCCTAAAGCTAAAGTACTCCACCTTTGCTCTGAATTCCCTGTCTTTGTTTTTTCAGTCAGAGATTTGTTTTGTTGATTGTAAAATTGAATAACCGAAATCGAGTTTCATCTAATTAGGGCTAATCATTTAGGTTAAGTTGAATTATTTATGATTATAGTTTTTCTGCTCTGCTTGAATGTTAAGGAATCGAGAGAATTTAAGAAGCATTGGAATCGTGCATGATTTCAAAAAAGAAAAAGAAAAAGAAAAAGAAAAGAAAAAGAAAAAGAAATAATATGTTTTTTGTTTTTTTGAAATTGATTTTGCTGGAAGTCATATACGGATTAAAGAATTAATAAAAAATAATAATTAATTAGGCTCAATACAATCATTGTGGTTTATTTAAGCGGAACACAACATTATCTCAAAGAAAATAACTTGAATAAAACAGAATTTTATTGTCTCTAGGGTTATAAAATAGAGGGGGAGCTGTTTTAGTTATGTTAATTTAGCATGCGCATTTATTTTTTGTGGTTGTAATTGCCTTTTGTTTTGTTTTATGGATTCAGAAACTAATTGAAGCATCACTAAGGCAGCAGAAAAAATTGCAAAGTATGTCTGTACATGTGCCAGAAAGAACCTTCTCGAATTCGGAAATTAATAATAGAAGGTACTGGTGTTTTTATGCGTATATTACAAGTCTGCGAGTCTAAGATTTTGAGCTGCAAATGTGCTTATTTTATTATGTATTGTCAGCATTCTGCCAGAAGCATCTAATCAACTTCCTGGTTTTGGTCCATTGAAACCTGAGGAGCCTGTAGCAACACACAAGGTATGTGATTGTAATGGAAAATTTACTTTTTAATTTCAATCCGTAAATCTATGGGGATACGGATTGTTGACGTTTTGTATGGCTCAGACCAATAAATTCACTTTCATTCTCATTTTGAATTTAATGAACCTGGAAAAACTAGATGGATAGTGAATAACTGAAATAAGGGGAAAATAGTTTGCAAATGTTCAGTTGCTATAATTTTCATAAATTTTTGCTGTAGCTTGAGTGCGAGGGAACTATTTAAATCACTGATCAAGATTTTGTTAAATTTCAGGAGAAAAAGGGTCGTAGCTCTCCACCATTGTGGTATATAACTGCTGCTGAGCTGGATTCCCTATCTTCGTAAGTTAATCTTTCTTTTCTTTCTAATTATATGGTTTTTCTTTGAAGAATCCATATTCCATTCATAGACTACTTACATGCCACTCAGTGCCATTCCTTGATATGTCACTCCGAGCAAGGTCTCTGTTTTGAGTCTTTTGACATGGCTCTAGCTTTCCAATGACATATCAAATTTCACACAAAACAGTAGTAGTGTATTTCTGCAAGTATAGGACTAGTGTTACACTTATGTCTCAACTGAGTTTGAGGCGTGGCACAATCTTGGTCTGAGTACTTTTGCACAGATACTGAAACCGAGGCTAGTATATGAGGTTTCATAACATAGATTAGCGGGGAAATGTTGGGAATGAAGAGTCCCGTCTAGCATTCATATTATAACGCTCCCGACCAACTCCAGTGCTATTGCTGATTGCAGATACATGAGAGGAAGGCTCACCCTAGATAAGGTCAATGCAGCTATTAATGACATGGCAGCATATGCTGATTCAAATTCTCAGCTTATTACAGCCCCAAAGAAGAAGGTCTCAATTCAGTACTTTTATCTGACTTCCATTAGTACATGCTTAATTTTGCAACTATTCTAATTTTTTTCAACTTTCCGCTGTGAAGCTGGCAGAGAATCTCTGGGAAAAAGCATTGGTAAGTGAACTTTACTGCTGGGTAGTATAACCTAGAATTTCTTTATCTATGTTCCCCTTTGAAGGTTAAATAGTTCTTTGAATAGCAGTTACCTCCTAAGTTGTTGCACGATAAGGTTTTCCTAAACTAGGAGGTGCTTAAGTAAAAAAATATGCGGAGTCAAAATTACACGATGTGTCTGTGATTTATTTCAAATAGTTGGCATTTAGCATTGTTTTGTATTCATAGGCAAACTGACTGTTATACGCAGTTGATTTTAGTGTCTCCTTGACAACAGGAACTGAGGGATATTGCGATGACAGAATCAATAAAGGGAAAACACTTTTTTCTTGAAACTGACATGAAAGGACCTAGCTTGAAGCTTGACAATACAGGAAAAGCGATTTTGACTGTAAGTTATTCCTCTTTTCTTTTTCACCTTTTGCTGGATAAATTTTCTACCCATAATCAAATCATGGAATACAATGATTAGTTGCATGCTTAAGAAAGTCAAATAGAAGTAACTGCTGTTCCTTTTCTATATTAACTGTAAATTTGTCAGATACATGGCATGAACTTTGACACAAGGTTTACTTGGCATTAGGGAAATAGATCCAAAACTTAAAAATTCTTGGAAACTTGTTATGCTGTTATTTTGACAGCATAAAATGGTAAACACTGTTCAGTAGATTCATACCTGTTAAGTTCGTTTACTTGGTGAAATGTGACCCATGCATTCTGGTCTTTTACAGGTTCTTCGCCACCTTGGTCGCATCAGTGAGACTCGAATTGGGCATCATCGTGTTATCATTCTTTCGAAGCCTCAAACTTGATGACATCTAAAGTATGAAACACATCATGAATATAACTTCAAGGAATGTAAGTGTGTGTTTCATATGTGAAAAAATACAGAACCGTGGTCAAGGCAGGCTATGCACCCTCTATGAATAACATCTTCAGTTCCCTGCTTCTGTTGCTCATCATATTTTACAATTTCTTGAGTCTCTGGCTTCAAGAACTCTCTTGCTCGTTTCCTCTATTTTATCATTGTCTTCTTTGTTTTCATAAGCAGTTCGTGGCATGTATAGTTATAGACCCTGCTCCAGCCTCAGATCCCTACTGGCTTCCAATAATAGATGTCCCTTTATCAATCCTGCGAGGCTACTGCACTTCCTGAAGCCACCTGCTATCCTTTTCCATTTCCTTCAATGGAGAGGCCTCTATCCCATTACTGCGTTGAAGGTTGTGCGAACTGATTGCAGCATTGCATTTGCTCAATTAGTTATACATGTGCCATGGATAGAATCAATTAAATCTTCTTTGCTTTCTTTATAATAGAGTAAGTGTTTAATCGTGGTGCGTGAGAGTTGGTCTAACTCTTTTACCGTTGAAAACAAAGTCTGAAAATAGTAGATATGCCATCGATATTGCCATAAATATCACAAGTCTGTATCCCTGTAGCTACATGTCACCGAAAGAAGCCAGACATCGTTCGATCATCACCGGGTGCTCATAAATATTACTTCCTCCGACTCTTATTTTTCTGACTTCATAGCATCCCTCGACCCAGTGAAAATACTAGAAGTCTCCTCCCTGCTGAACGCCTCACTTGGCCCTCTAACTCTCCCAAACCCATCTTGTTTACTCTCCAAATGATGCTTTTTCTAAAATGAAAAAACAGTCTCAAATGAAAATCTTAAGTTGCACAATATAATTTATATAATTTTTTAATATATTTTTTCAAGTAAAAATTCAAATTTTTTAGGTTTGAAATTTATATAAATTTATATTATATTTAATTTTTATTAAATAAAATAAAAATAATGATTATTTAGTTAATAAAACTTTAATTCTATAAAAAAAATCATCTCAACTTAAAAATTTAAATTTTTAAATAAAATAATTCTTTCATACTTTCACCCACTTGCCGGGTCTAATGCAGGTTTTGGTCGCTTTGCAGACAGTGGAATCAGTGAAGTTATTGAATCATGTCCTCATGTACCCGAGTTGCTAGTATCTGACTCGGTTGTATCATCGCTGGCTTTGCAATTAACTTTTTTAACTAATAAAGGATTTTGTATTGGGGTGACTCGAAACCATACCGTGCCTGATGGAAAACGCGTCTCTATGTTCATCAATGCATATGCAAAACATCAAAAAAGTAAAAACCCTTACTGCCTGAACTAAGTGCTAACCCCTCTCTCAACTGTGCGGCTATCAATGTTCCAGCTGGGCTAGAGTCCGCATACTTGAACTACTGGCTAGCCACACCAGCTGCAGACTTGAACTCGGTTATCAAGTGTGAATTTAAATGCTAACAAATCCTGTAGACCCGACTTGGTTCGAACCGCGTTTCAGTTGCCTTGTGATGCCATCATGTTACCAGCGGCAAGGTTGAAGCGTACCAAAAAAAAACTTCGCCTGTCCTCATATTTGCTTAATTTATCCATACCAAATCCAAAAATGGATCCCTGACCCAAAGGAAATTTTCCTTAATTTGTTACTTTATTTATCATTTTTTCCATTCTTTCTTTTCTATAAAACTATCTCCTTCTTTGTACAGTCATCTAAGTATCAGCTAATCGTCTTTTACGCGCGCTCTTGTACTGGTTTGTCTGGTGAGAGCAGTAAGAGCTGATAGCAACAAAAGGGTTTGCTTAGTGTGTATGGAGGATTTTAGGAGTCGCTTGAACCCTCAAGTCCTGTAGAACTAAAACGCATTCTTCCCAATTGCATGGTTACAGAAGCATGACCTTTTATGGAGGAAAATGGGGTTGCTATTATTTCAGAGAAGCTTGGTGATTTCATAAATGGATTGGACGAGGAACCTTTTCAAGGAGCAAAGGTGAGGATTGCAACGTTGAAGCAAATAGGACCAGAAGTGCTGAAGTTTGGGGTTGCTTGGTGGCCAGGGCTTCGGTTTTACAGATTGGGTTTTGGGTGGGGAAGTGTGAGGTGGAGATCACACAGAGATAAAAAAAAAAAAGAAGAAGAAGAAAGAAGAAAGAAAAGACACTGACGTTTTGACAAGGCCAGAAATGGAACCTTTCGTTGAATGCTTCTCTCTGGAATTGCACTAGCCACAAAAAGACACTGACTTTTGTAATCAAGTTCTGTCATTGAAATGTGCATTTTGGTGCTTTATGGGTTCTTCGTCACCGTTGAGACATTGGACATTATCATACTGCAATCATTCTTTAAGCCCCAAACTTAAAAACATCTCAAATTGTACATTATCATACACAATTATCATTTCAGAAACATGCTTTCGATTAGAGAAAGCCCTGCTACAAAAATCCGTTTGCAAAATTGAGTCAAAGCTTCAAACCTTACCTGCTGCACTGGAAAAGGAGTGCTCCTTTGGTGATTCAACGGACTATGATGCCTCCTATGGACATGTTCTACAAGATTTAAACCCCTTGGTGCTGGGGGCCGTATGTTTCTTTTGCGACGCTTTGCTGAAAGGTTTTACAGAATGTTATTAGCTTTTTTTTAAAAAAAAAATAATAAAAAAATTATTATTATAAAACAGGGTAGATGATGAGGATTCTACTGATTCTCCTGCGCACCTTTACACGTTTAAAGTGAATGAATTAACCAAAATGCTTTGCAGCTCTTAAGCTGTAATCCAGCTTCGACATGTTTTTGCATTTTGCCATTATTTGTCTCAACTCTTTAGAACAGATGCAAAGCAAAAGGAAGACACTCAAAACACATTTTATTGAAAGGTATTCAGCTTCGCTTCTTATAGGAAAGCGAATTTTACAAGAGCAAACAAGTTTCAAACGTAAAACAAACATCAATGAACAGGAACAAAGGAGTTCTATGCGCATTTAAAGCCTTCAGGAACTTTCTTTCCACAAGCACTTAGGAGCAAGCTAACTGCAACGGGAACTTTGAGCTTGACAACTCCCAAGACATTGGCCTTAATAGCTGTGCATAAACACAATGCGGCTTCAAGATCAGCAAGACCCTTGATAAGGGTACAGCATTCCTCGCTTGGAGGGGTCCCGAGAGCCTCGTGAACCAACCCTAACCAGTTGCCACAAACACCAAATTTGAGGGTATCTTTAGGGCATTTGGCTGGCTTCTTTGGGGCTGGGGGAGCTTTTGGAGGACAGGCCGGTACGTTATGGGATGAGACACAAGTGAAAAAAATGACATTGAGCAGAACAAAAATAGCTGCTGCCTTAGAACCCTCGAAGGCCATTTCTTTCATGCAACACACACGTTATGGAACTTTCAGTGCTCCAAAAGAAGCTTTATATAGAGAAATACAAATGCATAGACAATTAAATAGTGAAAATAACAGGCAGCCACTACAGGAGCAGTGGCCAATGTTAAGCCATGAATGCTGTATACTTGAAGTTGGATTTTTATTCAATTATGTGAATGGCATGACTCAAAGTAGCAAAATCTTTGGCCCATTGCCATGTGCAGTAATTGTGTGGCCGAGATAACTTCTTGCTTATTATTTTGCATTCTATTTGGTGTTTACATTCGTCCTCTTTGTTCTGTCCTAGCAGAAATTAACATTCCAGGTATCTCAAGGTCCCAGTCTTGATTATCGAGAATTTTATTACTAAAAAAAACACCAGGTAGGTGCTCGCCCTCCTACAAGAGCTTAAAAACAGGATACTATCCTGGGAAATTGAAGCATACACGACAGAAGACTAAGTCCATTTTACAGACCCTGGCCGAGAAAATTATCAGCAAAATCCCAGTGATTATGTAACAAATCATATCTGGGATTACTGTTCATAGCATTTCTCAGCAGCGTTGTCTTACGTAATCTGTACTGAACAGATTGGATAATTTGCCTTGGCAAAGTAGAGAAATCCGAAGCAACATTCTCACGCGCTTTCTTATATCTCTCTTGCCAAACAGAATATATACAGCTGGCAGCAAACTCCTTTCACCTCAGAACAGCTAAAGAAAACAGGGTCCCTATCTTCTGATTTGTCTCACCTTCATGGTCGTCAGCCAATTTAGGGTAGATTTTAATCTCCAGGTTCATGTATTTTTTCAGTTTCATCTAAAACTTTTGATTTGTTTCGATTAGACCTACAATCTTTATTTTTGTTCCGCTATGTGTAAATTTTAATTTCTTCTCCAAAGTTTACGGGATATCTCAATATAAATCAGAAGGTCAGAACCAAAAAAAAAAAAAACTGAAATTGAAAAATCATTAAAGAAATACTACCTACCAGTTATTTGACAATACAAGAATACAATTAAGACAAAAACATATTTTTTAATAAAAAGTATCAACCATCATTGTCCCTATCTCTCATACACTCTCTCACAAGCATATGATATCTACATTTTTAATCCAATTCATTCAGTTCTTCAAAAAAGAATCCGAGAAAAATAAATAAAATCCCATATATATATATATATATATATATTATGAATGGATGATAGTTTAAGAACATAACAAGCTAGTTTAACATCACCTAAAGCATGATCATTTACACATATCAAAGATACGATTTAAGGACAACATAAAAAAGGGTTTATTTTCTTTTCCTTTATTGATTCATTCTTCATTTTATTTCCGAGGAAGTCCCAATAATGAGAGCAAATTCATTGATTGTTAGGGGCTGGTTGAGACCACAAATGCTAACTGGCCCAGTTAAATTTTGACCTTATCCACCAAGTATGGACGCCGCCATCTAGAATAAAATATTTAACACGGCAAGACAGCGGGGTTGACCCTTGGAGTAGAGGCTAGGTTGTTGACTTTAGAAGACAACTTGATGCCCAAGTTGTATTTGCAAATAATTTCACTAAATCAACAACCTTTATAAATCCCACCAGCTCAATCGCCTAGTTCCCAACACCATATCTAGTCTTGCTCTTCCTTTTACACCATATCTAGAGTAGAGTTTATAAACAAACAACAAGGGAGATGAGGCCTGTTTTTGCCTTCTTTATGGGAACTGTGTTTGGAGCCTTCGTTATGAGACGAGCACGACGTTGGGAAAATCCTGAAGCTCACCGGAAACGGACTTGTCCTCGTCAAGCACGCATGGCTGCAGGCCCAGGAACTGAACAGGCAACAACCTCGGACATGCCACGTGCTAGTAATTGAAAGAATAATTAGAATGCTAATGAGGATTTATGTTGTGTTACTTGTTAGAATCCTGTGTTGTTGTTTGGAGGTCAGTGTTGCTTATAAATGGTTTGATGATGTACTGTGTTAATTTGATTTACTATGGTTTTTAATTAAATATATAGTTACTTTATTTTTTTTAATTGCTGTTCTACTTTCAGATCTTGGCATGTAGATTACGAATCACATCATATGAAAATCTTCCTGCACCATCATCTTGAAATATAATAGTTGGATTGAGGATGTAACTGATAAAAGATTTTATAAAAAGAAACAAAATGGAAAGTATAAAAATATTATGATGAGTGGAGTTATTAAACCCAAACTCAAGGACTAACATAATTTTTACCAAGACCTCCGAAATTGGAAAATAAATATCTGATTTCTTTGAAAACCCGATAAAACTATAGTTTTAAAACCCAATCCGGAAGGTCGGTCCAAGACCCGGCTGACTCGGGATTGGAACCGGGCTGATTTTATGAAAAAATAGGGGTAGTTAAAAACCCAGCCGACCCGGCAGGTTGACCTGGCAAGACCCAATCAAAAACCCGGTTGCAACCCGTTGACTATATATATTTTTTTTCACCAAAATGATGTCGTTTTGATTTATAAAAAAAATAGGGTTAACCCGGGTGACCCGGTCAAAACCCATGACTCGGGCCTTGGGTCAAGTCGGCTCGGCCATCCGCCCGGGTTTAAAAACACTAGATAAAACAAATAACATATTTAGTGGTGGAATCCTTGGGGATGATTAATATTTTTATTTATATTAGGATATTTATCTTATTGTATTTTCAATAAATAATGTCACTTTCATTTTAGTTAAATAATAAACTTTAATTATATTATGAAAGGAGGCAAGACTTTTCATGATGGAGAATAATGTCTGGCAGACAGTGCAACAACGCATACAATTTTCAAGAAAAAAATACTTTGAATATTTGACATTAACTAAAGTTAATGTCACTACAATATCAGGTCTAACAGACATGATTAAAGGCTTTAGTAGAGCTAATATTTTGTTACCAAATAGCACAAAACCAGGCATCAAATATGCATTATATTCACCCGAGTCCAAAAGAAATTTACTCAGTTTTAAAGATATACATGCTAATGGTTATCATATTGAAACAATAGATGAAGACAAAAAATAATATCTTTATATATTTTTTTCATGTATTTCAGGCTAGAAGATTGTACTTGAAAAATTATCTGCTTTCTCTTCTATAATTTATTACACAATCATGAAATCTATTGAAATAAATGTTATGAAACACCAGAAGTGTTCCGACCAAATAATATTTATGTTTTGGCATGATCGACTTGAACATCTAGTATCAATAATGATGCGATGAATTATTGAAAATTCACATGGGCATCCTTTAAAGAATCTAAAGATTCTTTTACCGAATGAAAATTCACGCGCTCATATTCTCAAGGTAAATTAATTACCAAACCATCTCTATCAAAGGTTATTATAGAATCACCATCTTTTCTCGAAAGAATTTAAGGAGATATATGTGGACCTATTTATCTACCATGCAGACCTTTTAGATATTTTATAGTATTAATTGATGTATCAAGTAAATGGTCACATGTTTGTTAACTTTCTAGTCGAAATGTTGTATTTGCTAGATTAATAACACATATTATCAGACCACGGACGCAATTTCCTGATTATCCAATCAAGAAAATTTGTTTGGACAATATTGGTGAGTTTGATAATCTTTGCACACTCAAACATTTGGTAATTTTTGCACTTTTATTGGATTTGATGTTAAACATCCTGTTGCTCATATACATAATCAAAATGGTCCAGCAGAATCATTTATAAGCGCCTTCAATTAATTGCTAGGCCATGACTTTTGAAATAAAAATTGCCTACATCTATTTGCGGACATGCTATATTACATGTTGTATTATTGGTTAGAATTAGACCAAGTGTTTACCATAGATATTCTCATTTGCAACTTGTTTTTGGTATACCACCAAATATATTTCATTTACAAGCTTTTGGTTGTGCCGTATATGCGCCAATAGTGCCCCATACAAAGGACTAAAATGGCTCCACAATATAAAATATAAATTTATGTTAATTTTGATTCTCCATCTACTATTAGATTCCTTGAACCTTTAACCAATGATGTTTTTAAGACACGTTTTGAACACTACCATTTGGATGAGAATATTCTCCCATCATCAAGGAAAGAAAAGTTACTGCCTGAAGCACGACAATAAATTACTTGGAATAACCCGGAGTTATCTCATTTTGATAAGGGACACATTAATGTGAACTTGAAGTATCTATATAAAACCTTTTATTGAATTCTGAAGTATTCAGAAATCACACAAGAATGTTATACTCTTTTTCCTTCGCTTAGATTTTTCTTCCTATTGGGTTTTTTTTTGTAAGGTTTTAATGAGACATATTTTTAGTACATAGTCATTCAAGAGAAAGTGTTATAAAATCTATAATTATATATATTGAAAACTCATTAAAATCTCTTAGACTTCATGACCCTTGAGTTTAGTCTCTTGATTTTCCATGACACTTGGGTTTTTTAGTGTCCATTAATGTTCTTATTTTCCTTTCTTATAAATAGACTCTTTGTCTTGTATTCTAAATATTGGGAAAAATATAAAAGGAAAGATATAATTATCCAGTTTTTTTAATATTCAATAGTAACTTTTTAAAAGTCGAGGACTAACATATAATTTCACCAAGACCTCAGGACTGAAAAATAAATATTCAAACCCTTTTTCTTAGTTACAATTTAAAGAAAAAAAAAAAGAAAGTCCAGTAGACCCTCGGAGGAGGAGTCACTCTTTCCTTGTTCATGTCTTGAGAAATACGTCAGGACCGCCCACAAGTTATATAAATCCTCTGCCGAACAACCTCGCCTTCTCCAAACTACTGAATTAGTTCCTGCTTCAGTACTGCTTAATTTTTTAAAAATTTATGTATGATATTAAGATATTGAAACGATACAAAAATATTAATAAAAATTTATTTTTTCATTTCTAGTTCAGCAAACACTAAGAGTAATTAGTTTTAAAAACAAAGTCAAAGTAACGCTATGTTGTCTTCTATCTTTTAAATTGTCGCTATCCTTCGAAAAAAATTGTTGCTTGGCCAAGAAGGGTTGAGCGTTGACCCTTGGAGGAGGAGTCACCATGTACACAAAAGGAGGGCTCGTTTCGAGTATTGGGAACTACGACATCACGGCTTTATGAATCCCCTGCACACCCATCTTTGATTTCTCAAGACTGTCAAATTCCTGATTCACATCTCTCAGATCAAGCCTAGTCTCTTTCTCATACTCTACATAGCTAGCTGCATACTAAAGAGTTTTTGGGAGCCAAATGGGTTTGATAAGGAGCTCCTTCTCGTTCATGTTCGGGACACTGTCTGGGATCTACATAGCCCAGAACTACAACGTGCCTAACATAAAAAAACTTGCTGAATTTGGCCTTTCCATGGCCAAACAGATGGAAGAAACCCATCGCAAACCCAGCAACAAGAAAGACAGGGATGATGTTTCAGAATGATTGATCGATCCATGACAGGGTTCGCACCTATATTATGATCCCATCTTGAGCAACTCTAGTCTTATTCATATGAAGATCTATATGAATTATTTGCAAAATCGGGGAGCTTACGTTTCCATGTATTGGCCTATAGTTTTTTGCCCTCCTTTCCCATCTTTATGAGTGATTGTCTTACTTTTATGCTTGGGGTTAGTGCCTTGGTGGAAACGGTCTATCGGTTTTCATTTGATAAAGCAACATGTACCCTTACTCTATTACTAAAACTAAAGATTGCATAGGCTGAAAGTTTATCATTCAATAACTAGCGTCCAATATAGCTCAATCTGTTATTTTCCAGACTGCAGCAATTCCATAATCTCACATTGCCTAGCAGAGCATTTCTTTCAAGTCTCAGGATTAGTTTCAATGATTTATGAAAACCCACAGCTTTTGAAGCATTCAGAATTCTACCCAGGGATTGATATAAATTGCATGGGCACGTTGAAAAAACCACAGATATAAAGGCAAAGAATCAGAGATGGAAAGCAAAAGGTTGTACATTTTGGGGTTTAGGAAGAAGACTAGTGAGCAGTAATTAGTAGGGTCAGCTTCAGTAAGAGAAATGAATCCATTCATAGCAAGAGAAATGGCAGTCACTAGATTACAAATCAATCCAATCACAAGAGATCCTAAGTTTAACAGGCTATTAGCCAGTCTAATTACCATCCAAACCGACCTAGTTCTTGCTCAAACACCTGACAAATCAATAATCAAAAGTGCCAACAATGCATCTGACTATAATTTTACAAACTACGTGAGGAAGTCCTAAAAAGTTTCAAAACCTCTGGGAAGGGTGCACACTCTGTCAACTCAAACTATAATCTCAGTCACTTGGATATTCACTTGAAGATACAGCCAACCAAGATGCCAAACAAAACAAACCAGAAAAACAACCCATAAAGAGACACCCCCAGCATGTTTTTTGCTGATCTGTTTTCTCATCAGTTCCTGTTGCAGGAAAAAGCACACAATAGCAAGATCGGTGAGCACTAACAGTGACAAAACACCATTAAATAACTAATGCGTTTCACTGACAAGAAACTTGAGAATGCATCACTAGAAGGAGTTCATGCAGGCAAAAGAGGATTCAACAACACAACTATCCTTCCTACTTTCACCATATGGTATCTCATCGACAGAAGATAAAAATATTTCACATGAGAGAAGTATGCTGTGTATTTTAACGCAAAACCAATCTCAGAAACGCATAGCGCAATCATTCGAGAATCAAACCAACATAAGATATAGGAAAAGGAAAACCGCACTTTGCCAAACTTTCATAAACCAATTATCTAGACTAAAACAATGACATTAACATTCAATTCATACCAGTTCATGCCGAAGCTTCTGATTTTGCTGCAGGCATGGCAGGAGTTTTCTCCGCAGTCAACCTTGAAATCACAGACCATGTCTGATATACAAACATGGGTCAAAAAATTGACCCAAAATTGCAAAAACAAAGGTGTTCCATAAAGCAAAATACTTTCAAGAGTAAATAGGCAGCATTTAGCTTTAAAATGTTTATTTATGGAAGCTCTAATTGGTGATTAATCCTACAGGTACATGGCTGGATATTTCAAATGCCACACATGTACCCTGTAAATCGCCCTCAGAGCAATGCTTTTCCCGCCAAGAACAAAAACCAAAAGAATGAAAAGGCACATAGCTTCACAGTCCCAACATATCCTTCTATTTAAATTCCTAAATATCCAGTATACCGGAGCATTCCCAATATACTTGCATATTCTAAATTTCATCAGAGGAATTTCAAAATACAAACAGAACAAGAAGCACATAATTAAAGCTGTCATGAGTTTTTTGCAAGAAATATCACTTGAGCTGAACAGCTTATGTCAATGGCTATAGTTTATAGAATCATTATGGACCTGTGTATTTCAGATTTCATGTAATGAAGTTCAAGAACTCATTTCGAAAACAACATATTTTTCATTGAGTAAATTAGGAACGTCAGATTTAAGTAAATTTTCACGATCGAAGTCACAGAATTTTAAGGAAAACAGGGCAAAAAGATAGTTTACCTCAGAAGATTTTTCTTTAGGCTCCTCTAAAGATCTTGATACCTGAAAAACGATCCCAAATAAATGAAAAATACCATAGCTAACTGGACTCCAGTAAGCATATATGCGTCCAATAAAAGCAAAAAGGAGGAAAGAAGATCTCAAAACAGAAACAAGATGGAACACTTACAGCATCAAGCAATGAAGTATCCTGATTACCGTTCTCAAACACAGAAGGCCTAGAAGGAGAAGATCCTTCATCAGACTCTTCTGCAACAGGAGAGGGAAGATTTGCAAGGGATGTATAAAACCGTCAATTTGAAATCCTCCACAACCCTACCATCCTCCTTATTAAACTGCAAAACCAATCACTCCCATCTTTAATTCTATATTGAGCAAACATAACCGTCAATCTTTAAACAGGAATAAACAATAATTCTATATTGAGAAAACATAACCGTCAATCTTTAAACAGGAATAAGCAAAGGAAGATACAAAGAAGAAAGGAGAGATAGAGAGCAAGAAAGGAACTTAGATGGAAATTTGAGCTCCATTGAGTGGATATTAAGAAGATCTCCAGCACTCATGATTGCTAATTTATTTCAGTGCGAAGTAGAAATTTAATTTGTGAAAATCAAAAAAATTGTATCAAAATTAGGGCTTTTTATTTTGTTCTTTAAGAGAAAATGATTTTTTTTTTTTAATGTAATATAGGAGAAATGAAAGTAAAGCAGTGGGAGGGAGGAGGGAAAAAAATAAATAAAAAATTTATGTTTTGAGATTTGGGTAGAGAGTAAAATCACGATGATGGTGATTTGGGTGACTAACGTTAACCGTTTGATTTAAAGAAACGTTGTGATAGTATTGGGTTCAATGGGGTTGTTATGTGTGAAGGGTCAGCGGTTGGTGAGGTTAAGATGGGAGTTTTAATTTCTTGATTTGTGAGGCTTTTCCATTAATTTTTTTACAAGGGATCACCAACCTAATTGTTTGTTGTTAATATCATTGAATACCCACCTTCAAATAAAGGTAATGAATAAAGGTAAAGATAGATAATGATACAGCAGTAAGAATTTGAAATTAAAAAATTTATTTATTTTTGTTTTAAATTTAAGTTTTGTAATTATTAATATGATAATAATTGAAAATTTATATAATTGTTAATTTTAGGACCTGTGAAATTAATCAAAATGTATACATGCTGACTCAAACACTCGTGTTAATAAAAAAAAATTATAATTTAACATCACTGATCAGCGAGTTTTTTTAGATAATTATTTTATGTTATAAATAATAGATATAATATAAATATTATCTTCAACTAAAAGTAAAAATAATAGATATTTTTACAATAAAAATATATTTCCCAATTCTCATTGTCATTTTCAAATAAAAGTTTGTTTGATTGACCTTTTTAAGATTAATTCCTAACTTGTTAAAAACATAAAATATTTATATATATTGAAAGAATTAATCAAAATAATATTAAAAAAACTAGAAAAATTATTTTTAGATATACACTGAAAAGAATGTAAATATAATAAATCATATATATATATAATTTCAGGGATGAAGGTCCATTGAGATTGGAGGATATGCTTCGGTCTTTGTATTTAAATAAGTTAAGTATTTGTATAAACCTTCATCTCCTTGAAAAAATAAATGACGACAGCCTTGTATAAAAACAAAACAAAAGTAATTGCAATCCCCATTTAATTTCAAAATCATCAAAGAGTATATATATATTTTTAAAAATGGATGGATGTTGTTTCCAAGTATTAATTTAAGGTTGTGTTTTAAAAGTATTTTAAAAAGTTTTAAAATTTAAAATTTTAATTTTTTTATTTTAAATTAATTTTTTAAAATTATTTTAATATACTATATTGAATTAATTTGTATCGATCCTTTTTATATACTCCATGGTTTATCTGGGTAACTGGTGGAAGACATGTACATCAAGAACGTAAGACACAAGCTAAACTCGGCGAGAACATGATCGTATACATCGAGAGCGTCAGACACAAGAGCTAAACTGGGCAAGAACATGGCAATAAACGAGTCATTAGTTTTCACGGAATAAAGGCGAATCTGAATAGTACCCTGTGGAGATGATACTAGTACCTGAGGCTGAGCCTATGCTAGCTGATGGATTATAATTTTCTGGGGGCAAGGGCTGCTGGAGTCAGATAGCTGTCCTACCATTTTCAATGAAACAGCTGCTGCATGCATTGCTTTGCTGTTTCATATTCGTACCATTTTAGATGCCAATTCCTCTCTTCCCTCCTTGTCTGCGTCTTGCGGTACGCCTATCTCTTTCACATTTTAATTTCGTCTGTCATCTCTTTCGACCTAACTCTCTCCCTCCCTCTCTCTCTCTCTCTCTCGGGCCCATTCCTCTATCACCCTTTGCATTGCTTGTAATTCATGCTCCTCGGAGCACGTAATTAACAACGAACCTCGGCTGGCTAATCAGCATCAACAACTTGTGATTATTTTTTGTAGGCAGGTATATTATCTTGGAATCGTATAATTGCAAGTGCTATGTCTTTGATTAATTCGGGGAAACTTTATTGACTGGTCTAGCATTAAAAAGCTCATCGTGTCCAGAACTTCCGTGCGTGCGTGCCTTTCTTTTCTATAAACCCAGAATTTACTGTCCGATTTGCTAATTATTAGCATCTAGCAAGGGAGCTTCTACATGATCAAGAACTAGACAAGATGACTGATTGCCAGATGCGCTTGGTTTTGTGTTTTCCAAACCGGTCTCTATACTGAACCACAAGTAACATGGACTCAAGTCAGCCTATTAATGGCTGCTCAGTTTTCCATGTTGCTTTCGCTGCATCAAGATGTACGAATTATTGTCATGGAACATAAACGCATCACCTAAAATCATTATTGCAGCTGTGAAAAGCATACAAAATTACGTGTAGTCCTGTTGATACAAAATTCAAACCGGTAGATCATTCATGGTTTCAGCTGGAGTCCTATTAACATCCTTTCTAAATTGAAGAACCCAGTTACAGCTATTCCATGTTCATGAAGCACCCTTAAATAACCTGTCACTGAGGAATTTTAATGGAAGACCACCTCCATGTTCATGATGTTTCATATCATGCAAGCTGCTTGCCTGCATGGCATGTGCAAACTTACATGGTAAATAGCTGGGTAATTTTGATTGGAAAAAAAAAGCGAGATAGGTAATCCACCTTGTCATGGGAGCTTAATTTGATCCAAAATATAGTAGCTGCTTAGTATGGTATTATTATCTCCTCGTTCAATTATCATTAATATTTACTATTTACTTTAAAGAAATATTACTATTTGAATTATTGAAATTCCAGGTTATTTCGTAAATTATCGAGTCAAGATTTTTTTTTATTTGAGCGTGCTAATCATAGTTTTAAAATCCGGATTAGCCTGGCGGGTCGACCCGAGATCCGACCGACCCGGGCCTGAGATCGGTCCAAATCTAAGTAAAAACTCGGTCGCCCTGGGTAAACCTGGGTAAGACCGACCTCTTTTTTTATATATATACATAGACGTGAAATGGCATCGTTTTGGCCTTTTAAAAGGCCAAAACAATGAACAATGCAGAATTGCAAACAGAGAGAAAACCTAATTAAAGAAAAAACAATTTCAATCGTGAAAAGCAAAGGAGCAGAAGACTCTTGATCACTGTTTCAAATCTGCGAATAAGGTTAGACTCTTGTTTCTCTTCACGAATCTCCTTCTTTCACTCTCTCTTTTCTTTATTCTTTTCCTTTTTTTGAACTTGTAGTTTTTGATCTGGCATCGATTCATTCGCAGTTCTTGATTTAGCATCAATTCTTTCCTATTCTCACACCCACATGTATGTTTCTCTGTTCTTTTCTTTTCTACAACTTAATAAAGCCTCTGCCTTATTTTTCTTGATTTATTTCAGTTATTTCTTCGTAAGCTGCATATTAGAAACTATATCAAATATCAACTCCTCAGTACTGCTTCATAGTTTATCGAAGCAATGAAGACGTGTAGAAAATGGATTAGGAAGTAGTGAAGAAACTGACAAACAAATAAGAGAACGTGCTTGTTGTGAGAAATTAAGACGCCTGAAAGAAGCTCGTAATGAATATCATGAAAAAGTATTGGATTGTGTAAGACATTGTACATGGTATGATGTCCCTGAACTATATTTGTCTTGTTTTGTTTTGGAACCATATTTATCTTGATCTCAACCATATGAAACATTGAATGAATGTGTGAAGCCTGATGCACCCTTTTGCCTTCCTTTTCTATGGTTAGAATGAGAAATGGATATCCCAGATGGAGCGATTGGAGCAATCTTAACAAGTAAGATGCATAGCTGTAACATTGGTTTATGAAATTAGGTTACTTGTTACTGGCAACTTATGTACTTTGCAATAATAAAAATTGTTTAAATTTGTTTTATGGTATTTCTCTGTTTCTGCATTTCTTTATATATGTTTATAGTTCTTCCTTGTTGTGTCCTTAATTGTCTAGTGACTTGAACTTTAAGCACTTGTAATTATTGATTTTTGCCCAGTTGCCTAGGCATGGCTTTCAAATTCAATGCCTATGGAAATATATCTAGCACAAAATGTCACAGAATGTCTTTTTCTTATATGATAAGAATAAATTGCTTGGATTTTCTGGTAGAAACAGGAAGAGTGAGAAGCTTGTTTTCCCAAATCTTTAGAATAAATTATCTTGTAGTTCTAACTGCTAGATATGTTTCTTCTATCATAGTATATCTATTTATTGTAGTCAGATTGACTTTTTATTTTGTCAGGTTCGTTATGGTTATGTGTTTATAACTTATGTCAGGTCCTTAAAATGTCTTCACATGATGGTAGTACTCCAAGTAGTGATCCTTCAACGACCCAATCATCTCAACCTTCAATTTCCATATCAAGTGGTAGTAGAGGAAGAACATATTTGGCATGGGGTCATTATAGAGAAACTGCTGAACTTAGTGTTGGATGTAAAAAAACTAAATTAATATGTTTATATTGTGTTAAAGTATTTGCGGGTGGTGGCATTAATCGATTTAAACAACATTTAGCTGGAGCTAAAGGAGAAGTTGAACAATGTCGCAAATGTCCTCCTGATGTTCGACATCAAATGCTCTTGAATCTTAAAGGAAATGTTAAAAAAAAAAAGAGTTAGAGAAATACAAGCAGATTTCAATCCATCTAATGCACAACAAATTGAGCATGAAAAGATGATGATTAGGTAATTAGAAGATGATGATGATGAGGATGTCAATACTAAAAAACATATGTTACCACTGAAAGTTGCAAAAAAGAAAAAGATTCAAAGCACCAGCATTGTAAAAAAATCGACTACAAGTTATGGAAAGCAGAAGAAAATTGCAACATTAGGGATATATTTCATGCCGAGAACAACTCTTGGTGCTCAAAAGTCTTTTTAGAATTGTTGGAAAAGGAATGATGCAGTTGAACGGTGTGATCTTGTTTTAGCGAAGTGGATGATTGATGTATGTGTGTCATTTAATGCTGTTAACTTTGTGTATTATCAGCATGCCATAGATGCTGTAACAGTCATGGGTCCTGGTTATAAAGGACCAAACTTGCATGCTATTCGTGGTTATTATTTGGCAAAAGCGGTTGATGAAGTTAAGATTTATGTTGAGAGTTATCGAGAGATTTTAAAGAAGACTGGTTGTAAATTAATGGCTGATGGATGGACATATCAGAAGAGGAGGACTTTAATTAACTTCTTAGTATATTGTCCTAAAGGAACAGTTTTTTTGAAAACTGTGGATGTATCAAATGTCTCAAAGACTGCTAGATTGTTGCATCAGTTGTTTAAAGAGGGTGTTTTGTATGTTGGGATAGAAAACATTATGCATGTGCGCGACTAATAATGCTGCAAATTATGTTGCTGCTGGCAAGTTACTGATGGAAAAATTTCCTTCAATATTTTGGTCTCCTCATACTGCTCATTGCATCAACCTCATACTCTAGGACATTGGTAAATTGCAGTCAGTTTGTTCTATTGTTGAGCATGCTTCTGGTATCACAAAGTACATTTATAATCATTGTTATCCAATGTATTTGATGAGGAAGTTCACTGGAGGGAAAAAAAAAACTTCGTCCAGCTCCTACTCGTTTTGCTACCAATTTCATTGCATTGCAAAGCATTTTAGCTCATAAAGATGAGTTGAGAGCTATGGTAACATCTAGGGAATGGGTCACATCTAATTATGCTAAACATAACAAAGGAAAAAAGTTTGTTGAGAGTGTGCTAGACTTTCTGTTTTGGGAAGAATGTGCAATAATTGTGTGAATGAGTGAACCTTTAGTTCGAGTTCTATGAATGGTTGATGGTGATGATAGACCTTTGATGTGATATTTGTACGATGCTATTCATCATGCAAAAGAAGAAATGTTGAGGAGATTTCAAAAGATAAAGGCTAGAGTGAAACCTTTCATAGATATTATCAATAATCGGTGGGATGAACAACTATATAGAAATCTTTATGCATCGACATTTTGGTTGAATCCTCAATTTCAATATGATGCAAATATAATGGATAAACATATGAGTACCATTTCTGGACTTCTGGATGTTCTTGAGAAATATGCACATAGAAATCTACCATTGCAAAGTAAGATTACAAGTGAGATGAAGTTGTTCAGGAATGTTGAACATGACTTTGGTCGAGCGTCGGCAATAAATAATCACACCCTTATACCTCTAGGTATATAATTTTTATATTTAAAAATATTATCTGACATAGTCTTACTTATTATTTTTGTATATAGATGAATGGTGGATGACATATGGAACCAGTGCTCCAAATCTACAACATTTAACTATACGAGTGTTAAGTCAAATCTATAGTTGTTCGGGATGCGAGAGAAATTGGAGTATGTTTGAACATATTCACTCCAAGAAGAGAAATAGATTGGAGCACCAAAGGCTTAATAACCTTGTTTACATCCACTGCAATCTAAGATGAAACAAAAGTATTTTTCTTTTCTCTAATGCTTTAAATATTATTTTATTTTATTTAAAAGCATTATTAATACTTATATTATGTTTACCTTCACTTTTAATATATAGGAATTATTGGAAATGATGCAATTATGATCCAATTAATTTTGAGACAACTTGTGACATTGAAAATTGGATAATAGAAGATGACCCGTCATTTTTGACAACTGAAGAAGCAGAGAGTTTTCACCAAGCTATATCAACAATGACCATACAAGATACTTTAGATGATGATAATTAATGATTGATTATTTGGTGATGATAAATATTATTTCAAATAAAGTATTATTTAACACATAATATTTATTTGTTAATTGTGTTTGAAATGTAGATGTCATAAATATTAATTAGATTGAAGATGATTGTGACGATGAAGTTTCAAAGGAGCATGCTGCTAATTTATTAGGTATTGAAGAGATTGACTCAATTCCATTGACATTTGATTCAAATTTTGCTTCTATGAACACAAAAAAACTTAATGTGTTCATTCAACAAAAGTGAATGTGTTTTTGATTTAGAATTTATGTTTTTGGATGTTTTGTTTTAAATATTTTAGATTTGGTTTATGTTTTGAATATTGAATTAAATTTATGTTGTTGGTTTAAAATTTAAATTTAATTTATAGAAGTGTTGTATTGTAATTAGTCAGGTGTTTTCTATAGGTGTTGTATTAATTTTTTTAGGTCAACTCATCTGACCCGTGACCCGATCATTAAACTAGGTCGACCACCGGGTCGGGTTTCAAAACTATGGTGTTAATGATTATTTTTTAAAGTGTTTTTTGTTTGAAAATGTATCAAAATAATATTTTTTATTTTATTTTTAAAAAATTATTTTTAATATCAGCACATCAAAACGATAAAAAACACAAAAAATAATTAATATTGAATAACAAAATAAAAAAAATCAAATTTTATAAAAATTACTTTAAAACACAAAAACAAACTAGCTCTAAATATTTAGTCTATTAAAATAAATTTTATCATCTCAATGTATCATTTAATTCAACTAAAAATTTAATCTACATCATTTACTTTTGTATTTTAAAAACATTTAAAAAAATTAAAAAAGAATTTTATTTTAAATATTTTTTTAATTTTTCATATACTAATATCAAAAAATAATTTTTTAAAAATAAAGATAAATATTATTTAAATATATTTTTTTAAAAAAATTAAAAAACAACTAATACCAACAACATAAAGCACCCCACATTAAGTTCCCATGTCAATTCACCGAATGGAGCCAGGCCTAACCATTATGATACTCGCAGTAGTATTATGCCGAGCCTTTTCTTTTCTTTTCCTTCTCCTATTACTACTAGCAATACTAGTAGCAATGTTTTCCCAGTCTCTCCCTTTATTCATAAGGATGGATTTCACTAAGACGACCTCAAATCAGGGCAGTTACTGATAAGCAGCTTTACATATAGCTGGGGTGGTGGTGGTGGTGGTTTCATTACCCAGGTAGAAGGACAGACTCCCAATCCCTCTTTAGTTGCTCAATCTGCTATGCTACTAGCCCTTCTCCCCAAACGGCAAACAAGAAGACATAGAAAAGAAGGACAATCTCTAGTCTCCTTGACAATTGGATCTATCTTCCAAGACACCTTAAGACTAAATTTGAGTAACGAAAATGTAAAACATGGAGATCCTTTCTAGTAATTGAAAGTTGAAACTGCTATGGACATGATATATCTTGCGAGGAAGTTGGATAGTCTATTTGTCTCTCATTTATGGAGAGAAAGAAGAAGATATTGTTCATATAGACCGCCAACTGAACACCTGTTCGTATCTACAACCAAGTTACTCTGAGAATTTGTGCATGTCTCGTAAAATACTGTCTAAAACTTATTAATTCTAACCGTAGAGATACAAATGGTGACTTATGTGAAGATCTTATTAGGGCCACTTGCGATTCCTTGTTACCGTTTCCACCGAGAACCGAGAAAAGCCGCTGTTTCTAGTCTTGTCATTTAGCACTTAGCACAGTGCAGAGAAGAACAAAAAGAAAAAAGGAAGAGAGCAGGCACCTGTAGCCAGGCCAAACCACCCATTTACAAAGGAACAAATGGTTAGAGGTTTTTTGGGTTATGAGCTAGAAAGGAAAGTTTTAGATTTTGATTTGAGTTCCCTTAATTTTTTATCCTTTCTTTTATCATCTAACTACAAAAATTTTGTCCTCCCTTCTGTGCTGTCACTTTCCAAACCCCGCTTGCACTGGCCTAGTGTATAATATACTACCACTAGCTAGGTATAGTGTATTTTATTTTTTAAAAAGAAAAGGATAGCTAGTGTATTTCTCTTGTCCAAAACAAAACACAATAATAGGACACACCCCTTTAGATGTGGCCGCCCTCCCCCCCCCCCCTCTGACTGTTCTCTCATTGGTAACAGTAACACACTGCACCAGTACCATTACCAATTTACCAGGCGCCGTTTCTCTCTCTGTGTGCAGTAATAGATTGTCCACCACTATCTTTACAAGCCCTGAACACAAACTCTCTCTCATCAAAATTCAAAATGGTGTGTTTTGTTTCATGGATGTCTTGTTTTTCTTTTTTCTTGAATCAGTGGTAGTGGTACTGGTAGTAGTACTAATTTTCATGCTTTTGTTTACAGTTGATTTCTTCAAATCTATTACTACCTCCTTGGCTTCAAGCTCTTCTCGCAGAAAAATTCTTCGATGCTTGTTTAACTCACAAAGGCGCAAGAAAGAATGAAAAGAACATATTTTGCTTGGACTGCTGCATCAGTATTTGCCCTCACTGTCTGTCTCCGCACAACTCTCACCGTCTCCTGCAGGTTCCTTCAAAATTTACCTGCCAAAGATCAGGTTTTGCTCTTACATGCTTTTCATGTGTTTTACTAGGTTTTGACAATCTCTTCTGTGTGTTTCAGATAAGAAGATATGTATATAATGATGTTTTAAGGCTAGATGATGCTCAGAAATTATTCGACTGTGCTTTTGTTCAAGTAAGTATAATTTTGATGAGATTATGATGAAATTCAAGAAACACAAGAGTTAAACATATGGATACGCAACCTTCTTGTTATAGTTCTTTGCTAGTTCTGTCCGTACACACATTCATTGCTGTTTATATAGATTCTTTCTTGTCTTCACAGACAGAATATTTAGCTACATTTTTTATGCCTCCCTTTTTTTGAAAAGCAAATTGCACCCAATATTTTGTCCCTAACCAGTTTCAATTCTGTGTGTTTGCAGTCCTATACTACAAACAGTGCAAAGGTGATATTTTTAAATCACAGGCCACAAACAAGGATAGTGAATATCAGAGGCAACAATTGTAGCACCTGTGACAGAGGTCTCCAGTATCCTTATCTCTTTTGCTCCATTTCTTGTAAGGTAGTTATAGTAATTACCATGTTCAAAACTTCACTCTTTCAGAATCCTGCCTCCGAAGTCTAACCCATTTCATTTCGCAACATTTCCTCATCCGGGTTTCCTTCACTTCTCTTTTCTTTACAGGTTGATCATATTTTGACTACAAAAGGTGTTAGTGGGCTTTCAAGTTTCTTTTGTGATTGCAAGTTCTTACCTTTGTCTGAACCGGGTTCAGATGACGGTTTATTGACCCCTGACTCGGTTCTTGAACCTACCGGTTCGACCAAGACAAGCTCTAGTTCAGGTGGGTATGGTGGGGTTGATTGTAAGACACTTGCTTGTACTGCCACAACAGAGATTGTGAGAAAGAAAAGGAGCAGCTTAACAAATTCATGCCGGACGATGTTTCCAAGAATTACCGAAATATCGTCTAATTTAATGAACCGGAGAAAGAAGGCACCGTGCCGGGCTCCTCTTTATTAAACCATCTACGGCCTACTGCTCCTGCTACACGGGGAGTGAAGAAGATGGCAAGGGGCCGGATGATTGCCTAGAATTTGGTAATTTGTTGTTTATTGATGGGTAAATTTGGGGTTAGGAAAATGGGAATGAAATTCTCCCAATTTTGTTGAGGGCTCTATCAGTGCTGCCTTTTTTTTATCCCTCCCTTTACTATAGAGTTACTACAGTAAGTAATAGTGACAAGAGGACCCTGTTTTTATCGCCTTTTCTCCTGACTGATGGGGTAATTGTCATTCACACATTGCCAATTATGAGTTCCTTTTTATACTTCTATAGCTATCAAAGGTCCTCCTTTCAAGTGCCAATTATTAGTTTCATATCATTGCATGTCACGGATGGTTTTGCACTTTTATTTGACACGACGAAACTATTCAGTGTTGGTTTGAGAATGTAGTGTGCCTAATGTTTTTGATCCAAGAACAGATTGAATCGCAGATGTGTTAATTTTCTCAGCCTCTAAATCCTAGTTTTTTTTTTCTATTTTTTGTAAAATGTTGTTTGTTTTTGTGTGTTTTAATGTTAAAATAAATTTTTAAAAATAAAAAATAATATTTTAATGTATTTTTAAGTAAAAGAAGAGCATTACTCCTTGTAACAAATAAAATGTATTTATGAGAGGTCCTAGAACTGCAAGCCCTCCCTCCACTACATGCTGTCTTTTGGTCGTTAATTATTTCCCTCCTTTTCGTTCTTTTCTTCTTCCCTAGGACACCATGGAGGCAAGATCGATGGGCTTTGTTAATCGATAATTTATGCTAGCTTGTTCCCCTCCCAATGTTCTTGATCATTATTTACTTACTCTCAATTTCTATAAAATATTTTATCCTTTAATAAATAGGGGCTGTTATATCCATACACACAAACAAATAAATGTTAAGGACTTGATTCTTGACATAGTAATACGTAAGGCATCGGGGTCAAGTGAACTCGTTTAATTTGTTTCAATTTTGGTAGAACCTCACATGTCTCTTCATGCACGTCAAGTTCCAAAGCAGCGAGAAACAAGATTAATTTTTCCACTGCCCCTGGTCTGCAGGCAAACCTCGGTACTGTGTTCTTATCAGACAGTAGAAGAAACGAGCTCTCTCATGAATTTTTTTTTCATGCCGAGGGGGTTGTGTATCTTGTGATGAGAGGAATTTTGGATACAACAACGGTTAGGTATACATCATCTTTCCACGTCCATTATAGGAGCAGTTTATTTTTATGGAGAAAACCAAACAAGCTGTCGAATTAAGCATGACATTTCTCTGATATACCCCACCAGGAAGAATTTATGTCAATAATTTTTCGTCAAAAAGTACTTTCACAGGTAGGACTAATAAATGGCTTGGGAAGGCCATTGATTATTTGGAGTGGGGAGGGGTGGCTAGCATTGAAGCCTTATCCATAGGCAAAATCTTTCGGAAGATTTGCAGCATGTTCCCACTCTAACCTCTAATATTTTTCTTGCTTCGTGTTTTTTTCGCTCGGCTTGCCCATCAGTTTTCGCATATCAAATCGAGACTAAAAACCTCTTCCTAATCAGATAATTGGCATCCAAACCGATGCATTTACATCACGGAGTTCTTATTTCATTGCCCTTGAAGACCACCTTTCTCGAATCATGACAACAAATGAAAAGACACTCGATGGCTAACGGAATTGTTCACCTATACATTGGCTGTCGTAACAAATTTCCCAGCTGAGGGAGCAGCCGTGGGGGAGTCCACTTGTGATGGTGCAATCACACATTTAAGACTCTTGTAGCCATCATATATCTGACATAAAGACAAGTGTTTGGCAGGTATATATGGATCACCGAACCCTGCTGATGCATCATGAAGCAGAGGCATTATTATGTAGTTACATTTTTGGCTTTTGTTGTGTCTACACATGGCCCATAGGACATGTCTTTGTACCCTTCCGAGGGCAGCTTCTAAGCATACCGACGTTGTGCATTTAAAGGATAATCAAGAAACTATAGTCAGTTCTAGTTGGCATTGGTCTCTCTCTTACAGCTATTTTTTTTGCACCAAGGGACCACAAACTCCCATGGTGACGGTGAGTATATTAGAGAGTATCATGCACTTCTTTGGTAGAAGTCCTCATTTGTGATGTCTTAGTCTCGTGATAATTCCTTATAGTTGATTTTTAATTTAATTTTTTCACAAACATTAAAGAGATGAAAATTCAAACCATGACAGTGAAATCATTGGAGACGGGAAGCTGATGGCTTTAAGCTAAGCGACGTAGACGCATGAATCTCCTCTGGCTCAGGACTGTACAGTGAGGTTGCATTCTCATACGCTGGCTCGTCCTCTCTCATGTTGGGATTATAACCCATGGACCATTTAGAATCCGGGTTTCTGGGCCTTCTTCCGAGACCAGCATTGTCAATTGTGATGATATGACCTCACATAATTTTAAAACTCATTCCGAGAGCTTACCCAATAAATCCCTTCTTTTGGGTTAGATAAGGTTGAATGTTCTTGTTTTTATATTTTAAAAATATTTTTTTATTTTTTATTTAAAATAAATATTTTTTTTACTTTTTTAGATCATTTTAATATTTTGATATAAAAAATAATTTTAAAAAAATAAAAATATATTATTTTAATGCAATTTCAAATAAAAAACACTTTAAAAAATAATTATAATTACACTTGCAAACACAGATTAATAGAATAATTTAAACTTTTTTATTTTATAAAAAAATTTAAAATAACGTAATTTTAATAATAAAAATTGTTTAGTACCGTTTTCTCTGCCGTGTCATGTTTTGTTAATATCAATATTATTAAATATGGACCGGGCTTAAGCGAAATTCATGATTGTTGAATCATTGATTCAATCAATTAATTCGCTGAGCCGAAATAAAATTGTTTGTTTTTTTCATTGAGTCACAATTAAATTA
>Ga0325411_1001240_pt1 | contig 28230 bp, 20 predicted proteins | sample PopdelMetagenome_13_FD_206181 | JGI IMG/M metagenome (GOLD analysis project Ga0325411, IMG submission 206181) | Populus deltoides microbial communities from Bellville, Georgia, United States - Xylem-PdIQD-R4 | ecosystem: Host-associated > Plants > Phyllosphere > Stem > Wood/Secondary xylem...
AAGAGGAAGAGCAGCCGCAACAAACACCACCGCCGAGCCAGGCACCAGCACCACCGTCAGCTCATCTACCCAACCTCATCATCCCAGGTAATGCTTCCCCTAGTTCCCCTTTGATAGATCGTCTTCTTGCATGCAGAACGTGCACTGTGCACGTTCTGCAAGCAAGAAATTAATTAGCTGGTTACTGTGCAGGTGCACAGTAACCAGTTTTAAACTCATTGGAATAGCAGCCCAGCCCCTGTGGCTGGGCTGAGTCCAGCCCTGTAGGCCCGTTTTATTTCGGGCCGATTTCGACCCAGTCTCCTTTCGGGCTGGGTCCGGTCCAATCAAAACATTTAAAAATTCAAAGAAAAAAACCTTTCAAAAAATCTGTGATTTTCCGCAATTTCATTACTGCATTTGGATCAGTATCGGTTTGTATTTTTATACTGTAAAGATACAAATCCGGTATTAAAATACCCGGTTTTTGTCAAGACAAAAAAATTAAAAATAAAAATGTTTTGTTTTCATGTATACGGCCTAGTCTCTCTAATATATATATATATATATATATATATATATATATATATATATTATAACATCATATTTTCACACAACAAAAAGAAATTTCAAAACAATATATGTATTAGCATGCATTTTGGCTTTAATAACCAGTTTATTCAAGCCATGAGAACTAGGCCAATATTTCAAAAATTCCAAAAAAATTATTTTGTTTTTTTTTTTTATATCTGGGGTTGCGATCTTATACGTAAGACGTATTCTGGATATTAAATTCTTTTGTTAATGTCAGAATTACCTAATAAGATAAGGATCTCCTTACTGATGAGGATTTTTCTGGAACCATACCAACAACTAGGAAACACACACAACTAGGAAACACAACGAGACCTCGGATTTTATCAGACAAATAAACAATGTAGCTTACCTTAGATAGGGCGTATTTGGGGTGCTAATACCTTACCTTTACGCAACCAGTCCCCGTGACTGATCTCTAAGACCAGTTAGGGTTCCTAGTGACCAAAATACTAGGTGGCGACTCCCATTTCATTTTCCACCGACAAAAGACAATATCTTCTTGTCTCTCCACATTTGCCAAAAAGATAGATAGATACCATACATTTTAGATTGAAGTGGAATAATCGCTAGCCGACGCCGCGCAGGTGACGTACGATAAAATTAAAAAAAAAAAAACTTAAACAGGGAAATTTTGAAATTGCTCTTTGTTTTATGGCTCAAGCCAAGGCAATTAAGGAAGGCTAAACAAAAAATTCGAAATTTCTCTCCAAGCTTTAATTTTTTGGAAAATATGATCGTGGGGATGAAAATTTCATTATTTTAGACTAAATTATTTTTATTTAATTGTTAAGATTTTCTCAAAAAAATTAATTTTATTTAAATAGAAAAGAGACTTATTAGGATATTCTGTATATTAGGATTTTATTTTTAGTGGATTATGTTTTTCTATTTAAGGATATAAAAGATTTTCAATTTGAGATATATACTTCTATATTCGGAAAACTAGTGAATACTTGCATTAAATTGTAAAAGCATTGATGAAATTATATAGACAGCATATATATCGAAAATAGAGAAAATGATTTTGTTCTTGAAAAGAGGGGAAAGTTATATTAAATTATCAATAGTTTGATAATCTTGCCTCCAATAGTTTGACAATATTAAGGATTAGTTCTGAAAATGGCAGAGCAGGGGAGAAAACATAAGAGGCTTGCAGTCTTGGAGCTAGAAGGATTTGTTCAGCAGTGTCTCCTCTTCAAAAGTCTTCTTGGGTTCTTGAATATGGCTTAATTAGAAAGAGAATTTTGCAATTGCCATCAACCACCATGGCATCGCTGACTTTAGGTCATTTGTGTCACATTTCCAACAATTATAACATAATAAAATATTATAATTTAACAACTCACTATATTAAGAGTAAACCGTTACATAATTAAGAGTAATTATGCAAGATCTAATTACAAAAGGTATCATAAAGACTAAATTTTAATTTTTATTAGACATGGACCAAAACATTTTAAAATAATTTTTTTGAAAACTAGGGATTAAAAGGAATTTTTTCAAGACTTCAATTTCAAGCAAACAAAGTCATGTATTGAATCATTTCATTTTTATTTTTATTTTTAACTTCTCTGACGAAGTGCATGGATTTCTACTAATATCATAAATGGAGCATCCCGTAGGAACTGAGAGAGTCAAAATGAAATAAATTATTCTTGAACATTCTCTTCAGTAATTAGATAATGCAAGAATTAAATAACTATTCAGAGTTTATCTATTTGAGTTTTAAATGATTGAAGATATTTGTTTTGCAACTTTCCCCTTGCTTTGCTCAATTTTCAGCCATGGATCCTCTGTCTCCAGGCCTGGGCCTCTGACTTGCCCAAGTAATAGAATGAATTTTAAAGAATACTATGCATACTTTAACTATAAATGGGTCTCTTATTACCCATTCAGTTTTCATTTGGCCCCGTAAATTACTTTTGAAATGTTGGTAAAAGGCTCGATCTCCACCTTAGCACCTACTCTTTCATCTTAAAAATCCATGGTTGGTATATTTTTTAGTAAATCTCTAGATCAATTAGTTATTTCAGTGTGTAATTATTTACTTCTTTCATTTTATTTAGTTGTTTGCTCATTATTATTTAGTTGTTTGCTCATTATTATTTAGGATAGTTTGCTCATTATTATTTAGGATGTCCAAATTACTAAAACAACTAAAATAAAATAGTTAGGGTGGATTTTACAAGTTCTTTAGGTTTTTTTATTGCCCTTTGGGTTTTTTTTTTTTAAGTTTTTTGTATCAATTTTATTCTTTAATATGAATTTTTTACATAATTTTATTCTTTAATGCTTTTACCCCCCCCTCCCCCCACTTTTTTTTTTGGTATTTTTTTTATTTTCATCCTTTAATATAAAGTTTTTATTTAATTTTATATTTTAAGTGTTGAGTTGATGTTAAATCATGTTTTATATTTTTTATCATATAATAAAATAAAAAATTAATTTGACTTAGTAGATTTCATAACCTAAGCAATGAATTGAACGGGTTGACTAGAGTTAATTTAACTTTTTTTTCCTTTGATTTTTTTATTTTTGACATGTTTAGTTAACAAGGTCATGTCTAAGTAACTTTCAATCAATTTAATTTAAAATTTAAATTAAACAATGGGTCAATTCATGAGTTTTTAAGTTTGAACCATTTTTTTATATAATCCACATAAAAAGCTCGTTTATCGATTTACTACATTGGCTAGATTTTTCGGCTGACAGTGCTGTAAGAATATTTTTAACATGGAACCTTCGACGTCGACGTTTGGTAAGGCTAGATGATCCATCTATAAATATCGGCATGTGATCGTCATTTCCATCCTCAACTAAAAAATTCCAAGGTGTCCAAAACACTTGGCTCTTACCCACTTTGCTTCATCATTTTGTACTCTCCCAACATTAGCATCTCCAAGTCGCGCCTTAGCAGGACCTGTATCAAGCAAGAATTATCGCTCTCTACCTACCAAAGTTCGATGCATGGTTGCCACCGAAGCTGCTGGTCAAATTGTCCGGCGGTCGGCAAATTATCAAACTTCCATATGGGAGTATGATTTTGTTCAGTCACTGACTAGTAAATATAAGGTATAGTTGCTAGCTATTATAATGTCATGTTATGTTATTGTTCAAACAACTTGAGTTGAGTTCTTGAATTTGATGTTGTTTAGGGAGAGCCATATACAGCGCGAAGCGAAAAGTTGAAGGCAAACATAAGGATGATGCTGGCGAACGCATCGAAACCCTTGGATCAACTTGAGCTAATCGATGCCTTGCAAAGACTTGGGTTATCTTACCATTTTGTTGATGAAATAAAGAGCACGTTGAAGAGTTTATTCTATAAAAATCATATAGAGAATACAAAGACAGTACATGACTTGTATGCTACTGCTCTAGAATTTCGACTCCTAAGGCAGCATGGATACAAGGTACCTCAAGGTAAGTCTCTTAAGCAATGTAGATATTGATGGTTCTATGCGTTCTCATGACTAATTGTGTTCTCCACTTGAAGAGGTTTTCAATCATTTCAAGGACGAACAAGGAAACTTTAGGGCATGGATTCATGACGATTTGAAGGGAATGCTATTCCTGTATGAAGCTTCATACTTCTTGGTAGAAGGCGAGAGAATCTTGGAGGATGCAAGAGACTTCACCACCAAAAATCTTGAAAAATATGTCGAGAAGTGCAACCCTTCCGAATATCTTTCAAAGATGGTGAGCCATGCCTTAGAGCTTCCACTGGCTTGGAGGATGCTAAGATTGGAGTCCAATTGGTTCATCAATGTGTATGAAACTAAAACTGATATGGAACCTGTGTTGTTAGAACTAGCTAAATTGGATTTCAACATGGTACAAGCAATACACCAAGAAGATCTGAAACATTCATCTAGGTACGTATAATTAATAAGATACTTTATTTATTCATTTATTTTGTACAATTTGGAAGCAAATTAAACAGTGTCGCACCCGACATCGCGGCGGCTAAAACAATTTTCATGGAAAAGAACGGATTTCTGGCATCCTGTTCTTTCATGGGGAATGGTCTTGTTTAAGGAGTCGTCACCTAGTATTATGGTTTCTAGGAACCCTGACTGGTCAGCAGAGATTCTATGGTGCGGGACTGGTTACGCAAAAGGGAAGATATTATCACCCCTTAAACGTCCTGCCTGAGGCAGGCTGCATTGCTAGTTTTGTCATAAATTGCTAACATTTTGTTGGTTTATGCTATGATGGTTTGCGTGTAATATTCCTGACTCTAGCGCCAGTGAATATTTAATTACAGATATTTCCAACTCTGGCGTTGATAAATAATACGTAGCTATAAAATAAATTTAAATCCATATTTTTTATTCCTGACTCTGGCGTCAGTGAATAAACAAATCAAATAAATTTATTTTTTACGCATACACATTTTTTATGTAACTAAATAAAAGTAAAATACAATAAAATAAAATAAATTTACATCAGTATCTTTATTCCTGACTCTGGCGTCAGTGAATAAACCAATAAATTTACTTTATTTTATTTTATTTTTGCATGCATATTTTTTAATTTTTATGTAATTTAAATAAAATACAATGAAATAAATTTGAATCAATATTTTTATTCTGACCCTGGCGTCAATGAATAAAAACAATAAATTCATATTTATTTTTTTATTTATACATATACACATCTTTGTTTTTTTATTTTTTTACTTTCTATTTTTCTATTTTTTTATTTTTTTATTTTGGGGCTGGGCTGACTCGGTTGGGTCACTGGTCTAGACTAGTAACCCGGCTGGGTGGCAGGCGTGCGTTACGCACGCCTGCCCAATGAATTACAATTCACTTGCTACAGTAGCAAGTGAATTATAATTCACTGCTATTGTAGCAGTGAATTAAAATGCAAAGGGAGCGGCGCTTACCTCAGTGCAGGAAACGAAAGGGACGAAGACGATGGTGATGGCGAAGGCGCGCTGGCTGGACAATAACCTTCTGTTTCCCTTTTCGTTTTCTTTCTTTCTGATCGTTCTTTGTTTCTCTGTTTCCCCTGGTTCTGTTTCTCTCCGTCTTTGTTCTTCTGCGTGTCTATGTTCTTGTTCTCTCTGTCTCTGGTTTTTTATTCGTTCCCAGTCTCTCCCTCTCTCTGTTTCCCCAGGTTTTAGTCTCTGTTCGGCTCTGTGATCTGCTGATTCTTTCTCCAGTTTTGCTGTTTCGGTTCCTGCTCTGCCCCCTGTTTTTTCTTGTTTCAGTCCCCTGTATTATTCGTCTTCCACTCCTTCTTTGTTTCCAGTGTTCTTCCTCCTGTCTTTGCTCTAGTTTCTGGGTTGATTTTTTTCGTCAGCTCCCCCCCTGTTTCTGTTTTTCTCCTCTGATTTTCCGGCCCCTGTTCTGGGTTTTCTTCTCCCTTTTATAGAGAAACTTGCCCCTCAACCAGTCCTGCCTTTACAGGACTGTTATTCAAATTACGAACGGGATCATGGGCAAGAGACGTGGTCCACGATTTGCTGCAGATTTCCTATTGAATCGGCTTCATCCGCGCAAACGTAGGAGACGATGAACAATGCTTCCAAAATGGTGCCGTTGTGTCCTCGGGCATGGCTGTTTTTCAATTTAGTCCCTAAACAGTTTAAACTTAACAATTGGGATCCTAATCAGAAAGAATTGATTTCTAATTGTGCCCTTGGATTAAATTCAATTGAATCCTTGAGTTATAGCGCCATCTACACAACAATCCTAGGTGTTTGGACTATTCAATTTGGTCCTTGGACTTTAATTTTCTAGCAATTTTTCCTTGAATCAGCTCTAAACTTTGGTATTTTTTCAATTACACCCCTGATTCCTTTAATTAATTAAATCAAAGTTTAATTAAGTCAAAGTTTAATTAAGTCCTCAAACTCATTAATTCTTCAATTAAACTCTTGATTTCATTAATTAAAATAATCTAAATTTTAATTATATCAATTCTCCAATTAAGCCCTTGATTTAATTAATTAAACTAGTCAAGAGTTTAATTAAAACTTTAAACTTCCTGTTGTTACCCATTTTTGGGTTCTTATAAAAATGAGAAAATACAAAAAAAAATATATCGAAAGAAATCCAAAAAATAATAGGAGCGAGAAAAGGATTGCTGGAATGCCGAAAAAATACCAAAATTGGTTGAGGAGATTCAAAAATACAAAAGGTTGAAATTTGACTGTGAGAGCCCTGTTGATGAGGAAAATTCAATTTGAGGAAGAAAAGTCCAAAATCAGATGTTTATGAACTCAATTAAATTTTATCCAAGGTTTAATTGAATTTATAGAGGGTTTGATTGCAAGAAAATTGATTTTGTAAGTCAATTTAGGCTTTTATCGGAAAAAAATTAAAGTTCTGGGGTCCAATTATAATTTTAAAGAGTTCATTGGGTCAAATCAGGGGCTTAATTGCATAATTATTGAAGTTTGATGGTCAATTAGGGACTTAATTGAAACAATTCGAGACCAAGGATCAAACCAGAAAAGGCGCTAACATTAAGGGATCCAATTACAATTTTATCGGGGGGGTTTGATTATAAAACAGCGAAAACTTCAAGGGCCAAATTAGAAGAACTCAAGCGACGCCGTTTCCACCATTAATGGTCTTCAAACAGCTGTGAATCGGTGACGATAATGGAAGGATACGTTAGCACTGATTATGGAAAATATTCTCGATTCAATGGGGCAGGTATCGCGGCTAACATCCCTCGTCACCGTGATGGGCGCCGGCTTACCAAAATCGCTGGCGTCCTTTGGCTATAAAAGCCAGAGGAAGAGCTGCACAAAAAGGGGGAGAAGGAGGAGAGGCTACACTGAAAAAAATAGGAGTGAAACAGCTTAGGGGAAAACGTAAGAAATAGGAGGGAGCAGAGAAATATTGAGAAAGCAAAAGGGAGAGCAGAGGAATCAAACCAAACAGAAACAGAGGACACGGTGAAGCAGAGAACCCAGCACCACCATCGTCTTCGTCTTCGCATTCTCAAAATCAGGTATGTTCGATGCCCTTCTCCGTTTCCCTGCAAAATGAGATGATGCATGTTAGTATGTAAAATACAGAAAGAAAACATAAGGAAACCGACACCAGAAATCGCCAGTTACAATGCTCTGTTTTGTTTTCTTTTTTCATTCTCGCACTGCAACAAAGATGGTTAACAGAGCGAAGGTAATTTAATTACCTTCGCCCTGTTCATGTAAGAGTAAAAAATATTATGGTGCCATTAGTTAAAAGTATGCCTTGCAGTCTAGATGGTTAGCTTACCCGGCTCTCATCTGAGAGACCCGGTTTCAAGTCCTACCAAGGGAATTCCTTTTTGAAGGTGGTCACTGGCATGGGCCAGTGACCATGCTGGGCTGGCTGAATCCAGCCCAGCTACGCAGATTGGCTGGGGTCCAGCCCAGCCATATGGGCCGGGTTGGGCCCAGCAAAAATAATAATAATAATAATAAATAATAAACAAAATATTCAAAGAAATTATTTAAATATCTGTGATTTTCCGCCAATTTTTACTGCATTTTAATCAATATCGGTTTGTATTTTAATACTGTAAAGATACAAATCCGGTATTAAAATACCATGTTTTCGTCCAGACATTAAAAAAAATATTTTGTTTTCATGCATACGGCCAAGTCTCTCAAAAATAAAAAAATCATATTGTATTTTCATACAACAAAGAAAATTTCAAAAAATATGTATTAGCATGCATTTTGGCTTTAATAACCAGTTTATTAAAGTCACGAGAACTAGGACAATATTTCAGAAATTCCAAAAAAAATTATTTTGTTTTCTTTTAATATCTAGGGTTATGATCTTATACGTAAGACGTGTTCCGGATATTAAATTTTCTTTGTTGGCATTAGACCGGTTAGGTTTTACCCGATAAGATAAGGATCTCTTTACCGAAGAGAACTTTTCTTAAACAATAGACGGACCAACAAATAGAAAGCACGACATGACCTTAGATTTTATCAGACAATAAAACAATGCAGCTTACCTTAAGTAGGGCGTATTTGGGGTGCTAATACCTTCCCTTTACGCAACCAGTCTCTGTACCCAATCTCTGAGACCAGTTAGGGTTCCTAGTGACCAAAATACTAGGTGGCGACTCCCATTCTATTTTTCCACTAATAAAAGACAAGAATTCCTTGTCTCTCCAAACATTTTCCACATTTGCCACATTAGATAAGATTTTGAGGGTGGATGTTTTTGCCGTGATGCCGCACACGTGCGACAGAATGGCGACTCCACTAGGGACATTGTGGACTAAGCTTTGTTTTTGTTTGATAATTGTGTTTTGTTTGGTTTGCGTGTTTTCTGTTAATAAGCTTATTTTATTTATTTTCTTACATGCTTTAATTTCTGTACATATATGTCCGTGCATTGTATAAAACTGCATCATGCATCACATGCTTTAATTTTTTGGAAAGTGTCGCACGTCAGAAAATCCACGCGGCATCGGGCTTGGCAACTTTTTCGTCTTCTCGTTTGCTTTGATTACATCGTTGGGAGTCGCCACCTAGTAATTTATTGAAGGCTACTAGGAAACCCGGGTACTGGTCTTATCAGAGATTCGCGGGTAAGGGACTGGTTGTGATTAGGGAAGGTATTAGCACCCCTAACGCACCTTACCTGAGGTAAGCTGCTTCGTAGACTTGATGTGTTAAAGAAGCTTTAAAAATTCTGTTCATTCATCGAATTTTAGAAATACGACTTACATGTAAGTTCATAATTCTTTATCCATGAACAAATCAAAATATTAAATTCTTCATTATTCTTGCAATTTTATCATAAAAAAACATTCGGAAACAAAATACACACACACATTCACTTTCAAGCTTCGTGGACTTGATGTGATTATAAAATTTTAGCCCAATTCTAAGGCTTTGATAAATCAGTTATTAGTTCCCAAAATATATGTAGATACATGTTCTATATTTTTATGGAAAATACAACATGATTTTTATCTGTCCTTTAGATATTTGTGCATATAAATTAAAATATTGAATTCATTTTTTTCTTTTGATTCAATAAGATACATAAAAAAAATATATACAAACACACACATTTCTTTACTGTATTTTTTTTCCTTTTCTTTTCTTTTCTTTTTTCTCTTTTTTTTTTACATTCACAATACAAAATATGAATTCAAAACAAATAAACAAAAATTACATTAAAATTACAATAACAGCCTCAAAACAATCTGGAATTTATGGGGGAACACCTTCTGCAAGCCGGAACAGTGTTCAGTAGGATTTCTAGGGCTGCAAGACAGTGGCGGCGCGTCTTCTCCACGCGCCCCCGCCACTGGCGACGTGTCTTCTCCATGCGCCACCGCCACTGGCAGCGCGTGACGCGAGGGAGAAACTGGAAACAGCAGGATCTCGCTCAGCCTCTCCTCCTCTTCCCTTCTGCACCGTCGGCGACGCCGTGACCTGCAAAATAACAAAAAAAACGCAACAACACAGTCGATTCTCTCCTTTTTAGATCTGTTAAAATATGCTTCTCTCTCCTTCTTCCTCGGCTAGCAGATCTGTTGTGGAGTGTTGAGTGGCTCACCGGCGACTCGAGCGGTCGGTTACCCATTGGACAGGGTAGATCGCCGACCCTTCTTTCTTCTTTGGCTGGCGGTGAGGCAGGTAGAGGATTAAGCAAGGTGAAGAGACCACCTCAAGCTTTGGCTCCTTTCTCCTCTCTTTCTCCTGTGGTCGGCATTGATGGGTCTGTGGATGCTGGAGGAACGGCTGGAGGAGAGGAGCTTGTCCGGTGTGGGAGATGGATGTGCAGCGGTGGCTGACTTCTATGGATGAAGAAGGAGAACAAACCGGCTGTGAGAGGAAAGGATAGAGGGAGTGTTGGCTGTTGTGGAGAGAACCGGCTGAGGGAAAAGGGGGAGGTCTTGGCTGGTCCGTGAGTCTGGTGAGGGGGAGAGTGGCCGGCTGGGAAGGTCTGGTGAGGGGGAGAGTGTTTGGGCTAAGGGAGAAAAAAATCACCCGGGGGGGCGGCGGCTTGAAGAAGATCAGAGGAAGTAGAGGGGCTCTCTGCTTTTCATCCAAAATCAAGGGGGGCAGTGGCTTCCCTGTACAGAAGATCGGTTTAGGGAAAATTTTAGGGTTTTTTTTGTGGTTTGTGTTGCCTCCCTCTTAATTTAATTGCCCCCCCTCTCTTTGTGTGTTGGAGGCCACTATTTATAGGCAAAATATGGCTTGAACCTTAAAATTGGTCCCTCAACTTTCTTTGGTTTACAAAAAAATCCCATCTGGCGATTTCCTTTAATTTTTGTTTAGTTTGATTTGAATTTATACTTTGAAGTGTAGATGAAAAAAAATACAAAAAGAAGAAAAAGAAAAGAAAAGCAAAAAAATATATAGTAAAAGTGAGTGTGTGTGTTTGGGTTTTCATTCATTCATTTATTTATTTATGGATGTGTTTTTTTTTATGATAAAATTGCAAAGAATAAAGAAGAATTTAATATTTTGATTTGCTCACGGTTCAGAATTATTAACTTATACGTAAGTTGTATTTCTAATATCTGATGAAAAGATAAAATTTTTAAAACTTCTTTAACACGTCAAAGCCACGAAGCAGCTTACCTCAGGTAGGGTGCGTTAGGGGTGCTAATACCTTCCCTAACCACAATCAGTCCCTTACCCGTGAATATCTGATAAGACCAGTACACCCGGGTTTTCTAGTAGCCCTCAATTAAATACTAGGTGGCGACTCCAACGAACCAACCAATTCAAGCAAACGTAACAACGGAAAAAATCGCTAGCCGATGCCGCGCGGATTTCAGACGTGCGACAGAATGACGACTCCACTGGGGAAGGTACTGTTTCTGACAATATTGGACTAAGCTTTATGTATTTGATGTGTTTAAGTTTTTGTATTTTTATCTTGTTTTATTTTGTTTTATCCATGCATTTATAGAATTGTCTCATGCATCACATGTTTTTATTTTTTAAAGCACACACAAGCTTCTAGGTTAGGTGGGGAACTAGCGATCTGCCCTAAGACTATTGGTCAGGGTTCAGATGCGTGAAAACCCAACTCATATCTGAGTGTCTGCTTGATGATGGTGGGTAGACGTACCTTAACCATTTCTTGCAACGCCCCTATACTGTCTTTACGAAGATCGTCACTGGGCAGATATGAGACCCTTTTGAGACCAGGTAGAAAACCTATCCATGTTCACATAATGAATAGAACCTGTCCTTAGGTTGTATGTGCTGTCGTTATTTGCATCAGGGCAAACCCTTCTTGAAGCATCTTGAACTCAAGACTTGTGGGTGACACAATGACCGTCACTCAGAAAATTTTCATTGTAGAGTTTGGGCAAAAATCACGATTCTTGTTCCATCATACAAGAGTTACGACCATATTGTCACCCCTCGAAAGGTGAGTTCATCATATAGATTACATGTTCATACATTTGTCATGCATGTACCGGGATGAAAAGTGGGTCCCCTACGAGTCTACAATAATTTTGAACGAAAAAACACGGAAGATGAAGAGGGTGCTCACCATAACGTCCATTTTTAAGAGTTGGAGTTTTTGAAGACAAGTGTGACTCGCCTCTAGCTTACTCGAGCAAATACTGAAAAATAACTCTAGGGAAGTTTCTTCCGACTGATCTATCATCTTTGTTCAAACCCCAACAACGACTTAGCCCAAAGAAATTAGGGGCAAACATGGTCAAGAGCCTCAACACAATTCAACATTTCCATAAAAGCTTTTGTGGGAAAGCTGACCGAAGGGGAATTGCACCACAGTTGCAGAATAGAGCCTGTTCTTGCTCTGTCAAAAAAAAACTACCTCTTTTCGATCATGCCTGCAAAACTTCTTGATTTTTGTTTTTACCCGTTTCAGTCTTGTTGGTAAGCTCATAATTCCACAAGACTTTCCCTATCCAATGAGCCTTTCTTGTTAATAAGATCATGTGTTTTTCCTGTATCCATGACATGCCTTCATTTTTGTTGTTGTTTCATGCAAATAACACATTGAGCATCACCTTTAAACATGAAACCATTGCGCCGAAAATCTTTTGGTGTGTTTCCCTTTTCTTCCTAAACTATGCATGATCGCACATGAGGATTTTTTGGGAATTCAAAGTTTAGTACAAAAACAGAAATCATATTGGTGTTTGTCCAAACAAACGAGTGCTGAAAATTCAAGTGATTCCTTAGAAAGGTGACCATACACCTAGAAAACCTGGAAAAAAAAGAAGAAAAAAAAATAAAACAAAAACACCATGAAGTGACTCCAAAGTTGAGTTTTATTTGAATGAATAATGAGAAATCACGTTGCATACTCGCATGAAAGCAAGGCTTACCGATCCTAAATGCATGAGTTTGGAATGAAGAAAGGCCATCTTTGATAATCTTTTTACAATGCTAAAATATATCCTTTGTAGTCCCCTTTTGAGCCTAGTAATATTTTTTAGAAATAGCCTTGGCTAGGATCATACCCCACACTGGGGGCAAGTGCAAGAGACATAGAAAAAACCTCAATGATTGAAAGTGCCCAAGCAACACTAGGGGGCATAAAAGAAAATTCTCAATCATCAAAGGTGCCCGGACAAAGCTAGGGGGCATGAAGAAAAATCCAAAGGATCCAAAAATTTTGAGCAAAAAAAAAAAAAAAACCAATGCAATGATGCTCAAAATCAAATGAAGAAAACAAAAACAAAAACAAAGAGAAAGAGCCTAAGCCCCAACACTGGGGGGCACGATAGATAATTTTGAAAAGACATTCAAATGACAAAAGGTCAAGAAACAAGCACAAGTGATCCTTAGTCCTGAAATCCCTTAAACACTTTTTGAGCTTGTAAATATCTTATTTCTTCATAACCAATAGCCCAAGCCTATATTACGTGCCTAATCAAGCCCTTTCTGATCAAAGGCAAGCAATCTGGATCGGTAGGCAGTACTTTCTCATGCGAACTAAATCATTATTCATGCAAATAAAATGAATGCTTTCAAGACTGGTTTTTTGAAACTCTCATATTAAATCTTGAACCATTTTGACCAACCAAATGTCACTTCATGTTTTTCACCAAAAGCAAAACAAAAAGTTTTCATCATTTCTGATAACCTCTCCATAGGAATCACTTGATTTTCTTCAGAAAAAGTTTGCTTTGAATCAATGTCAAAATGATTTCTGTGTCTGGAATAGCTTTGAAATTCCAAAATTTCTGCATGAAAACAACTCCTGGCCAAACCTTCCTTCACATAGCCTCATCCCTAAACCCGATTTGAACACTTGAGGGCATGATCAAGCTTGGGGGCAATCGAAAAATGCATGGTAAGGCTGGCTCCATGATTCCTTTTCTAAGAAAAATACCGGGCAAAATTGGCAACCCTTAAGATAAAGGGCGGAGGACAAAGAAGTATGATGACATCAAGTCCTTCCTAGAGGTCAAGATCACAAGATATGACTCGAGTAAGCAAGAGCGAAAAAGCCATCAAAGTTCACTGCCAACATTCCAACTTTTGAGAAAAGAAAGACACCATGAAGAAATGGGGACCTATATTTCTCAGGTAAGTATACATGCATATCAATCATAATGCATTGCTTTCAACATTGTCAGATCGGTGTTTCAACATCATTTCTCAGGTAGTGCATTTTCTAACCCTACCTCATTTCGAGTGCGCCTTTGAGCCACCATCTCTTGGGTAGTGCGTTTTCTAACCCTACCTCATTTCGAGTGCGTTTTTGAGCCCTCACTTCTCAGGTAGTGCGTTTTCTAACCCTACCTCATTTCAAGTGCGCCTTTGAGCCATCATCTCTTAGGTAGTGCATTTGCCAACCCTACCTCCTTTAAAGTGCGCCTTTGTGCCATTTGCTTATCAGGTAGTGCGTTTTATAACCCTACCTCCTTTTGAGTGCGCCTTTGAGCCCTCGCCAATATTTTTCTCGGTAGGTCACCCATTACAACTCGACCAATTCTCCATGTTTTATTTACTTGGGTAGGTCACCCATTACAATGAGGCCATTCTTCCACTTGGGTAGGTCACCCATTACAATGAGACCACTCTTTCCTTTTTCTTTGGGTAGGTCACCCATAACAATGAGACCGCACTTCATATTTTTCCATCTTCCATCTAGGTAGGTCACCCATCACAACGAGACCGCTTTTCATATTCTTTCCACCTGGGTAGGTCACCCATTACAATAGACCACTTTTTATACATTTTTTGGTTCTAGTTGAATGAGGTCGCCAGATGGGATCTCATGTAGCTTTGGTTAAAGGGAATCGTCAGATGGGATTTCAGGTTGACCGAGCTACACATTTTTTTAGTTCCAGTTGAATGAGGTTGCCAGATGGGATCTCAGGTGGCTTTGGTTAAAGGGAATCACCAGATGGGATTTCAGGTTGACCGAGACACACATATTTTTTTAGTTTCAGTTGAATGAGGTCGTCAGATGGGATCTCAGGTGGCTTTGGTTAAAGGGAATCGCCAGATGGGATTTCAGGTTGACCGAGCTGCACACATTTTTTTAGTTCCAGTTGAAGGAGGTCGCCAGATGGGATCTCAGGTGGCTTTGGTTAAAGGAAATCGCCAGATGGGATTTCAGGTTGACCGAGCTACACATATTTTTTTAGTTCCAGTTGAATGAGGTCGCCAGATGGGATCTCAGATAGCTTTGGTTAAAGGGAATCGCCAGATGGGATTTCAGGTTGACCGAGCTCCACATATTTTTTAGTTCCAGTTGAATGAGGTCGCCAGATGGGATCTCATGTGGCTTTGGTTAAAGGGAATCTCCATATGGGATTTCAGGTTGACCGAGCTACGCACATTCTTTGGTTTTGGTTAGGGGGGTCGCTGGATGGGATCTCAGGTTAAAAAAAAAAAAGGGAAGTAAGGTCCTTAGATGAGTGGAGCACTCAGCAAGTTAAGAAGACAAGAAGGCAAGTTTTCTTTACAAAGCTTACTATGCAAAGCATTGAGGAGTTTTGCTTCGTAAGCATTGTAAAGAGGGGGCATCTGTTGCTACCCAATTTTTGACCCATGTTTTGATAAATTTTCAGAAAAATCCAAAAATAGCGAAAAACATTGAAAATCCAAAAAATACATTTTTAATACATTTGCATCGTTTTTAGCATTTTCATCATCGTCTAAAAAGAATTTAAATTTTCAAAGGTCTTTCGAACGCATTCAAATTTTCACGCGTCAATTTTAAAATTATTGATTTTTCTCATTGAGTCGACATTGATATTGCTCGTTTTTGAAAAATACAAAAAAATTAAGAAAAATTAAATTTACAAAAAGAAAGAAGTTGAGGGACCAAGTTTGAAAACCTAGCGATATTTTTGCCTATAAATACTGGTCTTCAACACACAAAAAAGAGGAGGGCAATTTTAAAACATAATAGAAAAAACCACAAAAAAAACCCTAAACCACAAAAAAACCCTAAAAACCTAACTCTTTCTGCCCACTCACCCAAGCAGTCGCCGTCCCCCGGGGTCCTTGGCTTTTGCTCTCCCAGAACTAGAACTAGAGAGCCAAGGACCCCCGGCCATTTGAAATCAGTCCTTCTCCCCCTTTGGCCGCTCATCCTTTGGAAACCAGAGCCAACCTGCCTCTCCACAGCTGCCCAACGCCTCCTTTCTTCCACAGCCATCCCCACCTTCACCAGCCACACACCAGGTCTTCCCTCTCTCAGCCGACTTCCTCTCCTCCCCCACGACCGAACACGGCCGCAGCCAACACACGGCCGCCCACAGAGTCATCAGCGCCGGCCTCCACCAAGCCACACAGCAGCAGCCGATCCCCTCCACCACCAGCTTGGGAGACGCCATCCTCACCTTCCCAGCAGGAGTCCCCTTCACAGCCTCCTCCCACCGAAGAACCCAGCGACGGCCGATAGCAGCAGCGCCCACAGACGCCGTCCCCTTCCTCATCCATCGGCTCTCCTTTGCACAGACCGGCATCCAGCAGCAGTCCCCGCTGTCTTCTTCATCTCCTCCCACCAGTCTTGCAGCGGCGGCTCCTTCCCATCACACCAACGTCAGCCATGGCAGCACCGCCCGATCTGCCACCCGAAGCAGAGGAGAAGAAGACGAAACCCATGACAAACTGACCCGCAGTGAAGCAGACCCGAAGAAGGAGAAGGGAGAAATGCAGATCTAAAAAAAACAAAGAAAGAAAAAGCTAAAATCAACTGTTTGTGGCCCTTTTTTTGTGTTTCTTGTTACAGGTAGAGGTAGCAGTCACCGCCGGCGAGGAAGAAGAGAGGAAGACGACCCCGATCCACTGGTTCTGCCACCTTCATCAGCGGCGGCGCGTGAATCCACGCGTCGCCAGTGGCGGTGGCGCGTGGAACAATGCGCCGCCATTGTTCCTAGTGTCCGTGAGGCTTCACAGAAACGTTCCCAGCAATTCCAGGATTTTTTTTAGGGGCTGTTTTTGTAATTTTCAAAGTGTAATGTAATTTTTGGTCCACAAGGTCCCCAGTGGAGTCGCCATTCTGTCTCACGTGTGCGGCGTTGCGGCGATCGTCCACCCTCAAATGTATGGATATATAACTGGTAAATGTGGGGAGACAAGGAATTCTTTGTCTCTTAGCGGTAAAAAATGGTGTGGGAGTCGCCACCTAGTATTTTGGTCACTAGGAACCCTAACTGGTCTCAAAGATTGGGCACGGAGACTGGTTGCGTAAAGGGAAGGTATTAACACCCCAAATACGCCCTACCTAAAGTAAGCTGCATTGTTTTATTGTCTGATAAAAATATTCTGAGGTCTTTCTCATGTTAGTCCGTTTAGGGTTCAAGAAAAGCCCTCCTCAGTAAGGAGGTTCTTATCTTATGGGGTAAGAATCTAACCGGTCTAATGTCTATAAAAGAACCACCTTTTTAAAATCGAGAATACGTTTTACGTATAAATTCGTAATCCCAGACATTAAAACAAAACAAAAATATTTTTTTGATTTTTTTGAAATATTGGCCAAGTTCTCATGACTTTAATAAACTGGTTATTAAAGCCGAAATGCATGCTAAAATATAATATATTTTTTTTTGAAGTTTTCTATTTTGTATAAAAATACAATATGATTCTTTTTAGCTTTGAGAGACTTAGCCGTATGCATGAAAACAAAAGTTTTTTTTTTGAAACCGGGTGTTTTTAATACTGGATTTGTATTTTTATGATATAAAAATACAGACCAATCTTAGTCTAAATGATGAAAGAATCCATAGGAAAATCACAAATTAAAAAAATAGATATAATTAAAAAAAACAAAAAAAAAGAAATAATAATAATAATAATAAAAAGGACTGGGCTGGGCCTGTATTAGCCCAGCCACAAGGCTGGACTCAGCCTTTAGTTAATAGGGCTGGACTCAGCCCAGCCGCGTGGGCTGGGCTGATGTTCCAGCCCATCTGAAACAAAAAGGGGCTGGACTCAGCCCAGCCGCACGGGCTGGGCTGATGTTCCAGCCCGAAACAAAAAGGGGCTGGACTCAGCCCAACCGCGTGGGCTGTGATGTTCCAGCCCACCAGAGAAGGGAAGAAACCCCTGACTGGTTACTGTGCGTGAGCACAGTAACCAGTTAATTAATTAGCCGGTCACTGTGCGCATGCACAGTAACCGCCTAATTATTTTCTTCTTGCATGCAGAGGCGGCTAGGGGAGAAGAAGAATTACCTGAGGCGGAGATCTCGGGCGGTTGAGCTGGCGATGACGGTGGCTGTTCTCGGTGGTGATGACGGTGAGACCCAGTGACGGCAGCGGCGCTTCTTCTCCACGGTGCAGTGACACCAGTCGGCGTTTCCTTCCCCGCTGGTTTATCCCTTCTGTTCTTTTTCTCTCTTCTCCCTGTCTGTCTCTCTCAATTTCCCAGCCGATATTCCCCTGTTTTTTGTGTTTCTCAGTTTTAGTCGTTTCGCTCTCTACCCAGTCGGTTTCTCTCTCTCAGTTTCCCCCCTTTTTCTGCCGTCTTCTCTCTTTTCTCTTCCTTTTTCCCTTTTCCTCTCCCATTTCTTCTTGCACTCGGACGGTATTTATAGGGGCAGGGGGAGCTGGAATGACCCTGCCCCATCCCATCGCTGCGCATGGGGTGGGAAGCCGCCGCTCTACCTTGTCACAGCACCAGCCAATGGGGACGTCGCTTGCAGGACACGGCCTCTCTGTCTTCTCATCATGAGGAGCTGCAGGTGGCGTCCTGTAAAACAAAACTTCCCTTCCCCTGCTGCACGTCCAGGGGAAGAAGAAGAAGAAACAGTGCCGCCTAAAAACGACACCGTTTCATCTCTTTTTTTTTTTCAACGCATGAAACGGCATCGTTTTGCCCAAAACGCGCTGTTTCATTTAAATGAAAACTGGCGCCAAAGTGCCAGATTTCACGTCAGTCCTTCCTTTTGCGCGCGTTTTGCATTTTGGTCCTTGGTCTCGGATTTCTTCAATTAAATCTCTAATTGGCCATCAAACTTCAATATTTATGCAATTAAGCCCCTGATTTGACCAAATTAACTTTCAAAAATTATACTTTGACTCCAGAACCGTAATTTCTTCCAATTAAAGCCTAAATTGACTTAAAAATCAATTTTTCTTGCAATTAAACCCTCAATAAATTTAATTAAACCTTCAATAAATTCAATTGAGTCCACCAACATCTAATCTTGGACTTTTCTTCCTCAAAATTGAATTTTCTTTGTCAACAGGGCTATCATCAGTCAATAAAATACTGCCAAATTATAATTTTTGTGCTCCTGAACCAAATTTTGACCGTTTTCTGAGCGTTCTGGCAGCCTCTTTTCACTGTTATATTTTTTTATATATATATTTTTTTATTTTTTATTTTATTTTATTCTATTTTTTTATTATTATTTTTTATTATTTTCTCTCTTCTTATGCGAGGACCCAAAAATGGGTTACAACAGATGCCCCCTCTTTACAATACTTACGGAGCAAAGACTTTGCAAAGTAAGTTTTGTAAAGATAAACAAAAGTTAACTTCCAAAACTGATCTTCTCACAACTTAGTTGACCTGAAACTCTACCTTTACAACAATCCTCTTCAACCAGAGCCAAAGTCTACTTGGTGAGGCTAAACTGAGATCCCTTCACCGATCTCCTCTAACCAGAACCAAAATTCATGTGTGGTGGGGCTAAACTGAGATCCCTTCGCCGATCCCCTTCAACCAGAACCAAAATCTCTTCGTGGCTAGGCTAAACTGAAATCCCTCTGCTGATCTCCTTCAACCAGAACCAAAATCCTTTGCAGTTAGGCTGAACTGAGATCCCTTTTAACCAGAACCAAAATCTGCATATGGTTAAGCTAAACTGAGATCCCTTCGCCAATCCTCTTTAACCAGAACCAAAATCTGTATGTGGTTAGGCTGAACTGAGATCCCTTCGCTGATCCCCTTCAACCAGAACCAAAATCCTTTGCAGTTAGGCTAAACTGAGGTCCCTTCGCCGATCCCCTTTAACCAAAACCAAAGTCTCTTCGTGGCTAGGCTAAACTAAGATCCCTTCGCCGATCCCCTTTAACCAGAGCCAAAATCTTTGTGGTTGGGCTGAACTGAGATCCCTTCGCCGATCCCCTTCAACCAGAACCAAAATCCTTTGCAGTTAGGCTAAACTAAGATCCCTTCGCCGATCCCCTTTAACCAGAACCAAAGTCTGTGTGTGGTTAAGCTAAATTGAGATCCCTTCACCGATCCCCTTTAACTAGAACCAAAATCTGTGTGGTTAAGCTGAACTGAGATCCCTTCGCCGATCCCCTTCAACCAGAACCATAATCCTTTGCAGTTAGGTTAAACTGAGATCCCTTCGCCGATCCCCTTTAACCATAACCAAAGTCTCTTCATGGCTAGGCTAAACTGAGATCCCTTCGCCGATCCCCTTTAACCAGAACCAAAAAACCTGTGTGGTTAGGATAGACTGAGATTCCTTTCGCCAATCCCCTCTAACCAGAACCAAAACTCCTATGTGTGGTTAGGATAGACTGAGATTCCTTTCGCCAATCCCCTCTAACCAGAACCAAAACTCCTGTGTGGTTAGGATAGACTGAGATTCCTTTCGCCAATCCCCTCTAACCAGAACCAAAACTCCTATGTGGTTAGGATAGACTGAGATTCCTTTCGCCAATCCCCTCTAACCAGAACCAAAATCCTTTGCAGTTAGGCTAAACTGAGATCCCTTCGCCGATCCCCTTTAACCAGAACCAAAGTCTTTGTGTGGTTAGGCTAAACTGAGATCCCTTCGCCGATCCCCTTTAACCAGAACCAAAAAACCTGTGTGGTTAGGATAGACTGAGATTCCTTTCGCCAATCCCCTCTAACCAGAATCAAAACTCCTATGTGTGGTTAGGATAAACTGAGATTCCGTTCGCCAATCCCCTCTAACCAGAACCAAAACTTCTATGTGTGGTACCAAAACTCCTTTGTGTGGTTAGGATAGACTGAGATTCCTTTCGCCAATCCCCTCTAACCAGAACCAAAACTCCTATGTGGTTAGGATAGACTGAGATTCCTTTCGCCAATCTCCTCTAACCAGAACCAAAATCCTTTGCAATTAGGCTAAACTGAGATCCCTTCGCCGATCCCCTGTAACCAGAACCAAAAAACCTGTGTGGTTAGGATAGACTGAGATTTCTTTCGCCAATCCCCTCTAACCAGAACCAAAATCCTTTGTAGTTAGGCTAAACTGAGATCCCTTCGCCGATCTCCTTTAACCAGAACCAAAGTCTCTGTGTAGTTAGGCTAAACTGAGATCCCTTTTGCCGATCCCCTTTAACTAGAACCAAAGCCTGTGTGTAGCTCGGTCAACCTGGAATCCCATTTGGCGACTCCCTTCAACCAAAGCTAAAATCTTCATGTGGTGGTGAAACTGAGATCCCTTCTAGCAATCCCCTATAACAAAAAATGTTTCTTCTTCACGATGATAGGGTTTGAATTGGAGACTCTTCTTCGTTGATCTTCTTATTTCTTTGAGATTTCCCTAATGTTAGGGTTTATCTCATCTTCCTCTCGTTTCCAGGGTCAAAACCATGATTCTTTTTTTTTCATCAACTTAATGATTCTTTTTTTTTGGTCCCCAATCTTGCTGGACTACATTGAGGATTTTTCCTACAACAAATAAAAAATGTATGCAATGTTTTGATGTTAGATGACATGCATGCATCCTTACCTGATTTGAAATATAGGTCCCCCCCTCTTCGATGTTCCATCATCACAGGGTGCCTTTGTTTGTTATTCAAAGCTTTCTTTATTCTTTCAATGCACTGGCTCATTCGTGTGCTAGCCTTCCACTTAGATGTAAGTGCAGTGCCTATCATGGGTCGTCCATGATGATTACTGCTCTTGTTGCTTCTCAAGCTTGACCATGCTTCCATGTGTGATGTAGCTCACTTCATCCATCTCCTAGATTCTCTCCAGAATTGCCCTTTGATTGGTTGTGCATGCCAACGCCCATTAAAATTGTCAATCAATCATGAACTTGCCTCTAGTTGAAACAGTACTCTTCAAGTACATGTTATCATCAGCCTTCTTGGAAATCATCCAGTCGTCCAGACATGCATCTCATAGCTTGCAGTATAAAGGCTCATGGTTGTATGCTCAGTGCTCTTCTCAATAGATTCCCTTCAACTCTTCTAATCATATTGTGAAAAGAAATGTCTCGGCCTCATCAATGATGCTGTTTTTATCACTCATACTCATGCGGTGAAGTGCTCATCTGGCTTCAAAACAAATTGTCCCACAGTCAGTCTTCGAGGTGGGTGCCTTTCCAACATTCATTCAATGCAGTTGTGTGATAACATCTATCGATAACCATGTTTCAAAGGATGACAATATGAGATTGTCCTTCAAGTGCATCATTGTTCCACAGTCAGTTTTGGTGGTGTTATGTATCTTTTCGCCATTCAATTACATTCATTCGTGTATCCTCATCAATCGCTAGCCATGTTTCAAAAGATGATGATATGAAAGTGTCCTTCATGTACATCCTTGTTTCTTCATTGCTGACAGGGTTCACTAGAGCATGACTATTTTGGATCGACATTGCCCCCAGTACGATCTGCATGTGCTCGTTCATTGATTATCTTTCTTTGAACATCATTGTCTTCAGTTCACTGATTCATCATTTAATCATCTTTCATTGCCCCATTGCTGATCTGAATACTGCTTGTTTTTCCTTTCTAGGGTCTACTGTATTGCCCTTAGTTGCTCAACTTCTCAAGGAGTGTCGAGGACTTCAATGTCATTTCTATCAAGGATTTCGGAGACTCAATTGATGTTCTTTTGTGTCTGAAAATCTTCCTTGTTTTGGAATCAACTCGTATTTGAAAGATCATGTCTATTCAAAGTCTAGTTTGTTGAAATGAAATCAGAGATGTCCTTTTTTTGAAAAGAGCTTTTGAAAATCAAGCTTTTTTGATCAAAGACCCAACACATGTTATTCGAAATATACAGTCCTTTGATTGTCATGCATTTTGAAAACAGAAATTGACCCGTTGTAAGATTAAAATGGCTTTTTCCATGGTTCTTTGTATCAATTTGAATCCTTGATATTGGGTATATCATATGATAGTCTATGATGAGGTGACCTTTGCGTGAATTTCAAAAGCAAGGCACCCAAGTCAACACTTAGGCTTTATCAAGAAAGGTTATTTCTTTTCTTAGCACTTATTTTATCAGCATGCATAATAACCAATAGCTTAATTCATGAAGTCACGACCCTTATGGAAAAGCTCTTCAAGTTTTGAGAGCACCATTTATCGGTTCAAATTGCTTGCTTGATTAAAAAGGGCTTTTAAAAGCACGTAATGTAGGTTATGGTTCATGGCTATGAAAGAAAGGAATTTCACATGCTCAAATGGTGTTTGAGGGTTTCAAAGACCCAGGATCAACATCAACTATTCACCAACTTGTTTTCTATTGTTGTCTTTGTAGAGGAAACGACATATAACCTTGTTAATCTCAAAGATCAGACTTCTCTTAACATAAGTCATAATGCAAATCCACCTTTCCTTAATGAATAACCAACCTTAATCATCTGATAACATCATAGGCTTGATAATGGAAACCAAAAGTCATGTTTATAGCTTAGTCTTTTTTCTGGTATTGACTTTTGTTGTGCCTTTCCTTGATTGAAATTTCTTTTGCCCTTCCTAGACTTGATAGGCGTTCTCCTTCCTTTATCTTTGACTTGCCTTTAAACGAAGGCAATTTCAACTTCTTCTTTTTTTCAATTCTTTTTTTTTCTTTTTTTTGTTTTCTCATAGCCTTCCTCAAAATTTCTTATATGCCCCCAGTCTATGTGTTTTCTTTTAGCCCTCTCTCAATCATTGGACTTTTGTTCTAAGCCTTCCCCTTTATCCATTAATTATATCAATGTCTCCAACATATCTCTCATCTGCCCCCAATGTGGGGTGCGATCCAAGTCAGGGTTTTTATGAAAAGAATATTCTATCCAGCTCAAAATGGGACTACAAGGGATATAATCTTTAGAAAGTGAAGGGATATCAAAGATGGCCTTTTCTCATTTCAAGCAAGGTCGGTTAGAACCGATAAATTTTGACCTCATCCAGTGTAATGATTGGGACTTGTAAGAATCATGATTCACGAGTCCATAACTACCGAATCCACTACATGTTATTATGCATACTGCTAAAACTTAGCTATATGATGTGTGGCTCAGTTTCAGGAGGTATGGGTTCAAAATTGTTTGATCACCTCATGTCATTTTCAAGCATCGAGTCATTTCTATAATCAAAACACTTTTAATCTTCATGATTGATTAACCTTCATCGCATGTTGGAGTTTGATCAAAATATTTTGTCAGAATAAAATGCTAAACATCCTTTGATTTCAAAACAACAAAGAGACAAAAATAAGACATGTTTCGGTAAATTTTCTTACAATCCAATCCTCCATAAATTCAATTAAACCTTAAATAAAATTTAAATGAGTCCATAAACATCTGATTTTGGACTTTTCTTCCTCAAATTGAATTTTTCTTATCAACAGGGCTCTCACTGTCAAATTTCAACCTTTTGTATTTTTGAATCTCCTCAACCAATTTCGGCGTTTTTTCGGCATTCCAGCATCCTTTTCTCGCTCCTATTATTTTTTTGATATTCTTTTGTATTTTCTCGTTTTTTTGTGGGAACCCAAAAATTGGTAACAACAGATGCCCCCTCTTTACAATGCTTACGGAGCAAAGACTTTGCGTAGTAAGTTTTGTAAAGATAAACAAAACTGAACTTTCAATCTTGATCTTCTTAAAACTGGGTTGATCTGAAATTCTATCTTTACCGCAATCTGGTTTCAACCAGGAACTTGATTATCTTGAGAACTTGATCTTGGCGCCCCTATAAATTGAGTCTTCTTCTTCTTTCTTTCTTTCTTTCTTTCTCCTTCTCCTTCTCCTTCTCCTTCTCCTTCTCCTTCTTCTTCTTCTTCTTCTTTCTTTCTTTCTTTCTTTCTTTCTTTCTTATTTTTTTTTTTGAAATCTCTTGTGGCGACTTTCTTTAAACAAAGCTAAAATCCTTTATGCGGTTGAGCTAACCTGAGATCCCATCCGGCAATCCCCTTTAACCAAGAATCAATATCTATGTGGTTGGGCTAACCTGAGATCCTGTCCGGCGATCCCCTTTAACCAGAACCAAAGTCTGCGTGGTTGGGCTAACCTGAGATCCCGTCCAGCAATCCCCTTTAACCATAACCAAAGTCTGCGTGGTTGGGCTAACCTGAGATCCCGTCTGTCAATCCCCTTTAACCAGAACCAAAATCTGCGTGGATGGGCTAACCTAAGATCCCGTCCGGCGATCCCTTTTAACCAGAACCAATATCCTGTGTGTGCTTGGGCTAACCTGAGATCCCGTCCGGCGATCCCCTTTAACCAGAACCAAAATCTGCGTGGTTGGGCTAACCTGAGATCCCGTCCAGCGATCCCCTTTAACCAAGAACCAATATCTGTGTGGTTGGGCTAACCTAAGATCCCGTCCGTCGATCCCCTTTAACCAGAACCAATATCCTGTGTGTGGTTGGGCTAACCTGAGATCCCGTCCGGCGATCCCCTTTAACCAGAACCAAAATCTGAGTGGTTGGGCTAACCTGAGATCCCGTCCGGCGATCCCCTTTAACCAGAACCAAGTCTGGCGATCCCTTTTAACCAGAACCAATATCCTGTGTGTGGTTGGGCTAACCTGAGATCCCATTCGGCGATCCGCTTTAACCAGAACCAAAATCTGTATGTTCTTCCTGATGGCAGGGTTTAAACTTTGTTCTCTTGTTTTGAGAATTTTCTAATGGTAAGGTTCTTCTCATTTTTCTTCTTGATGATAAGGTTTGATCAAACTTTTCACTTGATGCTTTCTTTCTTTTCTTTTTTTTTTGTGATTTTACAGGACTGCCATCTGTCCTTCCTAATTGCAGGGTTGACATGGAATGAAAATCACCGACTGATGCCGCGCGGGTGACGTGGGACAATCATTATATTCATTTAAAAAATGCTATAAAAAAATATTTCTTTTCTACAAACATCTCACTTTTTATATGTATAAATTTGCTGCTCTAAAAAAACATCATTAAAGTATCTTTACTCAATAATAAGCCGGACTTACTAATTACTCCAATCTGCTACACCCTCCAATCTGCTGTTTTCCTTCTGGAGAGAAAAAGGGCAATCACTTGTCCATGTTTCTGAAATTCCTTCTTCAAATCTCTATAGGTCAGCTATGTGATCGTTCAAAGTAGAATTTGAGAGCCATTTCTGGGTTATGAGTCGTTGTGTGATGGTATTGGAAAGGATTAGAGAGGGATATGGGTGGGTTCTTTTGAATGCTTTAGATAGTAGGCTGTAGATAGTAGGCTTTAAAAAGAAGAAGACGAAGAAGAGCTGGAATTTTAAAGATGGTTCTAAGCTTTTGTAAAGGTTGTGATGGCTAAGATTAAAGGATATTAACAGAAGCTGGTTGAGGTTTGAGCGGTTTGAGGGTAGGACGTTGGCAGGTAGGAAGAAATAAAAAAAGAAAAGTTTTGATTCTCTAATGGTCATTTAGTCGAACACATGGAGGGTGTGTCGAAAGAATGGAAGAGGAGAGACTGGGTTACCTTTTATGAAGAACAAAAACACTGGATATGGACATCCACTGTGATTTTTAAGTTACCTTATAGCCTTTCTCTTCTAAATCGTACAAAGATGTTCAAGAAATGATATGTGATTTTCTGTCTCAATTTCAGATGCTGCATGGATGCCATCGATCAACTACCCGCCGAGTACTTGAAAGTTCTTTACAGAGCTCTTCTGAATCTTTTCAGTGAAACTGACAGTGATATGGGAGAGCAAGGACGATCCTATGCCTCATATTACGAGAAGGAGGCAGTAAGAATATTTCTCCAGGTTCATGCATTCTTTTTCTATTTTTAGCAAAATACATTCTTTTTTATTTGTATGCTATTAGTTCAAAGAATTATTGGCGAGAGGCTACCAAGTGGAGGCGCAGGGGGCAGATGAAGGCCATGTCCCACCATTTGACATGGTGGGCCATGAGGTATGATATTTAAATCCCTAAAAAATAAATAAATTATTAGATACATTGATAATTGAATTCGCATTTACCATATAAATATAGAACCTATTATGAAAAGTATTCACAAATTCTATCTTTCAGTTAACTCGTATAGTTCAACAATATTAACGATAAACTTAAACAGGCGGTTATTTTACTATACATTATCTTACAAAACATTATTTATTTTAATAATATTTTTTAAAATATATATATATATATATATATTTTAATTTCATATTTTAATATATAGTTTATTAGAGATTGAATTTCACTAAACACTATTTATTTCAATAGAGTTTGACGAGTTAACTCTAATTTTTTATTTTAGTTTTTTTTCTAATTAGAATTTTTTTTGATGAAGCCTATTTCCTATCATGAGTCTCGGACAAGAAAGCAATTGAAGAGATACAAAAGATGGTCGTAAATGGATGGAAGGAAATCAATGAAGATTGCGTGAGGCCACCTAATGCTTCAATGCTTCTCCTTCGACATATTGTTAACCTTGCTGGAGTTACCGATGTTATATATGGGGATGACGCCGACGCCTACACAATCCCATTAAGTTTAAAAGATTATGTCACTTTATTATATGACAGCAGTTATACACTCCTCTAACATGCATTACATGATTTATTCTGTTGCTAACGAACTCTAACAACTTCTTAACACGTGTATCAATGTCGACTGCCAGCTAGCATTTGAACCGTCACTGAAACTGTAACAATGAAGCTGTAACAATACTCCCTCCTTAAATGCATTCTGATCCACAAGAACGCTCATTTATTCCAGCCATGAGCTGCGTATTGTACTCTGGAAATTGCTTTTGAAGTTCTTCAAGATCCTCCCTAGGAAATTGCATCTTCTGGAAAGAGATTGGACCACTGAATCAAACCTACTATCACTGCCTAGTTGCCTTTCCTCGTCAATTTCCTACCCAGCACAGCTACCAGAACGATTTGCATTCTTCCTTCTTTATCTCACACCGGCAATCTAGAAGATATTACTGCTTCGTCTCCAATCTTCTTTTTAAGTAAGGATGCACTAAGCTTCCCTCCGGTAACCTTAACTCATAAGCCACGTTCCCAATCTTTTCGCTAATTTGGTAATTAAGGACCATAATACCTGGGGTTAAGCTTAAGATTCTTCCCCAATGCAATA
>Ga0325411_1001244_pt1 | contig 28191 bp, 20 predicted proteins | sample PopdelMetagenome_13_FD_206181 | JGI IMG/M metagenome (GOLD analysis project Ga0325411, IMG submission 206181) | Populus deltoides microbial communities from Bellville, Georgia, United States - Xylem-PdIQD-R4 | ecosystem: Host-associated > Plants > Phyllosphere > Stem > Wood/Secondary xylem...
AATTGTTTTTGTACTTTATTTCGTGCAATTCTCTCTCATGTCTAGATTGGATATGGACTAATGTATGTATACTCACTATACAAAACTTTTAATTTGCACATACATTGCTTTATGTTGTACTAGAAAACTATCGGTGTTTTGATTAGTCATTGACCCGAGAAACACTCGTGAAACTACCAAACTTTTATGAATAGTTTTCTCGGTCAAAATTGGTAAAGCGATAGTGCTTCATCCTGGTTAATACTTTTTCCACTATGTAGGCCTTGATTTATCCCATTACAGCTTGTTAACCGAGCAACAAGGGACTCTTTTAAGGTGAGTTTAGATAGCTAACTTACCCTTACATATAATCACTAAAACATTTCCTTAGGGTGCCTCTTTATATCATTGTATCTAATAATTTATTTTTAGGTTATTTATATGAATATTAATATTTAGGCTGGGTATTTAAAGTTTCTTTACAGAAAGGGAGAAACAGATACAAAGGTAATAAATCTAGTGTGCATATCTTGAATACTTTTATGTGGCTCCATTTTGAAAAGTTTGTATTCTCTAGTAAAACTTATCAACTTAGAGTCTTTAATTTAACGAGTTTCTTCATGTGTAACTTATAAGCCTTTTTGCATTTCTTAACCCTTGTGAACTCCATATGGTTAAGAGCATAAAAGAATGTATCATGGCCTTAGCATTGTAACTATGCCTTTTCTTACCATCACACTAACTTATAGGTGTTGGAATAACCTTATCATTAGAGTCAATCTTTGTGGTTCAAATATAATCATTCTCAACAATATCCCACAACTCAATACAATTGACTCTAGAAAAGTTTGCATTCTAACTTTCTAATTAGTATAATTATTACTTTTAAAATAGGGAGCCCTAGTTAAACATTGACCCTCTGATATCGTAATATTTTTCTCCTAGGTGATTAAACCTCAAATAAGGAGTCCAAGCTTTGATAACAATTAAAAGACTTCAATATCCTAAAAGGGGAGTGAATTAGGACTTTATCTAAGTTTATAAAACTTTAAAAAATTGATCTCCAATTAAACCAAGATAGCAAAAATACCTAAGCAATATCAATGAGCATCAATTTAAAAAGATAATGATAGCAAGAGAAACATCAATTTTTATAATGGTTTGGATGATCACCTACTCCACTCATTGAACCTTCATTCAAGCATTCATTATCATATACAATCTTTTTAGCAGGTGAAAGGACCTTTACACAATTCTTTTCATAGGTCATATATTGTAAACCTTTCCTAATCCTTTTTTTAGATTCAAGATATAACCTAATTCGAACTCAAGATCAAACTCAATCATATTACGAGGTTATGATCAAACCTTGCTCAATCTTTTTATGGGCTTAAGATTAAACCCAATTCTTTTATTAGCTCAAGATCAAACCTGATTTTTTTACGAGCTTAAAATCAAACCTATCACCTAATCTTTTTACAAGCTAAAGATTAGAAAACCTTACATACAATATTTTTCAAGGATCAAGATTAAAAACCTCTCATATAATCTTTTTCAATGATCAATATTGAAAACCTCTTTTTGGCTTACACCTAAAGGATAAACCTAAATGGTTCAAGTGCCACTTACACTTTTACAATTTGTTTATTTCTCACAAAAGAATATTCACATTTTATATAAGAGAAGATTATAAAAATTAACCCCAAGTCCTTACAGAAATGTAATCTAACCCATGAATGTGAAATATTGATTTAATTTAATATGGAATTTAAAGCTTTAAGAGAATAGAGTGAGCAATAAAAGCTTTTAAAGTATCAAGTATGTAAGATTGTAAAAGAGTAGGAGTGTGAGAGAGATCTTACATGAAAATCAATTAGGTATTTATAAGAAAATCCTAACAACTAGCCATTACTCATAAACAAAAAATAAGAGAAAAAACTTGCTCTTCCAAGTATTTTTCCCGAGTGTTAGAAATGGTTAGGAGGAGAAGTTTGAGAGAGAAAGAATTGTTGCAAGCATAAGAAGAGTATTAAGCATACTTTTATCATAATTACAAGTTTTCTACTTTAGCTAATAACAAATAAAAGGTATAAAACCCATGTTATAATATTTTTAGATAAGAAGTGGATATTAAAATACTTTTTAGTGTAAGAGCACATAATAAATATAATTCTCGTCATTTAAGTGAAAATACCAAAATATATTGTCATAACTCAATCTTGAATCCCCCGAAAATTGTTTTATAAAAAAATTACATTTTATTTTTTATTCAAAAAATAATAAAAAACCCAAAAATATTTTTGGGATATAAGGAGATAAGCCCTCCAGCTGCAATTGACCAAAATAACTAGACTAAGATACTTTGACATGATGGGCTGCAGAAAGACTTAATAGAAAGAAAGTGGAGGTTGAAATCCAACTTGACTGAAATATTAAGTTTAAGGACTTAATTAAACTTTTAATAAGTTTAATTGGCTTAATTAAAGATTTAATTGAAGAGAAATTAAGTTTAAAAGTCAATTTGGCCAGAATCAAAAGAATTAATTAGGTTCAAGGACCTAATTTAACTTTTAATAGGTTTTATGGATTCAATCAAGGACTAAATTGAAGATAAATCAAGTTTGGAAGCCTAATTTTCATCAATTTGCAAAGATTAAAAGATTAGGGACACAATTAAAACTTGGAAAGGCTAAATTGATGCAATCAGGAGTTCAATTGAAAGAAATTTAAAGATTAAAGGCTTAGTGAGGGCTAAGTTGAAGAATTTCAAAACCAATAACCAAAGTAAATAAGGCGTGTGAGTTCAGGGGCTAAAATTAATTAAATAAAAGGTCTACTTGAAAGAAATTGAAAGTCTGATAATTAGTAGGGGTGAAATTACATAATATGCAAACCAAGAACAAAAGGGCAAAAGACGATCAAATTAAAGGATTTAAATCAAGGTTTCCTGGGTGTAATTACCAAAATTGAAAAGTTTAAAGGTCAATTGAGGATTTATATGCTTAAATTGGAAGGACAAGGACTAAATTGAAATTTTTCTAAAATCCTATTTAAAAACCCTATTATTTAGAGTTTAAATGAACAACGTGTCACTCAGATTTTAATAAATAGAATGAATGATATGTTATTCGGTCATAGTGTTTTCTTTTTTATCTGAAAGGCTGATCGAGTAACCACTTTCAGGCAAATGAATATGACATCTATAACCACCTTACAGACCCCAACCTTCACCACTCGACTTAGAAACATCTCCTCTACAAGGACTAGTTATCCTCATCACATGTTTGTACATTATTTAGCTTAATGAACTCGACAATATCTTGTCCCTAATCAGCCACCTCTGCACTGGCATATTCAAGTTAATCGAGAGCTTACCTTCCAATCAATAAATGTGGAGTTTTAGACCTTTAAATCTAGTGTGGTTCGTTCCTAATGACAGATTTATATCCCCTCTATAAGGTTTAGGTCAAAAAATGATACGTTTATGGCTCAATCTCCACAATGATCTTGACAAAATACCTAACTCAATCATTTATGACTGAAGAAAAACACACCATAATAGAAAAGATTCAATGAATATTTTCTCATGTGTGATTTTAGTTTGCTAAAAGACAAAAGGGGACCAAGTACCACCTATTTCAAAGAGGAAGGTTTTGAAAAAGAAAGAATAAAAATCTTTCATAACAACTTCTTGGAAAAAACCATCATGGTGTTGAAATTTGTTGTTTTATTTTTCTTATAAAAGAGCATCTACTCTTGAGCAGAGGAGGGGGATTTTTGGAAAAAAGAAATAGAAAAAGAAAAAGAGAAAGCTTAAAGAAAATTAAACCATTAAAGTTTCGTGATATAACGGCCATAAAGTATTGATAAGAAATGAAAAGAAAGAAGTAGAAGGTAGAGCTTGTGAGTCCAAGATTGGAAGCAGAAATACCAGAGATCTAAAGCTTGAATAAGGAGAAAGAAATTTGAAGCAAAGGAGGTAACATTGTTAAACAAGGTATACCTTTAACTTTGATGAGGAGGTGTAGCTTAGTGAGCACACCCCTCCCCCCTCTATTTTATCTTTTAAATTCCTATTTAAAATGTTTATTACGCATCCATTATAGTCATTTGTCGGTTTAAATGACATGAATGTTTGTTTTAAAGAGTTTAATCATACCTTAAAAATTAGCTTATACCAAAAATAATGGTATCTCTAATTATAGCCCTTATGGTATTTTACTCTTTATTGAACTAAAAAATCTGGATCTAATTATAGCCCTTATGGTATGTAAAATATATCTCTTCTCACCATCCTCGTAGTGTATGAGATAAATGCATGCATTTCGATTAAGGTTGTATTCTATGGTTACGATTCTACCATATATGTATTTTTCTTTCTATCAAGAATTGATTTTACAGTATAGACATCTATGACCTCCCTCTTTATCCCTTGCAGTAATGATTCTTCTAGCATTACAGCCTTTACCACAACAATGCTGCCTATAAATCAAATTATTTCGTGTATTGGATTTCACTTGACTGTCTACGGCTTCATTGAGTGTGCTCGGGGTAAAAGTTTTGTATAAATGTATCGTCATGCTGTTAAGTATTTTGATTTAAGTTCTTTTCTTTCTAAGAGGTGGAATAGAATAACCTGGTTGAAGCGTAATGATCATATGTCTATAATGCATTGTATGTCTTATAATAGGTCTCATTCTTCTACCCTTTTCCGGGAGTCGATGCCTATTCATAGCTATTACCTTGACATTAGAGAAGAGTTCGACCCTATGCATTATTTTTGTCGTAGTTGATCCTGATTCGACATTAGAAGTATATTTATTTTTCAATAATTACCAAATATTTTTATTTGTAACTATTGCGATTCCACCCATAAATCTATTTTCTTCCCTATGAGTTCTAGTCTCAATAAGAATGTTAGTCCCTGCTGTTCATATGTTATGATATGAATATACCACACAAATTTGTTATGTATGGATGATGAGATTGCATTTATACAAAGCCAATTCCAATAGATTTATTGGAAGGTCCCATTGGCGTGCATCTAGTAGGAATTGAACCTATGAATTCGCCAGTTATGAGTTGGGCGTTTTAACTATTTAACCATAGATGCTTAGCGGGGATCCTCGCACATGGTGAATAACAAAATTCCAATTGAAATAAAATATTTAGGATAAATCAATGCAATTTAAATTTAGGAGGAATCAATGAAAGGACGTCAATTCAAATCCTGGATTTTCAAATTGAGAGAGATCAAGAATTCTCACTATTTCTTGGATTCATAGACCCAATTCAATATAGTGGGATCTTTCATTCACATTTTTTTTCCATCAAGAACGTTTTATAAAACTCTTGGACTCCTGAATATGAAGTATCATATTTTCACGCAATTCACAAGGTTTAACAAGCAATTGATATTTCACTATTGGTGTAGTACTATTTGTAGTAGTAGTACTTATATATCGTATTAACAATCGAAAGATGGTCGAAAGAAAAACTCTCTATTTGGCAAGCTTCTTCTTATACCTATGAATTCCATTGAACCCATAAATGATACATTAGAAGAATCCTTTGAGATAATATTTCAATATGTATGCCATATATATATTTTTTGGTTATTCTCCAATTTATATTTTTTTCTCTCTAAAAAAAATACAAAAAAATAAAAAATATTATCAAAAAATATAACAATGAAAAGAGGATGCCAGAACGCTCAGAAAATGGTCAAAAATTGGTTGAGGAGGTTTAAAAATACAAAGATTGAAATTTTATGGTATATCATTGACCGTTGAGAGCCCTGTTGATGAAGAACATCCCTAAACTACAAAAGGCGCGTAAATAAGAGGGCTGACATTGACTAAATCAGGGACCAGATTGAAGAAAATTAGAAGTTATTGATCAATTGAGGGTCGAATTGCATAAATCAGAAACCAAGGATCAAAGTGGAAAAGGCAACCAACTTCAAGGCCGACTGTTAATCTTGGCAGGGATGTGATTGAATTGATCAAAATTTTCAATTAAGGACTCGATTGAAAAAATCACAAATTGAGGACTGGTTTGTACTTTGACATAAGTTTGGCATCGTTTTCATTTAAATGAAACGACGTGTTTTGGCAAAAACAACACCGTTTCATACACTTTTTTTTATAAAAAAAAAACCCAAAACAGAGTCGTTTTGAACGACACTATAGCCTTTCTTCTTCCCCTAGACGCACAAAAAATAGGGGAAGAAGAAAGTTTTGTTCCCCTGTTTCTCACTGCCTTCTCTTCCCCCGAGGACCCAAAAAGACACTAAAAAAACACCCCACTTGCCTAAATACTGACCGGTGGCCTACCACGAATGCAAAAAAAGAGAGGCATGCCATTTCACCGCCCTTCTCTACCTATTAATACAAAGGCAGAGAAGAGGCAAAAAAAAATAAGGGAAAAAATCAGAAGAGGAGAACCAGAAAAGAAAAGGAAGAAAGAGAGAGAAAAAGAAAGAGAAGGCAAAGGTAGGGGCAGAGGGGAGGACGACCACCTTCAGCCCAGCAGCGCCACCATTGCGCCTCCTCTCCATCGCCACCAGCAGCAGCAGCTCGTCGAGTAGAAGAAGAAAAGAAAAAAAAACAAAGGCTCTCGCCTCTGCATAATGAAGAAAAAGTAGTCAGCAGCGCGCCACCGTGCCCCCAGCCACCACTAGCAACGTCGTTACAACCACCACCGCCAACAGCACCGCCTCGACGCCGCCACAAGTTGGCCTTCTCTGCAACCGTCGTCGTCCCTATCACGCCTCTATTGTTCACAAATCATGTGAACAGTGGAGAGCACTGTTCAGATGGGTTGGGCTGGGTTCGGCACAACCCATACATTTGGGCCAGGTCTGGCCCATTTCAAAAAATTTAAAGAAAAAATATTTTTCAATATTTGTGATTTCCCTACTTTTTGATCTATGCCTTTTTTTGCTTAATATCGGTCTGTATTTTACGTCGTAAAAATATAAATCTGGTATTAACATACCTGGTTTTCGTCAACTTTTGAAAAATTAAAAAAATTAAAAAAAAGAAGAAAAAATTTTTTTGTGCATACAGCCAAGTATCTCAAAGCTAAAAAATCATATTGTGTTTTCCATACACCATAAAAGAGATATATTTTAGCATGTATTTTGGATTTAATAACCTGTTTATTAAAGTCACGAGAACGTTGGCCAAAATTTCAAAAACAATAAAAAATTTTAATTTGTCTGTCTTTTAGTATCCGGGGCACGACCTTACACGTAAGGCGCATTCCGGATATCAGTTTCTTTTTGTGGACACTAGAACGATTAGGCTTTTACCCATAAGATAAAGAACCTCCTTATTGAGGAGGGTCTTTTCTTGAACCCTTAGAACAGACTAACGACTAGAAAACGCAACAAAACCTTAGATTTTATCAGACATTAAAACAATGCAGCCTACCTTAGATAGGGTGTATTTGGGGTATTAATACATTCCTTTTACGCAACCAGTCTCCGTATCCGATCTCTGAGACCAGTTAGGGTTCCTAGTGACCAAAATAGTAGGTGGCGACTCTCATTCCCTTTTTTCATGGAAAAAGACAAGAATTCCTTGTCTTACCATATTTACCTAGACGGACGACACACCTAAGGGTTGAATGATCGTCGCACGCACACGTGCGACACTTTTTTCTGGAATTTCTAGAATTTTAACTTTAACAAAAGGATTCCTTTATTTAATAGAAGGATTCCTTTACTTGACTAATGCAACGTAGTCAACTCTATTTGTTAGAACAACTTTCATTGAGTCTCTGCACCTATCCTTTTGTATTATTATTCTGTCTTTATAAACCTTTGTTTGTTTTTTTGTTTTTTTTTGAAAAATAAAATTTAGCGTAGGATTACCCCTTTTTTTTTCCAGGGTTTCTCTGAATTTAAAATTTATCACCTAGTAAGTTTCCATACCAAGGCTCAATACAATTACGTCCGTAGCGTCTACCAATTTCTCTATATCCCTTTTTTGTTTTGTGTTTTGTGTTTTGAGATTCAGATCTTATTATTATGTTATTATGTCATTCCTTTTTTCTTTCATTTCTATTCTACTAGAACTGTTAAAGTCATTAGATACTGATTCCTATATTCCTAGAAAAGTGTTTCCTCTTATTTTTATATTTTATTTGATTTCTTGTCTAGCCTCTTTCATATCGTGATGATGTTGAGGATGAATTGTGAGTTGCCCACTCAATCTAATGACCTCCTCAGAAAGCAAACGTATATGCTCAGCCATCTTCTCAATCTGGGGTTGGATGGACTTACCAGCAGCAATGTGGGCATCCATGATATGCCCTGGTGTGTGTGGATCAGCCATGGTGGTGTGCTAGATAAAACCGCACGTCAAAGTTTACTTTCTTGCTGAAGAAGTAATTAGCTTTTTGTAAGGTCCCCACAAATGGCGCCAATTGATGAGGTTATAAAAATCACAGGGGATATTCTCAAATGAATTATTCCTAGAAATTCTTATACATCATTTATGGTGAGTTCTATGACCTCCACTTCAAGACTACGTAGGCAGGCTTCTCCTTTGGCAAATCTTCTCCTAAGGGGATATGAAACTCTTCTAGAATAAATGCCTGCACAAAATCCCCTAGGATATTAATGGGGGACCCTCTGAAGATCAAGTCAATACTAGGAATATGTGTAAAAAAAAAAACAACATTAATGAAGATATTAATAAGCTTTATGAAGATTGAGAAAAGGTTAGGGAAGAAGATCTAGAGGTGAAGGGAAGAAGCTAAGAATGTGTTTATGTCTTTGGATATGTCTCTCTCCTTTTCTGTATATTCTTGTTTTCTTTTATATTACCTGATTTGAACTGCCTTATGCAACGTAGAAAAAGTAGAAAAGTAATCTTGTATGATTAAGATAATATTATCTCATTACTCATACCATCACATCTAATTAATGTAAACATGAACTATTTGTTCATATTTAATGGGATTATAATGGGTATCATAATTATTAACCCAGACTCATGGTATGGGAAGCTTAGTGTAGAGTGACCCTTCAACCGCGCACTTAACCTGAAGGACGTTGGGCACAGCTCACACCCTGCGCCTAGGAGGAATCGGGCAAAGCTCATGATTACACCCAAGAATAGTCAAGGACGGTCGTGCCATAACTCAACATGGAGTTGGGCGTGGTCATGTCCCCAACCCAACATAGGGTTGGGTACGCGTCCCTAGGTGTGTCCCTAGCCTAACAGGAAATTAAGCACGATCGTACCCTTGCCCAACATAAAATTGGACATAGTCATGCCCCTACCCAACTTAGAGTGCTAGCCCCTACCCAACTTAGAGTTGAGCACTGAGAAGGATATAATCTCAACCTGGATTATGACTTTCTTGTGTGAGCTTTTAAATGATAGGGGTTTATAGAAACCATGACCCATCAAAATCAATAACAAAAAAATAAACAAACACTGTAGATTGTAATCCTAATTGATGTGGGAAAACACGTGTTTTCCCAGATACTTTTAGCTTTATACTTGATACTTAATTAATATAATATAATATTTATATATACTCGATGATATACAATGTATAGATACAGCTGCACATGACTAGAGACCAGTGATCTGCCATGCTGACAGCATAAATAACCCTAGACTAGAAGGAAAAAAACTTCCTAAGATTGAGATTATCTTATCATTCTAGGGTAAACTTCTAGCTTAAAAAGAACAATATTAATTATATGCTTAGGTTACAGACCTTTTCCTCTTCCACTAACAAAATTCCGTAACTTTCAAGCCTAGCTAACTGTACAATTCACTCTTTTCTGGCACGCAGTATTTGGTTAGGAATGTCGACAAGTCTGTTCATATATACAGTTGGGATAATCATTTGCCACTTGGTTTTCAGGTGCTTGCTGCCGACTAATCATCCTCCAGGTTCCAGCTCCATGTGGTTTTTTAGATCTCTACAAAGTTTAAAACAAACACTAAAAAACATGGATCTGGCAAATCAAGTATGGTTTAAACTCACGTGATTAGGAAGTGACACTGGAAATGGAAACTGTGAACTCACATGCAGCGTGGTACACGGCAATCTGTTTGTCTGCAAATTCCCGCATGTAGCTTCAACAAGTACCATACCTTCTGACAGTGTTGACAGCCCCCAAAGGACCGAATGCTGCACTTCCTTGCATGGCAGAACAACCTTTTAATTTGGAGGCATTTTGGGTAAGAGCAGGGGTCACTACTTGTTGCTCGACAATGAGTGGCATGCATTAAAAGAGTTAGCAGTTCCTTTTGTTGCTGTGCCACCAAATTAGAAAGATTTTGTTCCTTTAGCTGCGCCACCAAATTAGCAAAATGTCAAACAGAGCATTAATATTCTAAATCCATAACATGTCTAGCAATGCACGCACACACACGGTCCTACATCCCCTATGTATGCATGAGAAGAAAGAAAATCGAACACGAAGAACTTGAATCATTTGTATTAAAACAATGGCTTAAAGACCAGTAACATGTGAGGGAGATTCATCATGCCTGAAGTGCTTCTTGATGAGCATCTACATTCTCAGTTCCATAATTAGCTGCTGGAGAGCATTGATTCAACTTATAGACATGCAAAGAACTGTCTTTCTTGTGATAGCACGCAGCACAGACATCTCTATCCAGTGTATCAGTATCCTTATGACAAATTTTGCACATTGTCCCAGCTGCTGGCAATGTTGGATTATGAAGATTATGCAGGATCATCATTGATGAATGCTTGGCTCGGCGAAGCGTATCAAACTGATAATGATTCTTCTGACAAAGACCCAAGAAAGTATGTCTATTATCGAAATGCCAGTTTTCTAAAACAGCATCATTATCCTCAGTATCGGACGGTATCCCCTTCACCATAACCTGAAAAGAAAAGAAAGAAAGAGGTATCAATTGTGTCATCTTTGCAATTACAAATATCATCCTGTAATTTTAGCAGGGATTCTCACCTTAAAGAGTAAATGTTTTTCCTTGTTATTTAAGGAGTGCGAGTCCTCCCCATTGAGGTTTTTCTCTACAACATGGCATCTGCAAATGCGTATTGAACTACAATTAATTTCCAAGTAATAATTCCACCATTTGGTCAGACAATAGTGGGAAACAATGTTTCAAGTAAAATGACAAGCACCATCATGGTTTAAGGCGCCATTTACATTAATTACCTTTCACATAGCTGAAAATTTTTGCACTGTCGGCAAAACCATCGGCTTCCAGATAACATCACTTCATGACAATGAGTGCATACGTGTTGTAAATGAACAACCATGAAGTCCTCCTTGCGACCACACATGGGACCACCCCTCAGCTGATCAAGGGAGAGAGGAAATATAACAAAATTAAAGAATAGCATAGTTAAGTAACAAAAAAGCAATCACTCAATTAGCTTCGGAATTCATAAAAGAAACAAGTGTCAAAACAAGTAGTGACATGTAGGCCATGCATGTGCAAAATTATGCTGCTACACATTTTCCCTTCCTGTAATTCCAGTTGCTTTGGAAAATAATAGGTATAAAATCAAAAGCCAATAAAAATAGCTTAGATTTAGATGCTTGGGACGGTTGACAAACTCTAAGACGTGATCTGAAAAATTGAATTATTGCCCTAAGATACCATATCACTATAACTAATATCATGAACTGTTAGTTTTATTATTTCAGGAGTCTAAACTATGCTTTATGATGAAATGATTTACCTTGATAGATATAGTTTCTGCACTACAAAGTTTTCCATGTGTAAGAGATAATTGAAACAATTAAATAAGAGATGGTTCTGCTATTTTGCAATACACTTAGCAGCTACTTAGTTAGATATAAGAAACAAACAAGTTTAAGCTCTCAGTTTTGCCCCATCAACTCCTAAATTATTCACTGAAACTCTTAGTTGACTAGGAAGTCACAAAGATAATGATAAACTTCCGATGATTGCATGAACAGAAATATCTAACAAAACAAATAGAAACAAAAAAAAAGTATCAGTGGATTACATGATTTGTTACTAGAATAGCTTTGGTGTTTCCACCAGAGGACTCTGTGTGCCCCATGGCTTTTAGAGTTCTTTTTGTCATTACTTTCTTCACCTTCCTCTCTGCATATACTCCAGTTTTCTGTTCAATGTTCTTGAGGATATCCTCCGCAGCATCATACCAGTAGCAACCATCAAAGTAAGGCAAACGAGCTGCTGTTATCTTCGAGTAAAAATGTCCAGTAGGGACAAAGAAGTGGTCATATAAATTAGTACAATTGACCACAATATTTTCTTTGGCTGCTTTTCTTAACATCAAATGATACCTGCATATTTTAGCTTAGTTAGTTTGTCAAAACATTCACTTAGAAGGGAGAAGGGAAAAAAGTCAAACAAAGCAGTGGCCATGGGGATCTGAGCAAACAAAAATCAGTGGGCCCAAGTCAAGGATAGGGTTATGTTGCTATAAAATGGTGAAACCAAAATAAAACCAGTGTGCCCCTAAACAACACTGAGAGACACTTCAAACCATCACTACAAATGGAAATGCAAGTTAGTGACAGTGCAGGTCTATGTGGTTCAATGATTTTCATATTGAACCTTGTGGATAAAAAAAGAGCAATTTAATTCTTAGCCTTTAGATTTTTGCATCATATTCATTCTTCCATCAAAAGCAGACTAATATTTGAAACATTATGTAAACGTGTTGCACACCTAATGGATGACATCATTGCCATTTAGATCACATAAACTAGCTTAATGGCTAATTAGGATGTGAAAGGATAATAGGATTGAAACTTAACCTATAATCAAATGTCAAGGGAATTGCACTGCCACTGAACCTGCAAATGTACACGCACACAGACAGACAAACAGACACCCACATACAGACGCGCGCGTGCGCGCACAGAGACAGAGACAGAGAGAGAGAGAGAGAGAGAGAGAGAGAGAGAGAGAGAGAGAGAGAGAGAGAGAGAGACCATTGTCGCAGCTTATCAGACTTTGGAGTCTTCTGGTTCTCTGGATGGCAATATAAGATATAATCTTCTCCCTTTATAGGAGGACAGGCCCATAAATAGCAGGTTGCAAAACCCCGTTTCTTGCAGTATTCAAGGTACCCTATCTGAGGATGCAAAAATAAGTAAAAATAAAAATGAGCCATTCCAGTTACTAAATAACAAATACCAAATAAGTAGTAACTGATGTGAAGTACCATACCAATATTTCATGGTAAACAAATGTACGAAGAGCTTCTCCAGTTGAAGTTTCTGTCTCCGGCCTGAAGTACTTGATAGAATCAAGATACGAAATATAAACACTGCGTTGGTTTGGCTGACTGCATTCTGAGCCAAACTCCTGGACATAAAGGCCAAAAAGGCAAACATCCACTCCTTCAATCCTCTGGAACAAAAGAATCACCTAAAAGGGAACAGAACCAGCAGTGAGGTTGTATCATAAACCACATAAACAGCCACAATACTAAAAGATAGAGAATTTACAGAAACCAAAATAAAGGAACGCTTAACATCCTTGTGCCAATGGTTATCAATATTTGCGCTTCTATGAGTTTTGGCAAATTAAGACATGAGGCATAAATTGGTAAAGACCCCTATATTTTGGGAAAGATCAAGGAAGGTCCTTGCTGTATAGTACAATTTTGGGATGCCATTATTATTTTTTGAGAGTTTAAAGAAGTTCCCAAATTGTCCAGAAAGAATTATCATGAAGAAATATTAGGCATGTGGTTAACTGTTAACTGCAACCTCTTACCTTTGATCTGTAGGGAAATTCAGCAGGGTAGTTCTCACCATGGAAGATTTCCAGAAACTTCTCTTTCACTTTCAACTGTTTGTTAACAGATAGCACCACTCTTAGAACAAGATCTTCAGCTTCTGGAACCTGGAAACCAATAGAACATACATATTAAACTAGTTCCTAGGCTAAGCTTGTAGAGCATGTATAAAAGAAACCCCATCCATTGTAAACTAAACAATAACAAAAAAATGCAAAAGAGAAAAATCAGACCTAAGCATGAACTGTCCATTACCACATAATTCTAGCAAATGTTTATCTTTACATTCATTTTTATTTTCAAGAAAACAACACACTTAAAAGGTCCATAACATTGATCATAATAAATTAGATTTTGAAGACAGATTTGAGTGAAAAGATATAATCATAAATATCTAGTCCTTTAGAACTGTTATTTTTGTATCCATTTTCTTTCTTTAACAACAAATTCCCATTCAAACCCACAAATGCTTGCTCTTTTATAAGCTTATATGATATGAAGGAATCAAATTAAATATGGGTCAATTCATATTTAATTGCATTGCTTTCTATTCATATTCTGAGACCTACAATGGACAATCAGTTCACAATTTATCAACTATTTATGCACAACAAGGCACATAAAAACACAGTATCCTTGTAAAAATTTGCATCTGAGAACTAACCTCGTCAATGTTCATTCCCATAAACTTTGCTCTTTCTTCTCTCTCTTGATTAAGACGCCTAAAAAGTCTTTCTTCTATGAAATCACTCAAGATGGTACGAGGCAGATCTTTTGCACCAAAAATAGCAGCCTTAGTAGATGGCATGTACTCCTCGCTTTTCATTTCTTTCAAGCAGCATTTGGGACAGATGTACTCAGTTTTTCCTTCCATATCTCTTTTATCGTTGAACAGAGCACATATCTGGTGTTGCCACCTTTTACATTTATCACACTCGACCCACTACAAGAGCACAGCAGACTTAAGAGCAGGTCCCTTGTAAATGAACAGATTTAACAAAATAAACTTATTATGCTTAGCTTACGGGTTCGTCAGTTGCCTCGTCATTCTTTCTTTTGTGAAGCTTTTCCTTGAGAATGGTAATTCCATAGAATGTGATCTTCTTAGGTGGAGAACTCTTAAAGCATAAGGAACAAAAGCAAGGCTGTGTGCCATTTTCATCTGATGAGGTGTAATAAATCACCCCCCGCTTGATACGAGCACCACAACACGAGCAATATATAGGCACTGGGGCAAACCAAAGCTTATCTTCTGCGCATAACTGGCATCGATTCTCGTTGACATGATTTATTATTTTGTCTTCTTCATTTGATTTTCTCTAAAAGAAGATGCACAAATGTGTTTAGTGTTCATCAAAAAGAGTATGAACACACAGCTACACACATTGGATATCCTCAAGTCAGCAGACAATATAAATAGATAATTGTAATAACAAAATGAGAAAAAGAAGAGCAAATGTTGAACTCCAGGTGAGAAGCCACATGTTTTCTAGGAAATAATATATGAACACACAACTTCACACATTGGATACAGACTCAAGCTTTTGCCCAAGTAGATCTGCAGCTACTTAGACTTCAGATCCAATCTACTTAACTTCCATGACATTTCTTTCCTGTTTGATTGATCAAATTTATAAAGGTTACACCAAAGCATATATATCACTGGACTCCCTAGTTTCCATTCATATCAAAAGGCTCATAGTAACGGTGATTGGCACATGGTCTGTTGTTTATTTACATAACTTCCCATTTTTAACACAACTATTTTCACTCTTAGAGGATTGACTTTAAGACACCAAGTAAAATCTCTACTCATTTGCAATAATGACCTAAGCTACAATGTAAAGGAAAAGAAACAACAAGAAAAACAAAGTGTGCAAAACAGTTGCGAGCACTCAGAAGCAATATGGTAAGCTCTTATCATAATTCATGGCCCCGTCTAGAAAACATCAGAAAGAAGATTCTGTAGCTAGGCCCAGATAGCTGGGAAAGGTTCAATTAAAAGGATATGTTCATTTGTTTCGCTCTTTCTCTTCTGTGCATGTTTTTTGCATTCAAATAACTCACTCAGAGAGGTTAAGCAAGATTTCCGAATTAAGCCGATATGATATGTTAATCTTTCAATTTCAGCATCAAGATGCAACATCTACAGAAAAAATGTGCTTCTAGTCTCTAAAGATTAATATATATATATATATATATATATATAGTAATGCTGATGTATTCACCTGGCACATCGACTGCTCAAGACTGGACATGTGTCCTTCTATCTGTTCTGGTGTGAAAAAATCAATTAAGGAAGCACCTCTCATCTTTGGACTTTCTGATTTCATTCCATCTTCATGTTCAGCAACTGTTGCCTTTAGCTCATGCTCTATAGCTGGTTTGGCTAAATGAAATTTAGATATGACTTGGATCGCCTCCTTGTTAAAAGCAGCGCCAACCTCTTCAGAGACAATAGGCATACAATTATTCATCAATTGGTTGCAGTCACCTTTCATAACGTCTGCAACTCCACTAGAACTTCTGGAGTCCATCTCTCCTGAACTACAACCAACAATGTGCTCCTTAAAAGGAACAGAAAAACTCTCACAAATCAATCTGGGATAACTATCTGCAGCTTTGCTCCTGATCTGATCAGAGCTTGTAGGATTTTCCATGGAATTCATCAGTGATTCATTATTCACCCCAAGAAACTCAGAATTAATAGATACAGGAGATTCAGGCAATTGCTTCAATGGCAGGGGTCCTCCAAGACCATCAGATTGAACCAAGAATGGAGCAACCACAGATGCGATTCCATCTCCAGATGAAAAGTAATAAGAATATTTTTCCATCTTCTGACACTTTGATGGAGGCATTTTGTCTCCTGAACAGCAAGATCCATAACCACTAGAATCTGTATCAATGATCTCCCGTTTATGACCACTCTTCACCTCTTTAGAGTTCTGACCAAGTTTATCAGTTTTACACAGAATTCGGCTAGGAGCACATACAAGGCAATCAGTTTGGAGGCAGTTATCAAAATGCAATAACAGTGGGCGAAGACTTTCACAATAGCACTTGCTATTGTCACACACTGTTGAATGGAAATGCTTAAGGAAAGAATCTAGGCAGTCCACCATTGGGATCGTTGATCTCTTGGAATTGATATAAGCAGCTAAGACCTTTTCTCTTGAAGAAAAAAATGGCAGGTTATTTAAATTTGCCACTTTTTGAAGAGGTGCAGAACTTTTTGAAGGCACATGAACCCCGTGTGATTGTTCTGAAGGGAGCGGGAGCTGAGAATGCATAGATTTATGTCCAGATGTTGGCCTGCAAGACTTATTGTGATCCTTTAAGTGACTTGGTACTTTGACCTCCAATGCCTTATTAAACTGTCCATATAACTGACAAGACTGCTGCTGGGTCTGTTCTAATACTTGTGCTCTAGATTCCAGTAGCTTATCAGGAGTTGAATTTGTTATGCCAAACCTTGTGCTGGAACTTGGTAGAATGCTTGAGACTCCAGAGTAATCTGGGATCTGCAGAATTGAATTTGAATACTCCAAGCATTCACCTAAAGTGGACAAAGGCATACCATAATGGTTCTCATTTTTTGTCAAGCTTCCAAGTTTCACCAAATTCAAGTTGCCTGACATAAATGGTTGAACTCATGAGGACAAAGTGATGACCAAAACATACAAAAGAACGAGCAAAACAATAGCTAGAGATCTGATAGGAATGCCACATAAAAGATAAACACAAGCATGTTGATAAAAACAAAGAACGGGATGTATGCCAACATAGAAAAAAAATCTCAAGGTAACAGGATGACAGGAAAGAATCAAACACACCAGGACATCACCAAATCACAAAGTTGGAAGCCCTATTCATGAAATGCCAGATTATAGTGATAAAAGCTTGTACTTTATTGCAAATGTGATCATGTTGTATAATATGACATGGGCAATACAAGTCCATTTCTCCTTGATCCATTAAGAGAACCAATAACTAAAGGATATTTCACATTGGACTTGCCAAGAGCTAAACAAAAGTTTTGAAAAGCATCATCAGCCACAATCATACTTTAAGACCTTGAAGAAACAAGTAAAAAGAAAAGCAGAGCGACCAAGAATAACCACAGTTTAGAATAACCAAAGCAAGGAATAAAGAAAACATACTCAAAATTGAAAGTGTGATTTAGATTTTGCATAAACTGGTGTGCAAGCACAAGTTGTCTGTCATTCACCACTTACTCAATATTTATAAATTCCAATAAATGACTCGCTATTACAGAATTGCATAAAGTAATACCATGTGCAGCAATTACCTCAACTAAGGTATAAAATATTCTTTTAAAAAACTAAGACTTCTTAGTTGAAATGCAGATAAACATACTTTGATCAAAATGTTGCTGCTGAAAAATGTCTTTGAAGGCCTCAGGATGATATGGATGATCTCCTTGAGAAAAAACTGGTCCACTGTCAAAAGTTCCAGTTTCGGGAAACCCATCACCACTAGAGATAGTGGTGATGGACGAATTTATATCAGGAGAGGAATCCATCTCATTACCGATCTGCTTTGAGGCCACAGTGAAAGCATTGTACATACTTGTGGTTCCTAGATTAAACTCGTTGTTAAATAATCCTATGGAAAAGAAATTGCATTGTGAGACATAAAAGTAGAGTATCCATTTTCTCAGTAAGTCCTATAAAAATGGATGGATTGCTCACCTTTTTGGAAGCCAAAATGATCCTGTTCTTCAGCCCCCATCAGATTATAATTATTGTTGCCAATGATGGGGTAACTATTGAAAATAAGGTTTCCTTCATCTGAACTGCACCCCTGAGTCAAACCCAAAGCTTGCATTGCTGTCAATTTGGATCCTTGCTGACCACAATTTGCATCATTGTGTTGCTGTAGGATTAAACTTTGTAATCTATTTCTCAGAGTGTCCAGATTGATATATTCCTCCTACAAAGGCGCACAAATACAAATGATGTCACTTTAATGCTCTCGAAAAATAAGCAGAGCAAGCCTGACTGATTCTTCATTTTTTCAAGTACTACAAATCCCACATTCAGTTTTTCCCTTCATAAGATCATTTTAGTATTAACCATAGACAATTTCATATTCAAAGAGTAACTCAAAACAGCAAGAATTTTCAAAATAAGCTAAAATGCGGCAACGTTAACAACAACAACCCATCTTTAAACCTCAACAAAACCAAAACCAAAACCAAAAAGAAACAGACATATAAAACCATCTTAACATCACTTAATCATAGAAAAGATAACAAGAAATTACCTCAGAAACAGCCTTAAAAAACAACTGGTTCTCTAACACGTTAACATAATCCCATCCTTGTAATTGCAATTGATAATTCCTATCCTTTTCGAGAATCTCAACGCTAAAAAAAACAAATTCAGCATCTCACATACAATAAACAAACACAAAATTAAACGAAAAACAAAATTAAAAATAAATACGAAACTTACATGTTGTTTCTAACTAAACCCCGAAAAAAATCAATGTTAGGGTCTTTCCGCCAATCATCCAAAAGATTATTCAGTGAACTTGAATTGGAAAAGCAATGAGCTTTAAGGTTATTAAAATCACTGCCTTCCAAATTATATCTCCTTGTCAACATCTTTAATTAATTAGGGTTTCCTCTCCTGCTGCAAATTCAAAAGAAACACATTATCAATTACAAGCACCATCAATTCAGAAAAAAAAAAAAAACAATAAAACCCTAATTTCGATAATGTCGGTCGGTGATTAAGAACCGGCTGTACAGCTCAGAAAAAGGTCAAATTAATTACCAGGAATCAGAGAAAAAATCAATCATGATCAATAAAAGAGAAAAACGATTGGAATTGAATAAGAGAGAAGAATCGGAGTAGAAAACCCTAGAAATTGAAAAGGCCGTGGTTGTCCCTACAGGGACACTTACCAGCGAGGGTTTTTGAAAAGGGGAAGCAGATGCATGTGCGGGTCGGTGTTAGGGTTGTTTTCGTCTTTTTAAAAGAAGCTGGTTTTTGTGTTAAAATAGATTAATAATGCCTCCTATCCCTCTTTATATTTAACGTCAGAAATAGAAAGAAAATCCGTTTTTTTTTCCAAGGTTTGGATTTTATTATTCGTGTCAGGTCCGGATTTTAAAATAATTTTTAATAATTATATATTTTTTCTCTCTTTTTTTTATTTTAGAGATGTCCAGGTAAAATATGATTATAACAAGAGCTAAATAATATGAAAAAATCACTATAAATCAAGAGATTTTTTATTATGAATTGTAATAGTAATTTTATTTAGAGGTGATTATTTTCGGTTCGGTTTGGTTTTTATAAAAAAAAAGCAACCAAATCAAAATTTAAAAAAAAACCAAAACCGGTTCAAACCGACTGGTTTCGGTTCGGTTTGGTTTTTTAGAACAAAAATCGGTTCAAACTAGTTTTTCCGATTTGGCTCACTTTTTTCAGGTTTTTTTCATTTGGGTTCAATTCAATTCGGTTTTTTTGGTTTCAGGCTTATAAAACCGAACCAAACCGATCGATTTTTTCAAAATTCTAATTGGTTTTTTTCGCGGTTCGATTTTTTCGGTTATTTTTTCTGGTTTTTTAGGTTTAATTGATTTTTCAGTTTTTTTGCTCACCCCTAGTTTCACTTTTAATTTCTCTTATTTTCACGACGTTTCTTTGGCTTTCGTTTTCTTCCACAGCGAATAGGTGGTACCCGGACTATTAAAGAGGCGCGTACAACGCTTCTCGGTGGTTAAATATGGTCATTCACCATCTCACTTGATGCGCAATTATGTTCTCTTCCACATGGCGTGACGCATGTAGACATATAATGGTTAAATTACCGTTGGTGATCGATTATTTGTGTTTTTTTTCTTTTCTCTCTCCTAGTAACTAGAGTGCACAATTATTCTCTTCCTGACAACCATGCCAGACTAGCACGCCTGGGTTTGGCAACCCCCGCGCCTAGGTCTGCCAAACCCAAGCGCCTGGATCAAAAAATTTTAAAAATTTTAAAAGCATGATTGAACTGCAAAAACAAATATTGCCTCATTCAAACATGATTTTTCATTTATATACAATAGAACTTAGCTGCAAATTCTTTTTTGTTTGTGCATTTTATTTTATAAATTTTTTATATTCGAAGAGAAAATAATGGGAAAACAATATTGAGTTCTAAGTAATTTATTAAATAAACTTCTTTTTTGTAAACATTATGGATGAAAATATTAATTTTATATGTTCCATCCAAGTGTTAGATAGTTTTTTAAAAGGTTCAATACTTTTTAAAAAATTTGAGATGTTACATAATCTAATTGTCAAAGTTTGTTACAATGAGAGTTTATTCTACATTATAACTATTAGTATATACGAAAATTTAAAATATATGATCACAAGAGAAAACCTTTGAATTTTTGAATTGATACATTATGTTGTAGGAAAAGAAAATATTGTATATGTAAAAGACTTATTGTCCCTTTGACTATCTTAATTTGTGCAATTTTGTAGATGATTTCTTCATTAAAAAAATAAGTGATTTTTAGGGATGTGTGTGGTTAATGTTCCAAAATAGAAGAAATAAATATAGAAAAAGATAAAAATATATTTGGTTAAAAAGACAAAGTTGAAAACATAAAATAAATATGTTTTTAGAAAAATTATATATGAATTACTATATTTTTAAAAAAAACGCATAGGTCTGGCATGGTTGTTAAGCCGAGGTGCTTAAGTCATGCCACACCTAGGCGCTTAAGTCATGCCAAACAAAGGTACTTTGGTAGGGTCTGGCAACCATTCTACGCTCAAACGCCTTGGGCCAGGCAACTACGTCAAGGCCAAGCGTCTGGGTCAAGCAACCACCGAGGCCCTAGCGTTTTAGGTCTAACAACTATGCCAGGCCGACACACCTTAGTTTCGACATCCATGCCAGCAAAAACGTCGTGGGTCTGGCAACTATATTGGGTTTGGTATTCAAAAATAAGCCCCGACACATAGGTCAAAAATAAAATTCAAAATATTAAAAAATAACTGTGTAAAAGCGAACCTAAATCTATATTTTGAAATTTTAAGGATCAATTAATTGGTTTTATTGAACAAGAGAAGAAGACAATAAGTTATAATTAATGCTCTAAAGTTCACTTTTGTTGTTTAAGCATAGCTATCAAACCCAAGACGTTTAAGTTTAACATAGTTGCTAGGTCCAAACACTTGGATCAAAAATAAAATTTAAAAATAACAATGCAAAAACAAACCAAAAACAAACCTAATCTATATTTTAAAATTTTAAAATCAATTAATTGGTTTTATTGAACAAGAGAAGAAGAGAATAAGTTATAATTAATGCTCTCAAGCTCACTTTTTGTTGTTTAAGCATAGTTATCAAACCCAAAGTACTTGGATTTGATATGGTTGGCAGACCCAGGAACTTGGGTCAATAAAAAAATTCAAAAATAACAGTGCAAAAGTATACCTAAAACTATATTTTAAAATTTTATGGATCAATTAACTGGTTTTATCGAACAAGAGAAGAAGGGAATAAGTTATAATTAATGCTTTTAAACTCACTTTTTGCTGTTTAAGCTTAATTATCAGACCCAAGACGCCCGAGTTTGACAAAAAACAGAGTGAAAGCTTACTTGATTAGGTTTAATAACTTTATTAAAATATTTTCTATATTTTTAATATTTTTTTATATTTTAAAAAATTGATATTAACCCGCTATGGATTGCGTGCCAATATACTAATTTGTATTGGTTATTTATTTTTTAGGGATATTTTGATATTTATTTTAAATTAAAAAAATAAATATTAAAATAGTATTTGAGAGTGTGATAGTGATTATTTTTTATTTAAAAATATATAGAAATATTTTTTTAAAAAAAATTTAGTTTAGTGACATTAAAATAATTTAAAAATATTAATTTAAAATAAAAAATTTAAAAAATCATGGAAAGCAGCTGGAATTCCTAAAACAAACTGCCTACAAAAGTTTTTTTTTTTTATTATTTCAAATTTAGTGATAAAATTTTATGTTGCTAATTTTATCCGTTTTGGTAAGACAATTTATTTTTATTTTTTGGTTTTTTTTACTAAGAAAATATTATTATTATTAATCTACAAAAGGTTTTAAATTTGTCAATTTCCAATTTCACTACTTATTTCTTTTTGTATGAACCCAAAATTATATATATAAAAAAATCAGATAAATACTGTGTATTGTGAGGTATTTTATTGTGGATTTATGCAGTGTTTCTCGCCAGAAAATTTGTTGATCTCGCGATATTATGTTCAATTTCATCTCCTGCTTTCTGTGTCCCTTCCATTTATTGAGAGGCGTGGTTGTTAGGAGGCCATGGTTTTCCTTTGCTTTTTAACTTCTTGGCAGCTAATCTATTTCTTTACCTTCTTCTTTTTTGAAACCAAACAGATAGGGGAAAGACATACGAGAGAGGCTGTTATGGAGAAGAAAAGGATCCAGTGAGAGGGTCTTGCTCTTGCACCAACGATGATGAGGTCGGTGGTGCGACGATGGTGCTTTCAATGTAGATAGGAATCTGTGAAAAAAAACAAAGGAAGGTGTATCCTTTGAAATCCTAGTTTCTCATGATCTTTTTTGATTCCTGGTTGGGAAATTATGGATTCTTTTTTATTTGTTGTTTTTGGTTAATGGGTTTTTATTTCTAGGATATATCTGCACTTTTATTTCGTGCTGGGTTTTAGATTTTAATCTAATTTCTTCTTTTGTGGGATTGTAATCCTTCGGTTTGGGAGCTATTTCTGTGTTATTGCATTAAATTGTTATTGATGTTGCTGGATTTTTTTTTGATGAATTAGAATTGTACTAACAACTCTCTCTATGCAGTTCGTGGGGACTTAGAGCAGAGTTGGAAGGTTACTGCCGTAGTGGCCTTCTCTTGCATCAAAGGCAACATGGCAAGGTTTCGACATGTGAGTTACGTTTTTTGTTGCTCAAGCATCAATTTTTTTTTTCATTTTTTCAGATTTATCTTCTTCTATTTGGCTGCAAGCTACATGGTGCTGGGTTATTTGTGTGTTTCTTGGGGTTGGAATTTGAATTTAGTTTTTTTTCATCTTAAAAAGGTTTAAAATTTGGAGAAGGAATAGCTGTTGTAGCTTGCTGACTTAGGTATAAGTTGGTTAGGTTGGTTCTTTTGAAGACATTCCCAAGCTTCTCCATGCCCCTTTTATGTGCAGGTAAGGAATTATGTAGCGGTTCATCATGCAACTTATTCACCTCCATTTATGGATCAGACACAGACCATGTTTGCTTCTGGTTTAGGTCCCTGCTTTGAGTTTTTCCAGTTGTTTTGCATCCATGGGTTTAGTGTCAGGGAACTAACTGAATTAGACTTTAAGCCTTTTCCATCATCCATGGGGTAGTCCTTTACTGAGCCATCTATGTGTAATCGTGTTTTGAAAAATAAATTAGTGTTGTGCAGTAGCAGTGTGAATGATAGGAGGCAGATGATAGGGTTAGTTAAGTATTTTAATTAGTTTGGACTGTCTTCTTTACATGTTGCCCACAAAGTGATTGACGAGGATTCTGAGAGAGATGTGTTTTATTTTAAGTTGTTCCTTGGATTTTATTCTTGCTGTATGTTGAGCTTTTAAGTCCTTTTTTTTTGGGTTCTCGATGCTCACAGGGAAAGACATGCTAATTAAATGATGTTTGGGTCAGTGGTGGATGTATGTTGAGCTTTTAAAGTCCTTTTTTCGGGTTCTTGATGCTCTTAGGGAAAGACATGCTAATTAATGATGTTTGGGTCAGTGGTGGATGAAAGAGACTGTGATAAGAGGTCTTTGTGTTTGTGCATTTCATGTTTTTATGGATTTCATACTTGGCTTAAAGATGCTATTAATTTGGTCTTTGGTTATGTTGTTTCGTTGATAGAGATCTATATTGTTTCGGTTTTTGCATGTCATGTTCATGGTCCTTTTCTATGCAGTTGCTTTATAATGGAGCAGCTTCAGAAAAATTCAGTCCTTCACATGACATTAGACAAGGCGACCCTTTTTCTTGGTATATTTTATGTATCATGCATGGAAGAATTTACTCATTTAATTACATAACAAGTGCATATTAGAAAATGGAATCCTGTAGGGTTGGAAAAGATGGGTCTTGCATTTCACATTTGTTTTTCGTTGGTGATTAAATACACTGTGGAGTCCTCTGTAAAATCATATTGATGTTATTTTGGGATGCTTAAAGAAGTTGTGTGCCTCATTTGGTAAAAAAATTGGTGTTTTCAAAACCAATATTTTCTTCTCCAAAAACACTTATAAACAGGTATCAAATGCAATCAGCAATGTAGATGGTTTTGTATTGATATCTGACCTCAAAGATATTGTTGAGAGAGTTTAGAGCAAATTGTCAGCTTTGAAAAATAATCAATTTTTCTGTAGCCGGAGGAGTCGCACTCTGCATTTTTGTAGTCCATACTATACTGGTGTATACAATGTAGACATCTCATCTCCCCTGGGCACGCGAGGCTATTGACAAAGTGCATCAAAGTTTTGTTGGGGGGATACGATAGAGCACATAAGAGTGCACTTGATGAACTGAAGGACTTGTGTCATTAAAGATTATCTGGGGATTAATGACCCAAGCTGATTTCTTAAATTTTTTTTTAAAGATGATATAATGACTTTTAGTCAGTTGGGTTTGGTTCCAAAGAGAAAAGGGTCCATGTCCAATATTTGGCAGAAGGTTTTCTTATAAAGAGTGAGTTGTGGATGGCCGGGGAAGGATAGTTGATAAATTTTTGGAAGATTAATGAGTGAATAATGTAGGCATTTTGGTTGTTCATGTTCTACATGAAGGAGTTCCAAAGCTTAATAACGTGAAAGCTTAATTTTATGATGTAGAACCCATGAACCAGGTGGTGAATTCTCTGTTGTTACAGCCTACCATTGCATATCCTGTGATGATTGGAGCTTGCTTGATGATCTGTGTTAAAGTATTAAGTGGCCAGGTTTGGAATCTTTTCATGGCTTGCAATCCATAAAAGATGTTCATTCTTCATTTGACATATTTGTCTATATATAGATCTGCAAGCAGATTGAGGAAGATGTAATCTCACACATCATGCAACTGCCATCTTTTTCCTTGGTTATATCAGGTTCCCTTTGTTGGGCATTACACGGTTAGGCATGATACAACTACTTTTGAGTCTATTCACTATGTAGAGCTTCATGTCAAATTTCTCTTAGTGCTGCTATTTCATTACATAATGAAACCCAACACACCTCAACATTTTTCTGGCCACAGTTTTATAAACTTTGAACGTTCACATTTTTTTCTGTTAAAAATTTAATTATTTATCCGCCTGCTCGAGCCACTTGACTACTTATCATCCTATCTTGGCACAATTTGACAGTGCATCAAAATCCACGAGATCCTCCAGAGATTCCTGATAAACACAATCTGCAATTTGTATGAAGCAACAAAGATGGATACCAAAATAATTAAACAAGCTCCCACCGGAGGAGTATTGCAGAAAACATCTGAACTAGTTACGACCAGCTAGTACTGTGCTATACAACCTTCTCCTGGAGAAAGAAATCGAATGTGTATTTCTGGTCAAGGACTAAAGGGAAACGGAAGCAGGTATTTTACAAGGAATATCGCATCCAGGCTACCTTGTTACAATCAAGTCTACTAACCCTTTACCGCCTGCTACGATGGCGATGGCGATCGAATGAATAATCCCGATATGAATAATCCGTGTCATAGTCATCCGGGCTGTTATCAGTCCTGTACCTCGCTGAGCCGATATCCTGTGGCGAAGAACGTTTTCTTAAGGATGAGTTTGATGTGGAACCATGGCTTACAAAATCTTCATGTACCAAAGAGCTCCTTCCTCTATCAGAATTGGACCTCCCAAAGGCAGGGGCCAGATCTCTTGGGCTGTCAGAACTGTAACTAGAATCATAATGACCATACCTTGGAGGGTAACTAGACATGGATGGGCTAAGCACCGAATCAACACCTGGAGGCCCATCATCCCTATACTGTCTTTGCTCGTGATGATGCCATCTACCTGTAGCTTCTGAAGAATATTTCAATCTATGCTGCGATCGGTGCCTCCATGGATCAGAACTTGTAGGCCCAACTTCCCAGAGTCTTTGATCTGCATTTTCTGGGATTGCCGCATTTATTCCAGGAAATTCAACTGACATTTTCCTCTGTGGTTCAGGAGGAGGGTCTGTTTCCGTAATCTCCCCATCTTCCTGTTCCTCATTGACATCCCCATCAGCAAATATTGTGATCCCTGATGGCTGGTCCTCGTCATCGGGATCTGCAATACGAGCATAAAGAGATTATGATGGCAAAAATACTTGTGAATAAATAAAAGCTGCCAAAAACAATGACTTCAGTTATTGGGGATGGCAGCGACAATGAAAACAAAACAACCTTCACCACCAATAACATGGGGCAATTTGTAGTTTATCAAATGGAAACAAAACCGCAAATGTAGTTAATAGCATAACCTGGAATTATCATGATGTTCTGTAGTCTCTTCTTGTATGTGGGAGGTGATTACCTCAAGCATCATTTCTAACATGCTCAATAATCTCTACTGGAGTCCTAACTGCCTTTAATATGCATGGCCTCAAGTTCAGGGAAAACAAAGTTTTGATCTACATTTACAGTAGCAGAGACATTAAATCTAATTGGCTCGGAATATGGTTATTGCCTCCATTGAAAATTCAGGTACTTGTCGGACCAAAATCTCCAAAGAGCAAGAAGATGGATAGTGATAGCTTTCTCTGACCTTAGGTAAATTTGGTACTCACTGTGCACTAGCATCAGCCTATCAGCTTAGGTGAACTATGCAACAGCTACAACGAAGCCTCAATCCAAGAACTAGCTGAGGTCAGCTAAAGCTTATTTGAGCTATGAAGTGCAAAATATTAGCAAGAATTTGGAATCCTAATTTTCTTTGGGCTACATTAGCTTTTCTTATCCTTGCTGGCCTCCAACCACACTAGCTTAGATGACATTTACCAAACAAAGTCGGTCACTACATTTACAAAACCACTAACATAAATTAAAAACTAGGCCTCCAATCCATGCAACAACCAAGGGCAACAGGAGAGAATTTATGTCATGATCCTTGAATACCTTATTCAAATTCTATAAAGGACCACATTTTCCTGGTGAGCAAATTGGCAAAAAAATAAGAATACCAGACAACGTAGAAGGAAACCAAAATCAACAGAGCAATATCCGACAAAGAGGTGAAATGGACTGCATTACCTAGATATCCTGGCGGGTATCCCAGCTCTTGCATTCTGTTAAGCCATGGTGGAGGATCAAGTTCCTGCATAACAAATTCCAAAAAAAGGGAAAAACAAATCTCATGAGCAAAGTGGGGGGGGGGGGGGGGGGGATTGGAGAAACAAATTATAC
>Ga0325411_1001245_pt1 | contig 28191 bp, 15 predicted proteins | sample PopdelMetagenome_13_FD_206181 | JGI IMG/M metagenome (GOLD analysis project Ga0325411, IMG submission 206181) | Populus deltoides microbial communities from Bellville, Georgia, United States - Xylem-PdIQD-R4 | ecosystem: Host-associated > Plants > Phyllosphere > Stem > Wood/Secondary xylem...
TGGCTTCTATATTATTCACCTCTCTCTCTCTCTCTCTCTCTCTCTCTCTCTCTCTCTCTCTCTATATATATATATATATATATATATATTGTCTTTTAATCTCTATCTCCTTTTCTTTTGTCTTCCCCCTCCCCCACCGCTGCCTTTCCTAGTCTGAAGACATGCTTGTATAGGTGAAGTTTCAATTCAAATTCTATTCTATAATGGTTATGCATGATTCAGGCTTTTGAAGATTGGATGAATTTGAACCAAAAATTTGTGAAGTGCTGGTAATTGTCATGTCTTGGAAAATGGATCCGATTATGATAGATTATGTGAAGGAGGAAATTGAATGACTATTAGGGGTTGGATTCATTAGGCCAACCAAATAGCCCAAGTCTATGTCTAACATTGTGCTTGTGTTAAAAAAGAATGACAAACTAATAGTTTCTATAAATTTAGAACTTTTAATCTTTCAACTCTAAAAAACTAATATCTAATGCTAATGGCTAACATGTTGATTGATTGAGCGTGTGGCAATGAAATCTTTTGATGATATTTTGATTTATAACAAGAATTTAAAGTTTCAAAACTAATATCACGTAAATTTCTTGATCGGGTAAATAGTGATTTGAATGAGGATTTTTTGTAAATATAGGTAATATTATTTATAAAATAGAAGGAAGTTTCAAATAAATTAATGCATGCCCCTTTGTGTAAAAAACATTGATTTCTGGTATAAACCCTGCATACAATCGCGTTATTTGGATAGAAAACATTAAAACGTTTAAGGAACATTTAATGATATTTATGAATTGGAATCACCAATAAATTAGTTTAAGACCCATGATGATTTAATTAAATTATATGGTAAGCAAAATCCAAATTTTCAGGGAGAAATTACTAACTGTCCAGTTTTATGAAATTATGCATATCTTCCAATCTGACCGTTGGATCAAGTTGAAATATTATGAGTTTATGATAGTTATGACTAATATTCATAACAATGTTTGTCCTTTATGCAATTTTGTTGAAAAACAGTGTCCCGTTTAATGTTGTTCTATGAAAGAGTTTTGAGGTTGCTATCGCGGGTTATATTGGTAAGGCTCATAGTGAGTGATTCCAAACAATGTTGATGAACTTTTTTAGCAGTGGCCTTTATATCTAAATTGAAAAGATGGAATGGGGGTTTTGGCTCTCATTCCTTGATGCAGTGTTTTGTTTGATTTTGAAAGGAAGGAATAATTGGATTTTTAACACCATAGTTCCTAACTTGGAGAATCTTTTATCTTTTAATTTTCAATAAAGTGACATTATAGAGTAAAACTATTGATGAGCACTTTGTGTGTGTGTGGGGGGGGGGGGGCAAGAACATGGAGTTTAAAGGATTTATGGGTGTGCTCATAACTAGTTTTACTCCACTGCAACTATTCTCTAGTTACAGGCTTCCATGCCCTATGACAATATTGGGGAGTTCACATACCTCCCCTACTCTAATTTGACAATTTTCTAGTGAGGAGCTCCCATGCCCCCATGCTATTACTAGGAAGGCTACAAGCCTCCCACTCTTCGGTAAGATTTTTTTTTCTAATAGAAAGCTTAAAAGCTTCACACCATCAGTTAGAAAGCCATAAGCATGTCTCTCTCTCTAGTATAAGCTCACCCATATGGCTTTCTTGATGATAAAATAGGGTGTTAGAATCCCCTATAAAAGAAAAGTTGTACCTGAGAGCGGGATATCCAAGATCATCCCTAAAGATAGCTTAAGGCCCGGGGACCCCATTGGTAAATTGTGTTAGTCCAAAACTATATTGGAGAGCAGAAGATTTAAGATCATACCTTCAAATAATATAAGGTCCTGGAGCCCCACTAGAGAGTTATGTCAGTTTGACACAACATTCATTAGAGAGGCTAAAGATTCAAGATCAATAACTGACAAATTCGGGAGAGGCCCTTAAAGATCACCTATAGAATGTGTTAGTTCGAGACTACATTGGAGAATAAAGGATTCAAGATCAACCCTTGTAGCATTTCATGCCCCATGACAATGTTGGGGAGGTCACATACCTCTTCCATTTGAATTTGACCACTCTCTAGTGGGGGGCTCTCAAGCCTCCATGCCATCAGTAGGTAGGCTACATACCTCCCACTATTTAATAATATTTTTCTCTAATGAAGAGCTCAAAAGCTTCACACCATTGATTAGAAAGCCACAAGCCTCTCTCTCTCTCTCTCTCTCTCTATATTATAGACTCACCCCTATGGCTTTCTTGATGATAAAATAGGGTGTCAGAGTCCCCTATAAAAGAAAAGTTGTATCTCAGAGTGGGGATATCCAAGATCATCCCTAGAGATAGCTTGAGATCTGGGAACCTCATTTACAAATTATGTCAGTCCAAGACTACACTGGAGAGTAGAAGATTCAAGATCATGCCTGGAGATAATATAAGGTCCGAGAGCCCAATTAGAGACTCATGTCAATCTGAGATAGAATTTATTGGAAATGCTAAAGATTCAAGATCAATTTCAGGCAAATTAGTGAGAGGCCCTTAAAGATCACCTGTAAAATGTGCCAATTCAAGACTGCATTGAAGAATAAGGGATCCAAGAACAACCCATGTAGCCTTTCATGCCTCATGATAATGTTAAGGAGGCCACATACCTCTCCTAGTCCAATTTGACCACTCTCTAGTAAGGGGCTTCCATTCCCTATAATAATGTTAGGAGTTCACATACCATCCATACTTTAATTTGACCACTCTCTAGTGAGGAGGTCCTAAGCCCTCATGCCATCACTAGGATGGCTACATCTATGCAACTTTCAATAAGATTTGTCTCTGATGGTGAGCTTTTACAATCCGGATATTCGATTAGGAAACCACGAGCCTCTGTCTCTTTCTTTAATATAGGTTGCCCCTATGTCTTTGTGGCATTGAAATAGTGCGTAAAAGCCCCTTACTAGAGAGATGTTGTACTTAAGAGTGGGATATCCAAGATCATCCCTAGAGATAGCTTGAGGCTCGGGAACCCCATTGGAAAATCATGCTAGTCTAAGACTACATTGGAGTGCAAAAACTCTAAGATTATACCTGGAGATATTTTAAGGCTCAAGAGTCCCAATAGAGAGTCATGTCAGTCTGAGCTAGAGATCTAAGATCAATTCATGGAAAATTGATGAGAGGCCTTTTAAAATTACCTATAGAATATGCTAGTCCGAAACTACACTAGAGAATAGAGGATCCGAAATCAACGCTTATAGGCTTTCATACCCCAAGATAATATTGAGGATGCCACATACCTTCCATAGTCAAATTTGACCACTTTCTAGTGGAGAGCTTCCATTATACGTGAAAATGTTGGGGAGTTCACATACCACTCCCACTCTAATTTGACCACTCTCTAATGGGGGCTCTCAAGCCCTCGTGCCATCACTGGGAAGGCTACAGGCCTCCCACTATTCGGTAAGATTTTTCTCTAATGGTGAGCTTGATCTTAAGCTACACATTATTGATTAGCAACCCATAAGCCTTTCTCTCTCTCTCCCTAGTATAAGATCACCCGTATGGCTTCCCTAGCGATGAAATAGGGTGTGAGAGCCTCTACCAGAGAGAGGTTGTATCTAAAAGTGAGATATCCAAGATCATTCATAGAGATAGCTTAAGGCTTGAAAACCCCATTAAAAAATTATGCCAGTCCTAGAATACACTAGATAACAGAAGATTTGAGATCATACTCGGATATAATATAAGGATTAGGAGCCCCACTAGAGAGTCATCTCAGTCTGAGACTGTATTGGAAAAGCTATTGATCAAAGATAAATTTCTGGCGAATTGGTGAGAGTCCATTTAACATCACCTAGAGAATGTGTTAGTCTAAGACTGCACTGAAGAATAGGGGATCCAAGATCAACCCATGTAAGCTTTCATACACCATGATAATGTTGGGGAGGTCACATACCTCCCCACTCTAATATGAAAATTCTCCAATGGGGACCTCCCAATCCCTTATGCCATCACTAGAAAGGCTACAGGCCTCCCATATTTTAGTAAGATTTTTCTCTAATGGTGAGCTCTTAAGCCATGACCCTCTATCTCTCATATAAGATCACTTGCATGCCTTCCCTAGCGATGAAATAGGGTGTGAAAGCCCCCTACTAGAGAGAGGTTGTACATAAGAGTTAAATCACTCTAAGACTATATTGGAGTGGCTAGAGATCCAAAATGAATTCCTAACGAATTGGTGAGAGACCCTTTCACATATTAGTAGAATGTGTCAGTCCAAGACTGTACTAGTGAATAGAGAAATCTGAAATCAACCTTTATAGCCTTTCATGCCCCATGACAATGTTGGGGAGGCCATATACCTCCTCCACTCTAATTTGACCACTCTCTAGTGGGGGGCTTCCATGCCCTATCATATTATTGGGGAGTTCACATACCTACCTTACTCTAATTTTACCATTCTCTATTAGGGGGCTCCCAAACCCCTATGTCATCACTAGGAAGGCTATAGGCCTTCCATTATTCGGTAAGATTTTTCTCTAATGGTGAGCTCCTAAGCTACACACTATTGATTAGTAACCCATAAGCCTTTCTCTCTCCCTCTAGTTTAGGATCACCTGTATGGCTTTCCTAACGATGAAATAGGATGTGAGAGCCCCCTACCAGAGAGAGGTTGTACTTAAGAGTGAGATATCCAAGATCATTCATAGAGATAGCTTGAGGCCCAAAAACCCCATTGAAAAATTATGCCAGTCCAAGAATACACTGGAGAACGAAAGATTTGAGATCATCCTTGGATATAATATAAGAATTGGGAGCCCCACTAAAGAGTCATCTCAATCCCAGACTGTATTGGAAAAGCTAATGATCAAAGATAAATTTATGATGAATTGGTGAGAGGCCATTTAACATCACCTAGAGAATGTGCTAGTTTAAGACTGCACTGAAGAATAGGGGATCCAAGATCAACCCATGTAAGCTTTCATACACCATGATAATGTTGGGGAGGTCACATACCTCCTCACTCTAATATGAAAATTCTCCAATGGGGGGCTCCCAAGTCTCTATGCCATCACTAGAAAGGCTACAAACCTCACACATTTTAGTAAGATTTTTCTCTAATGGTGAGCTCTTAAACCATGACCCTCTCTCTCTAATTAAGGATCACCTGTATGGCTTCCCTAGTGATGAAATAGGGCATGAGAGCCCTCTATCGAAGAGAGGTTGTACCTAAGAGTCATATTAGTCTGAGACTATATTGGAGAGGCAAGAGATCCAAAATCAATTCCTAGTGAATTGGTGAGAGGCCATTAGACGCACCTATAGAATATGTCAGTTTAAGACTGCACTGGAGAATAGGGAATCCAAAATCAACCTTTGTAGCCTTTCATGCCCCATGAGAATGTTGGGGAGGTCACATACCTCTTCTACTCTAATTTGACTACTCTCTAGTAGGGGGCTTCCATGCTCTATGACAATATTGGGGAGTTCACATACCTACCCTACTCTAATTTGACTATTCTCTATTGGAGGGCTTACAAACCCCTATGCCATCACCAGGAAGGCTACAAGCCTCCCACTCTTTGGTAAGATTTTTCTTCGATGGTGAGCACTTAAGCTCTACACCATCGATTAGAAAATCACGAGCCCCTCTCTCTCTCTATAGTATAGGCTCACCCACATAGCATCATTAGTGATGAAATAGGGTGTAAAATCCTCTACCAGAGAGGGGTTTTACCTTAGAGTTAGATATCCAAGATAGCTTGAGGTCCGGGAACCCCAATGACAAATCATGCCAGTCCAAGACTACACTGAAGAAGAGAACATCCGAGGTCATACTTGGAGATAATATAAGGCTCAAGAGTCCCACTAGAGAGTCATGTCAGAGTAAGACTATATTTGAGAGGCTAGAGATCTAAGATCAATTCCTAATGAATTGGTTAAAGGCCCTTTTACATTACTTAAAGAATGTGTCAGTTTAGGACTACACTAGAGAATAGAAGATCTAAGATCAACCCCTGTAGCCTTTCATGCCCCTTGATAATATTAGGGAGGTTATATACCTCCCCACTCTAATTTGACAACTCTTCAGTGGGAGTCCCAAGTCTCCATGCCATCACTAGAAAGGTTATAGGTCTCCCCCTTTTCAATAAGATTCTTTTCTATTAGTGAGCTCTTTAGAAAGCCATGAGCCTATCTTTCTCTAGTATAAGCTCACTCCTTATAGCTTCTTGACAATGAAATAGGGCGTAAAAGCCTCTTACTAATAAGAGGTTGTACTTGAGAGTGGGATATCTAATTTAATCCCTATAGATAACTTGAGGCTTGAGAACCTCGTTAGCAAATCATGTTAATCCAAGACTACACTAGAGAGTAGAACATTCAAGATCATATCTGAAGATAATATAAGGCTCGAGAGCTCCACTAGAGAGTCATGTCAATCTAAGACTGTATTGAAAAGGCTAAAGATCCAAGATCAATTCATGAAGAATTGGTAAGAGGCCCTTTATGTAACAGTCCGAACTGTACAACTCGATCAATGTTAAAAGATCCCAACATATCCTCTTTATTTGAGGGTAAATTTTTTTTTCCAAAAAATTCGGTAGAGTTTTGTTTGCATTTAGGACATCCCAAGTTATCGACTACTATCAATTTACTCAATCAACCCATCATCACAAGGTCCTATAATTCTGGATCTTATATCTAACGTCATAATTCCACACCTCATACAATCCACACAATATATATATCCTACGAGTAAGTTCAATATGAATATAGTCCAAACATCATATCATAAAATTTAAAAGGAAATGAATACTAACATGCAAAAAAAATATTTACAACATAAGAAGTGTTCTTAAATATTTCAAAAGAGTTAATTACAAGACAACTAAAATACCACATGCTAAGTTGAACTTTTATAAATACATCAAGGTTTACACAAAAGTATACTACATCAACACGTTAATTCCCTTTTGTTTAAGTTAAATATTTACATAAACTTCACAAAATAGAGTCCTAAACTAATGATCTTCTTGAATATTTGATGGACCTGTTACATAAATGAACATACCATTATGTTGATAAGGAATATATATACTCATGTAATGAATACGAATGAAGTATTAACTTTCTATCGGACCCATAAGAATTCTAACAAAGAACTTATATTTTGCTTGTAAATCTTTTAACCTAATTAACACTCATTTGTATATTCTTAATTTGAATACTCTTATTTACTTGCATGAACTGGGTGACCTTGCCAAGTCTAATCTTGTAATTCATATCCCGGCAATCCTATCATGGATGCTATTAGCCGAAGCTAATTTTGTAATTCATATCTAATCTTGTATTTACGCTAGACTTTATTTACATTGACCACGACATTTATTGTAATTGCATTCACCATAAGAATTCTAAATTGTATAAGTGTAAATAGGAGGAGAATCACGCACCTACTTCGCCTGTCTCGCGACCTCCCCTAATAGAAGATCCAATAATGGTTGCTCCTCCTGAATCATAAGGAAGTTTTTGGTTATGATTCCTTCAAGCCAACATTATAGAGAATTCATATTCATCCATTACTCATATGTTACTTTCTATACATGTTCATTTCCTCATAATAACATACATATATTTATCATGTATATTTTCAGAGTTAGTATCTCAATGTGCAAGGTTCGTATGACTCAATTCTTTTATATTCTTATATATATAGTATTCACGTGAAAGCCTACCGTTACTGTCTAGATATTAAACTGTTACTGTCCAATTTTTAACTGTTACTGTCCAACTTTGAACCATTACTGTTCAATTTTCAACTGTTACTGTCCAACCGTTACTGTCTAATTTTCAATTGTTACTGTCCAACTTAGAACTGTTACTATTCAATTTTTAACTGTTACTGTCCAACCGTTATTGTCTAATTTTCAACTCTTACTGTCCAACTTTGAATTGTTGCTGTCCAATTTTTAACTGTTACTGTCCAACCGTTATTGTCTAATTTTCAACTATTACTATCCAACTTTGAATTGTTGCTGTCCAATTTTCAACTGTTACTGTCCAATCGTTACTGTCTAATTTTCAACTGTTACCATCCAACTTTGAACTGTTACCATCCGATTTTCAACTGTTACTGTCTGAACACTCATCAGAATTTTCAAGTTTGAATTGTTACTATCCAATTTTCAACTGTTACTTTCCAACTTTCAACTGTTATTGTCTGAACACTCATATGATTTTTAACTATATCTAAATTTTTAAAACTCCATTTTAAGTGAGATTGATCTCGTTAGAAAGCTAAGACACGAGACTACAAGTTCTCTAAGGGAGGAGAACCTAGTTTTGTCTCCCAAATAGTCAAAATTGCTCATTAACTAATTAGTCCTACTGTTCTACATAATCAGTCACGACTCAATCTCAGCTGGTAACCTATAACTGGAGTTCCACATCTCCAAATTGAGCAAGACCAGTTTTCTTGGTTAGCTAATATTCAAATCTATAATTCCTATGAGGAACCCGATCCTAATTCCCTCATCCTCCTACCCGAAATCTCACCGAAAGTCAGGAGAAAAGTCTGTCTAGAGTTGTCTCCCTCTCCCTTTCACACAATACTTTCATAAACTACATACCACACACATGAATTAACTTAATCTCAATAGTAAGTACTTTTCCCCCAATTTATGTTTAAGAACCCTAACCTATGATTCAATATCAAGGCATCAATTCTTTATCGAATTTAAAAATGAATTTTTTTAATATCATGTTTAGAATACCTTACCCCGTACAAATTAAGATTTTGATCTTCAACCAGTTGGAGATTTTCAACTCCCTTCTTTCTTTTCTTCTTGTTCAATCTCTTGGTAATCCTTTGCTCTCAAGTGTCTATCCTATCTATAAGTTCTTTATCTTGGACAGGTTCTTGAAATTTTAGTGTTTCTCTCTTGATTTCTCAAGAATGAGTATAAAACTCCTTATCTTCTCTCCTTATGGTTCCTACAAATTTTTTTGGTGAGGAGAGAGCATTTATACTCTATATTTTCCCTTATTTGCATTTAGGCCCCCTTTTCCTTTAAGTGTATTATTCTTTTTAATTAAATCTAACCCTCAACAGTACCAGGTTTATTTATAATGTTTCAAACTATTTTTCCTGGAAATTTAAATTCAAAAATTTCTGAATTTCTGTTTTTATTTAACCATATGCATGAATTTCTTCACTTTATTTATTTATTTTTCCCGGGGTTTACACTTTAAAATCACATGTAAAATATGTCAGTCTGAGACTGCACTAGAGAATAGAGGATCCGAGATCAACCTCTATAGCCTTTTACACCTTATGACAATGTTAGGGAGGTATGTCACATACCTTCCCACTCTAATTTGACCACTCTCCAGTTGGGGGCTCTCAAGCCCTCATGCCATTATTAAGAAGGCTACAAGCCTCCTACTCTTCAATTAGGAAGTCATATGCCTATCTCTCTCTCTTTCTCTCTCTTTATCTCTCTCTCCAGTATAGGCTCACCGCTTATGGTTTCCTAGGTGATGAAATAAGAAGTGAGAGCCCTTTACTGGAGAGAGGTTGTACCTGAGAATGAGATATCTAAGATCATCCCTCAAGATAGATTGAGGCCCGGGAACCTTATTGGCAAATCATGCTAGTCCAAGACCACACTTTACAGTGGAAGATCTGAGATCATACCTAGAGATAATATAAGGCTTAGGAGCTTCACAAGAGAGTTATGTCACTCTGAGACTACATTGGAGAGGCTAAAGATCCAAGATCAATTCATGGTAAATTGGTAAGAGGCCCTTTTACATCACCTGCAGAATGTGTTAGTTCGAGACTGCACTAGAGAATATAGGATCTGAGATCAACCCCTAGAGAATTGGTGAGAGGCCTTTAGATATCAAATGAAGAATGTGCCCATCCAAGACTACATTGGGGAATATAGGATTCGAGTTCAACCCCTGGAAAATTTGTAAGAGGCTCTTAGGCATAACCTAGAGAATATGTTAGTTCAAGACTACACTAGAGAATAAGGGATTCGAGATCAACCCTTGAGGAATTAGTGAGAGGCCCTTAGGCATCTCCTGGATATTTATAGATAGGAAATGTATGTTAAAGATACATTATTTTTTTTTTCAAAATTAAACTTACATTCCCATTAAGGATTGTGCATCGTAAGGTGATCTGAGTGATAAGTATAGGGGAGGTTCTAAGAAAGAACATGTCTTTAAGGTGGTAGGTGTTTTCCTTGACTGCTTTGATAAGATTGAATGGGGGTGATCCCATTTTGATTCAATGGAGTAATAAATTCTTAGGATACACCTAATGCCCATGGGTTCGTCCCTCATGGTTATTCCTCAAGGTTTTATTTTTACTATAAGAATGATTTTGCATGGAAGATTGTTTATGTTGGTTGTCTTTGTAAAAACAAGGAGGCCCATGTCATTGCACACAAGCCTTTCCCACCTGCATGTGATTTTCTATAACTTGTTTCACCTTGAACAAGTTTTTGTATGGTAAGGCATAAAGTTTTCTCAAGAGTGTATATTACCTTAACCCTCGTATCAAGGCCTTTAAAGCTATTGGCTCAAACAACTCTTTCACCTTAAGCATCTCTTTTACCTATTTCAAATATGCCATGTAGACTCTCCCCTCTTGTTGGGTAATACCAAATAGCTTCATGAAGATTTTCTTGGCAGCTATGCTAGTGTTAAAGCATGTCATTAGCTTGGCGCAAAGGTCATTAAACCCTTTGATGAAGCTTGACTCTAAATTATTGTACCAAGCATAAGTAAACCCCTAAAACGGGAGTACATTCTTATTTGGAAAAGGAAGAACTCCTCACTTGATGGAGGCTATAGACATTCTCCTTGGTATATTAATGTGCAAACCATCTTTTAGTCCTTTGTTTGTTGGGCGTTTGGGAGCTTGAGGACTATGGCGTGGAACAATAACTATGATAACTAATGTTCATCCTACAGTAGTTAAGGGGAGTATATTTGGAGTTCCAGCTCTATGCATGGGTTTCGCAATGGCACGAGCGACCTCTTGAGAGACTCTTATGACTGTCAATTTTCCTAGTCTCATATAGGTAGTGTAATTGTCTACGAGTGCCTGGTGCGGCCGATGACCGTGGCATTAAGGCATTGTGTGTTGTTGAGGGTGTCAAGACTTATTAGGGTGACAAAGTCTAAATTTTCCCTTGGGTTTCCAACACGACTAGAGAGAGAACTTGCATTTGACTAGTGAGTTGTTGAAGGTCTAGTTGGGAAAACGTTTCTGTGTTAATAGGTAGATTCATTATCCGTCCTGGCTTAGGTGTGTTTTTGTTGTGTGCTATAAAATGGCTTGGAAATGTTAAAAATAAGTTTTAGAAATAAACTAATGGCTTTTTTATTAGATTCCCATAAACAACGTCAATGATGAGATTCTAAAATATCCAAGTACCTTAGAAATAAGATTTATGTATTGGATATTCAGTTAATCTCTTAGTTCTAGTAATCTTATTCATTCTTCCTAACTAAGAAAGCAAATATCAACTACCAACCACCTTGACTTACTAACCACCAGGCACCAACTATGCGTCCCTTAAAGAAGTTTCCCATTATATTATATATATAACCAATTACAAACATTTTTGTTCTTTGAACCCTGCAAAATGTTATTTAAAATAAATATAATTATAGAAATTCCAAAATAAAATGTTAATATATATTGAATAACTCGAATAAATTCAAACAATAAGTTACCACATTAGTAGTAACAAGATGAAATGAGAGCTCGGCTAGAAAAAAAAAGAAGGAAAAGTACATGAAGAGATAGAAAAACAAAATTAAAACTCAAAATAGAAGATCAACCATATTCCTCCGAAAGCAGCTTCTTTTACATCCATGCAAACCTTCCATCCCCTTGTTTAGCTAACAAATTTACTGCCAACTATAAGAATAGCTATTTAGCTATACAATTTTTTTTCTTTTTGAAAAGACGTAATTAGTTTTATTTGTGTTGGAAAACTAATTCTTTAAATCCATGTTTAATTTCTCATTGCCTGACACTGTCAATTGAAATTTATCTTTTCTTCCTTAAAAAAACTAAAATACACATATGAAAGTTTAAAAAAATGAAAAACATTTATGAAAAATAATTAAAAAAACCCGAATCACGTGATTTATAAATATTAATTTTTATTTTTGATAATGAATATAATAAATTTATAAAAAACTTCTATTTATCATAATCATATTCTTAGAGCTAAAAATATTCACAAAGTATATATGGGGTGTGAGAGCCCCCTATCATAGATAAGTTGTACCTAAGAGTCATATCAGTCTGAGATTACATTGAAGAGGTAAGAGATCTAAGATCAATTCTGAGTGGAATTGGTGAGAGGCCCTTTAACACATCTATAGAATGTGTCAATCCAAGACTGTACTAGATAATAGGGGATCCGAGATTAACCTTTGTAGCCTTTCATGCCTTATGACAATGTTGAGGAGGTCACATTCCTCCCCCCCTCTAATTTGACCATTCTCTAATGGGGAGCTTTCATGTCCTATAATAATATTAGGGAGTTCACATATCTACCCTGCTCTAATTTGACCACTCTATGATGGGTGGCTTTTAAACCCCATGCCATCATCAGGAAGGTTACAAGCCTCCCATTCTTTAGTAAGATTTTTCTCCAATTGTGAGCTCTTAAGCTCCACACCATTGATTAGAAAGCCACAAACCTCTCTTTCTAGTATAAGCTCACCCCTATAACATCCTTGGTGATGAGGATGTGAGAACCCCATACCAAAGAGAGGTTTTACTTGAGAGTGGGATATCCAAGATCATCCCTAAAGATAGCTTGAGGCTCGAGAACCCTATTAGCAAATCATGTTAGTCCAAGATTACACTGAAGAGAAAAACATCTGAGATCATACCTGGAGATTGAGACTATATTGAAAAGGCTAGAGATCCAAGATCAATTCCTGGTGAATTGGTTAAAGGCCTTCTAACATCACTTAGAAAACATGTTAGTCCAAGACTGTACTAAAGAATAGAAGATTTGAGATCAACCCCTATAGCCTTTCATGTCCCTTGATAATGTAGAGGAGGTCATATACCTCCCTATTTTAATTTGACTACTCTTCAGTAGGGGGTTCCAAGTCCCTATGTCATTGCTAGGAAGGCTATAGGCCTCCCACTCTTTGATAAGATTGTTCTTTATTGGTAAGCTCTTAAGCTCTACATCATTGATTAGGAAGTCATGAGCCTATCTTTCTCTAGTATAGGCTCACCCCTCATAGCTTTCCTGGAGATGAAATAGGACATGAGAGCCTCTACTTGAGAGAGGTTATCTTGAGAATGGGATATCTAATTTAATCCCTAGAGATAGCTTGAGGCTTGGGAACCTCATTGGCAAATCATGCGAGTCTAAAACTACACTAGAGAGCAGAACATCCGAGATCATACTTGAAGATAATATACGGTCTTGTCAGTTTGAGACTGCATTGGAGAGACTAAAGATCTAAGATCAATTCATGGAGAATTGATGACAGGCTATTTAACATCACCTGTAAAATTTATTAGTCTGAGACTACACTAGAAAATAGAAGATCCAAGATCAATCCCTATAGCCTTCCATGCCTCATGACAATGTTGGGGAGGTCACATACCTCCCTACTCTAATTTGACCACTCTTTGAATAGAGGCTCTCAAGCCTTCATGCCATTATTAGAAAGTCTATAGACCTCTTACTCTTCGATAAGATTTTTCTCTAATGGTGAGCTTTTAAGCTCTACACTGTCGATTAGGAAGCCATAGACCTCTCTTTCTTTCTCTCTCTCTCCAGTATAGGCGCACCCCTTATAGCTTCCTAGGTGATGAAATAAGGAGTTGAGAGCCTCTTATTGGAGAGAGGTTCTACCTGAGAGTGAGATATCCAAGATCATCCCTGGAGATAGATTGAGGTCCGGGAACCTTATTGGTAAATCATGCTAATCCAAAACTACACTTGAGAGCAGAAGATTTGAGATCATACCTAGAAATAATGTAACACCCCAAACTTTTAAGGTAAAATTCACAAAATCATCAAGTTAAAAATGAGAAAAAATCCTATGAATTTTTTTTTAAAAAAATAAGAAATAACTATTAATTAACCATCGTAATTGCATTCATACATTAACATAATGTAAATTCTAAATTTCAATTTATTACATAAAATTTTTAAAAAATAGTACTACATAACTTTATACATACAAATTAGAAATATTGTTAAATACAATCCAAAAGAAAACTCTTCAATTTTCCTATTAACTTGAGTTACTATACAAAGAAAACACCCATACAACAACTAAAAGTTACGCTGCTAAGATGAACCTACATATTAATTTGCATAAACATAAATAAATAAATTATGACGATCTATTCTGTTTTTCATTACACTAACAATTTGCTTTTAATTCATCTACCATTAATTTTTATAATTTCCCACTTGTCAATGCACTATTCTTGCCCAAAAATAATTGATTATGTTGGTCGCCCATTCTCAGGGCATTACTTCCATTTGAGAATATGGGTCCAACTAACAACCCATTCACAGGACACCAGTTTCAAAAATTTAGACATTAATCCAACCATCAGCCCATTAATAGGGCACCAGTCCTATAACAAGACACTAGTCCAACCATCAGCCCATTTACAGGGCACCAATACAAACCAGGACACTAGTTCAAACATCATTCAAACACTACATATAAATACTAAAATTTAAACTACATCTTAATATGTGCTAAAATAAAGAATTAAAAGACACTTTAAATTAGAGATCTAAGTGTTAGACACCTACCTGAAATATGTGCTCTACTAGTCGTCCCCTACTCTTGTTCATTTCCCACAATCTCACCTGTACCAATAATTACACTAATTTAAATTTCTTATCTTAACCACATATACACATATATATGTATTGTTTTCATTGCCTTCATAATTCAATATTTTGTAATAAAAAAACAATTCCAAACAAAAGTTACCAATTTACAAGTTTTAGGTGGTTCATCATAATAGATTTCAAACACTATTTAGTAATTTAAGTATAACTGGAGTTATAAAACTTAGTTTTATGCGTGGTTTTTTCTTTGGAACACTAAAACATGGGTCTACAACTTTTATGAAGATGAATAAACCTAATTTTTTTATTTACATGCCTAAATTCACAAATTTCAGAAACCCAAAAATTTGCACTGTTGATTCTTGGTTTTGACCTATCTTCAGTTTTTCTTCCATGTTTAGTGTTTTGTCACTCCAATTTCAGTAAGGTCAATTTCATTGGAATGGTAACATCCATGTCTACAACTTTTATGAAGGAAATTATCTCAAATTCTGTCATCTTAGGGTTCAAATCTTAGTAAAGAAATTGAGAGACAACCTGTCCAATTTTGATTTCTAAGTTCAACAAGTATAAATTTGTTTCCCATGTATTTTTCCATCATTTCCAGCCACTTTAAACACAAAATACCTCCACCTATCATTATTTAACAAAATTCTTAAACTTATACTAATGTATTCTAAAATCTCAATTATTCAAGGAAAACACAAAACAAATTCAAGTGACTTAATAAGAGAGTTTGTTACCTTCTATTACAAAGAAAATGAGTCAAGAGATTGTGAACAACCATTTTTCTTCTTTCCCTTCTTTCCTTCTTCTAACCCTTCCTTTCCCTCTAGTAATTCTCTAGGTTTTCTCAAAGTTTTCTTCCCAAATCTTACTTGAAACACTCTTAGCTTACTTACTCTCACTTTTCTTTGGATTTAAAAGATAAATTTACAAGGTATCCTCTTATTTTTTTCTCTCTCCTCTTTTTTACTCTCCTTGGCCGACCATTACTCTAGGAATTTCTAGAGATTTCTTCTTATTTTTAATTATGTTCTTTTCTTATTTTCATCTTACCCCTTTTACTTTAGTTATTTGCACCCTAGTCCTTCATGTTTTCCTTAATTCTCTATTAATCTCTCATATTTACTTCTATTTCCACGTTAATCCCACCATTTCTTTTATTAATACATTAACCCCACTACTTCTCTTTCTCTTTACTGACTCCTTACTTTATTATTGTTTTCAATTTCACCCCTATCATTAAATAAGTTCTCTTTTAATCCAATTAATTTGTTCAATTTAATTCTTTTTCTATATCTATTGTATTTTATTTTATTTTACTAAATCAAGATGAGATTATTTTATCCGAGGGTTTACAGATAATATAAGGCTCAAGAGTCTCACAAGAGAGTCACGTCAATCCAAGATTGTTTTAGAGAGGCTAGAGATCCAAGAACAATTCATGGTGAATTGGTGAGAGGCCCTTTAATATCACTTGCAGAATGTGCTAGTTCAAGACTGCACTAAAAAATAGAGGATCTAAAATCAACCCTTAGAGAATTGGTAAGAGACACTTAGACATCAAATCAAGAATGTACCCGTCTAAGACTAAATTGAGGAATACGGGATTCGAGTTCAACCCCTAAAAAATTTGTGAGACTCCTAGGCATCACCTAGAGAATATGTTAGTGCAAGACTACACTACAAAATCAAGAATTTGAGATCAACCCCTAGGGAATTGGTGAGAGGTCCTTAGACATCACCTGGAAATCTGTAGATAGAAAATGTATGTTAGAGATATATTATTTTTATTTCAAAAACAAACTTACATTTCCATTAAAGATTGTGCATCTTCAAATGATCTAAGTGATGGGTATAGGGGAGGTTTTTAAAAGGAACATGTCTTGAAGATGGTAGGTATTTTCTTTCACTACCTTGATAAGTTTGAATGGGTAATCCCATTTTGATTCAAGAGAGTAATAAATCCTTAGGATACACCAAGTGCCCATGGGTTGGTTCCTCATGGTTATTCCTTAAGGTTTCATTTCAACTAGGATAATGATTTCACATAGAAGATCCTTCATGTTAGTTATCCTTGTAAAAATAAGGAGACTCATGTCATAACATACTAGCCTCTTCCACCGATATATGATTTTCGATAACTTGTTTCACCTTGAACTAGCTTTTGTCTAATAATGCATAAAGTTTTTTCAAGAGTGTATGTTACCTTACCCTTTGTATCAAGGCCTCTAAAGCTACTGGCTCAAACAACTCTTCCACCTTGAGCATCTCTTCATTGACCCTTTTCAAATATACCCATGTAGACTCTCTCTCTTATTGGGTAATACCAAATAGCTTCATAAAGCTTTTCTTGGCAGGAATGTTGGTGTTGAAGTATGTCACTAGCTTGGTGTAGAAGTCATTAAACCCTTTGATGAAGCTTGGCTCTAAATTATTTTACTATGCACAAACAGAACCCTGAAATAGGAGTACATTCTCATTTGAAAAAGGTAGAACTCCTCACCTGATGGAGGCTATAGACATTCTCCTAGGTATGCTTATGTGCAGATCATTTCATAGTCCTTTGTTTATTGGGCTCTTGGGAGCCCGATGAGTCTGACATGAAACGACGACTACAATAACTAGTGTCCATCCTATAGTAGCTAAAAGGAGTACATTTGGAGTACCGACTCTATGCATAGTTTTTGCAATGACACGAGTGACCTCTTGAAAGACTCTTATAACTGTCAATCTTCCTAGTCTCCTATAGGTAATGTAATTGTCTACAGGTGCCTAGTGCAGCTGATGGCTGTGGTATTAGGGCATTATGTGTTGCTGAGGGTGTTAAGACTTATTAGAGTGACAAGGTCTAAATTTCCTTGTGTTTCCAACACGGTCAAAGAGAGGAATTGCATTTGATTGGTGAGTTGTTAAAGATCCTAGTTGAATGGGTAGATTCATTATGCGTCCTCAAGTGTGTCTTTGTTGTGTGCTATGAAATGGCTTGGAAATGTCAAAAACAAGTTTTAAAAATAAACTAATAACTTTTTTATCAGATTCTCACAAAGAGTGTTAATAATGAGGTCCTAAAATATCTAAATAGCTTAGAAACAAGGTTTATGTACTGGATAATTAATTAATATCTTAGTTTTAGCAATCCAATTTATTGTCTCTAACCAAGAAGACACATATTAGCTACCAATCACTTTCACATATTAAGCACGAGGCACCAACTACTTGTACCTCGAAGGAGTTTCCTTTCCTGTGTTATATATATATATATATATAAACATTTTTTTTCCTTTGAACCCTGCAAAATGTTATTTAAAGTAAATATAATTATAGAAATTCCAAAATAAATTGTTAATATATATTTGATAACTCGAATAATTTCAAACAATAACTTACCACATTAGTAGTAATTCGACGAAAGCAGAGCACGGCCAGAAAAAAAATGGAAAAGTACATGAAGGGAAGGAAAAACAAAATTAAAACTCAAAATAGAAGATGCAGCCATATTCCTCCAAAAGCAGCTTCTTTTACATCCATGCAAACCTTCCATCCCCTTGTTTAGCTAACAAATTTGCTGCCAAATATAAGAATAGCTATTTAACTATACATTTTTTTTTTTTGAAAAGATGTAATTAGTTTTATCTGCGTTGGAAAACTAATTCCTTAAATCCATGTCTAATTTCTCATTGCCTTACACTGTCAATTGAAATTTATCTTTTCTTCCTTAAAAAAAAAATGACATTCACATATGAAAGTAAAAAAAAAAAAAAATTGAAAAAAGTTTATGAAAAATAATTAAAAAAAACCTGAATCACGTGATTTATAAATATTAATTTTTATTTTTGATAATGAATATAATAAATTTATAAAAAACTTCTATTTATCATAATCATATTCTTAAAGCTAAAAATATTCACAAAGTATGTGTGTGTGTATATATATATATATAAAAGAGCTAGATATCTTTCCTACAACAATATGTTATTACATTCATGTATATATACTATTTTTAATCTGTAAACGAAGGTCCCCCGGGCAAGTGAATTAAGAACCTTTTATCTAAACTGATTTTGTCTCTGAAGCATATTTTAATTATTTTAATTTTTTTTTACTCTATTTTTCTATCTAATTCTCTTTTGTCCACTTTCTAATGTCGCGTCCAAGATTCTTAGCTAATCCCATGATAATATGAACAATCTCATTAGATAAAACCCGATCGTTCGTGTTTTCTAGTTCAAGAAGAATTCGATTGACCACATGCACTTCATTCCAAAGGATAGTTGGAATCTTTTAAATTGAGATTATTATATTTCATACGTGGTAAGTGACATCAAAGAACTTGTAGAGAATTATTTTTTATTTCATTCTCTCCCATTTTTATTAGACAACATAATTTCGTCGATCCCATAAATTTAATTGGATCATGGGGTCTTTTTAATAAATAGAGTTGAATAAATGAATGTACAATATATATATATATATATATATATATATATATATATATATATATTCAGTTGTTTGATGTGTACGAAATACTTCTAGTTATTCTTTTAATTTCAATTTAATTTTAATGTTTTTCCTCCAATCTACGAGAACTACAGTGCATTGTGATTCCAGTAGACGATAGTATTTTTCTTTAAAAAGTGTAAAAATTTATTGTTTAGATAATAATAATCTTAAGATTATTCAGTCTCATAATGAATATAAAACAATTCTTAAAAACTCACTTAACAATTAATTGAAAACTTTCTAAGTTGAGATTCTTTAAAAGTCAATCAAAATAAATTAATCAAGATAGAAATTATGATCTATCTACGTGATTTGGTCACAATGACTAAATTAATGTGTAGAATGGAGAAATAAAAGGGAGACGGTCATGAGTAGGATTCTTGGACCCTCAGCAATCAGGACTCTTACAGGAGTACTGGTAGGAAGAACAAATTACCAAGAAATCATGAATGGCCGGCAACTTTCTTCAAATGTTCCAAATCAACTCAATTCCACGAGGCATTTCTTAGACAGGCCTGCAAATTTCGTGTAGCGAAATCAACAAACTTAAGATATTCTTTTGCCAACGCCACACAGGTATTGACTTAGCCACTGATAACTTGAATCTTTCGCCTCTCTCACCCTTATAAATAGCTACCATCCAACAATGTGTCACATATCTCCTCTGCTACACATATAACCCAGATTTATTTTTTTGCGTAGCAAGTTTTTCATTATGGCTCGTCTAAGCACAATGGCATTCATCTTCATACTCATTTTGATTTGTCATGCACCGTCTTTTGAAGCCAGAAAGTTACTGAGCCTGGAGAAGAAAGAAAATCCTGCTTTGGAAGACAAGTTTACACCATCTTTTCCCCCTGTTCGTGATGCGCAATCAATAGTCATCGGTAAAAGGTTCATCACGTCCCAACTTTCCAAAATCGATCGAATTTTGCAGTCCGTCCCCAGTCCTGGAGCAGGAAACTAGATGTCTTGATTTCGCATCACACCATTGATATACTTATTCTATATGGTGTCCTACATATACCTAGCCGCTTGAACTTTATCATCTCTGGATGTACATATTTTGAAGCATTTCTTTTAGAGAACTCGTCTTGTGGGGGCATCATTAGTTATGTATTTTATGCTGCAACTTTCATTGTATACGGTCGCAGAGTATATATTATACAAAGATTGTTTGAGTAATAAAGTTGCTCGTTTGGCTCTTAGTAATTAGAAGATGGAATGGATTGATTAGATTCCTTATTGTATCGCTTCTACTCTTGCATTTGTTTCTAGTTACTAAACAAGGGATTCTTTCCGATCCTCATTTATATTTTCCATTAGATCTTCTAAGACAACAAAACGATAACCTTGCCCAACTTTGTCCTTTTCCTTATTTCTCGATGGTTAATTTCTGAACAAAATTGTTTGCTTCGTTAACAACCTCAATTCTCGATCATCAGCGTGGAAGGCGAGAAATGAACTGGTGTTCAATGATGTGCTGCCGATCTGGGAGGATATCTTCTTGTTAATTTCTCATAAGAGAATAAAACTAGGCCAAATTTGTGGATCATCATTTTGTTTATACAGGTAACAATTTGCATCTTCAACTTCAGTGTTGTGATATATCTTATTGCATAGTTCTTTTGGTATATCTAAGCATGCCTCAGTAGCTCTCTTTTAGTGATTACCTGACAATAGAAATGACTAGGATTGAAAAACCCTTTATTATTTTGTTAAGTTATCTATGGTATAAGTAGAATGAGATGAATTCTTTTATAGGATGTGGCCACCATATACATTAGTGGAAATTTGGAGAGAAAATTAAGCTCTTTGTGTTAGCCTTGTTCAAGTCATTGTCCACATGGTCAAGTATAATAAATCTTGTTCCATCTTTGTCCGTGAAGAAGGCAACTTGGTCGAACCATGTAATAATTGATGCTCTTGTTTGTCTCCCTTGAATTTCTCCTTTTATTAATATTCTACTAGAATATTTGGTGTGATTGTTGACACCTTTTTGAGGTGTTTTACCAACATTCAGCGAGTGCTTGAAATCTGCGGAATTTAGCCTTAGTCTAAGGAAGTAAAATGGCATCGAAGATAACTTAGCTTATGATGGGTTAGTCACATGCAAGTAATTCTATACCTAATGGTTTCTGCTTTTATTTTTTATGCCATTTTCGACATTAATTAATTCATAAGAAAAAAAGATTTAACAAGTACTTTGTCTAAAACCTAAACTTAAAAAAAAAATGGCATAACTTTTATTGGAAAAATAAATAGTCAATTAAAGATTTATATTTGCCTTATCAATCAAATTTTACTTTATTATTAAAAAAAGTACTTAGAAAGTATATGTTCTATTGGAAATTACTTTTATATGTATATGTTTTAGTCTTGTTTTTGTATGTAGTGCATTATATTATTATTATTATTTTACACAACTTTAAGTACATACATACAAAAGCATGGTTGCTTCTATTTTGAGCGTCTCTCATTATTCATACATTCTTATCTCTCTAATTCTTTCAACTTGATATCAAAGCCTTCCTAGTGTTTCTCTTTTTAATGGACTCTACCAATAATCAAACCAATCACTTTGTGGTTTCCAATATGACTACACCAATAATCCCTCCTTTATTTTCAATTACATTAATGGTCTCTTTTTCTCTTTTTGGTGAATCTCTTTCAGTTTTAGTTGAACACGTTGTCGGTGCCGTCTCACTACCATTAATTCGTTGTTGTTATGTCTTCTTATAGTGCAGTCATCACTCTCATTTCCAATACTCAACAAGTAATCTCTCAAAAATTAAAAAAAAAAAACAATTTTCTTTACCGGAGAATGCAGATGAAGCCTTATTTACTAGGCTAAGGAATATATATATTTTTTGTTAATGGTTATTTTCCTTGTCCCCCATCTCATATTACCTCTATAGCTATGGCTTCTCCCACCATTAATCCTTCTTTTCTTTCATGAAAGCATCAAGACCATTTGATTATGAGTGTTGTTTTGTCCTCCTTCTTTGCTGAACATCTTATGGTTGATTATCATAAATCATTCATCATATGGTGAACACTTGAAAAGGCCCTTGCTTCCTCATCCTATACCAAGATTATCCAGTTTCATGGCACGTTCTAAGAACTACAGAAAAATGATGGCATTATTGGTGTCTATTTAAAAAAGGCAAAGGTACTATTTGATGAATTAGCTGCTGTAGGTAGACCAATCTTCTTAGAGGATTTTAATCTCCATGTGTTTTGGGGTTTGAAAGGTGAGATTAAGGACTTAGTGACCAACCTCTCTTTGAAGGCAAAACCCCTTACTTATATTGATTTTCACAACTACTTGCTCATATTTGAATTTTTCCAGAAGAGCTCCCTTCAACTTGTTAGTTCTGCTATCACAACCCCACTATTTCTGACACCAATTTATCTTTCTTTGAGTTTTTTGCACATCGATAGTGCTCTTAATCATAGGTACACTATTAAAGTTCTCGTGGCAACAATTCCACTCAGAATTGTGGCAGTAGAGGACAATTTTATGGACGATGAATAATAATCATAACAATTACAATCATGGGAATAATAGGTATGGTTCATGATAAAATTTCAACTATAATGCTTATGGTTCAAGTTAGAATTTTAGACAATAAGGTAATTGATTTGGGTAACAAGGTAACTGATTAGTAAAATATCAGTTATGTTATGGTTTTGGACATTTAGCACAATAATGTTCATAATGAACCACTCAAAATTTGCAAGTTAATGTTAATCTAGCATTTAATATAGCCCCTGCATCCACTCTTATTACTTGGTTTCCTGATACAGGTGCAAATCACTAAGTGACACCTGACCTTGCGAGTATGATAAGCTTAGAAATGTATCTTGGTAATGATCAACTGCATGTTAAAGACGATAAGGGAATTGTTATATCAAATATTGATCATTCTAAAATTCATGTATCAAAATGCTTTTTTACCTTATCGAATATATTACATATTCCTTAAATCAAAAAGTCATTGCTATCTGTTCAGAAGTTTTGTCTTGAAAATAATGGATTTATTAATTTCATCATTTTATGTTAAAGACCTAATAACTAAGGAGATGCTTCTTTTCGATCAGAATAGAGATGGTCTTTATGTTAAGTCAAAGTCTTTTGCTACATCTTTTCATTAAGCTTTTTTTATCCGCATATGTTTCTACCTCTACCGATATCTGATGCAATCACCTTAGGCATCCTAGTATGTGAGTTTTGAGTTTATTAGTGTCGAATAAAAAGGTGTTATGTATGTGAAAACAATTTAATTTGAATTGTCTAACATGTCTTTTAGGATAATCGTAGCATCTGTCGTTAAGACTTACATATCACAAAATACTTGCTCCTCTTGAATAGATATTTAATGATGTTTAGGGATCTTCCCGCATTTCATCATTTGATAGTTTTTGTTATTTTGTTATTTTTTTTGGATGCTCAGACAAAGTATATTTAGTTTTTTCCCTTAGTTGACAAGTTTGATGTTTTCAATGTTTTTCAACAATTTCAAGCTCAAGTTGAAAGACAGTTCTTTTCAAAAATTAAATCTATCCAAATATAATGAGGTGGTGAATATATAAAATTGAATACTTATTTTAAAACTATTGGTACTCACCATCGATTTATTTACCTATTGATACGATCAAAAGATTCATGTCTTATCTCAAGTGCAAGAGTGTCAAAGTAATATATAACCTGGCAAGACCGGGGTCGAACCACAGGGAGGTGAACTATATAAATTACAAATAATAAAATGATATTGATGTTGAAGAGAACTTTGAGATGTGATAATGATGAAAAGATTAAACAAGGATAAAACATTTGTCAAGGTTAGAGGATCCACTAATGGTATTTCAAATAAGTATAGTATAAACTCTTTTTTATTACTCAATTGGAAACCACACACAAAGGAGGTTCTAACTGGATAATTTATCATTAATTACTCATTATAAAATATTAACATGATCATATTAATTATCTTATTTAAGTAACACCAATACTTTTAAATATTATCAGGTATTCATGATGCTAACTTGTATTAACAACAAATCAAGTTCCTCTCATAACAACAATGTTGGCCGAAGACTATGAAGGATCAAGCATTTATTGTACTAAGTGTTATACAACATAAATCTAAATTAATCATTTAACAAGCAAGGTATTGAGAGTGAATAAGATGAAAATGATAAGACATGTTAATAGCAAACTTTCTTGGATATAAACATTGAAGTCCATGTTGAGTTTATATTATACTTATTATAACACCATTAGTGAAACTTTTTCACCTTAACATAATAAACTTAGCTAAACATTATGAAGAAGATAAACATAAATAAACTAGATAAGAACATAGTTATTATGAAAAGCATAAACAAGAGATTAATGAAAGCAAAACTTAAACATTACTAAAATACAAAGAAAGAAAGCAAGAATATGATCTTGATCTGAAAACCAAGATGCCTAAATATATGGAAAATGCCTCCTTTTATAGGCTAAAAGTCAGAACTATTGATTTGATGACTAACTATTTAGTTGGTGGCTAACCATTGACTTGGTGGCTGGTTATTGACATTATTGGCTAATTATTTACTTTGTTGGCTGGCCAAAACATCATTTCTAACATCAGAATTGGAGCATGTAGTCTTCATGAAAGTTGTGGTAAATTGTCTCATATTTCCAACAAAAGAATACTGAGCTCATTTGGACTTCTGAAACTCGAGATATGAGCTAAACACTGAACAATGTCTAGGCTGTAGGACAGATTCAAACATCTCTTTTGTTGCTAAGATTTAAACTTGAAAAATGAAGATTTGAATCTTAGACTCTTATGAAAGTTTTAGGCCTATGTCTTAGCTTTCTATCAAGATAAGCCAGACCTGAAGCCAAGGTCTACAACTCCAGTTATGATCTAATAACCGAATGGTGTTCAAGTTTGAATTAAACCATCATCTTTTCTCTAAGCTTAGTCCTCTCTTTGTGTCTTTACTTTCAATAGTTAATCACATCAATCAATCCTTTGAATTGTGAGATATACCTGCATTCAAGATAAACATTTACCATAAATTAAAGATATCTTATATTATCAGACTTGTTATTATAAAACATGTTTTAGTTATAAAATTTAATGATACTTTCGTGCAATATGATGATATAAAACCTTAATGAAAATACACTTTTAATTACTAATCCCTATATTCTTATGAGTAAAATGGCACGATTAAATGTCGATATAGATATATTGTTAAAACTAATCTCACACTTCTTGGTCAACGTAATGCTCCATTAAAATTTTAAAATTATGTGTTTGAAACATTTGTTTATTTCATAAAGTGCATTCCAACTTCTATGTTAAATAACAAAACACCGTTTGAATGTCTTTGTAAGTCTACACATGATTATAGTTTTCTTTGAATTTTTGAGTGCTTTGTTTTTCATTTCTCCATCCATATAATTCTTATAAGTTAGATTTTTTTATCTATTTCTTGTGTTTTTCTTAGCTATATTTCATATCACTTAGGGTATCAATGTGTTAATCTATCTTCCAATCTTCTTTACATTTCTCATCATATTTGGTTTCATGAAAATATTTTCCATTTGAGAACTCCAAACATAAAATTTATTCACATACACTAGCACTCAATACTTTTCTCCCATCTTGACAAACTCTCCCTCTCTCCTAATCAAATTGAAGCTGAAAAATATTATCCCTATTACACCTATTTTAGTGAGCACTAGTCCTGACAATTTATCTTCGCATGTATATTCCTCACTATCTAGGTATAAGTTCAGTCTCTTTATGTCCACATGTCCCTCCTACTTCTTCTGCACTTCCATAACTTGGTTCAGATTTTGGGTTCTTCATTGATATGTTCATCTGATGTTTCATCTCCTAGCTTGAATTTGGTTAATCTCTCTAACTTTTCTGTTTAATGGGTCTCAAACAATGATTCACCTTCTCTTACTCAGGTTCCCCAATAACGTTCAATGGTTCTTCATCTAAGAAAGCCCAAGACAGCGAATCTAACTGTTTGTTTTGTTTCACAAGTGTCCACCTTGCTAGACCAAAAGTCGATTACATTTCAGGAAGCCAAGAAATACATCACATGGAACCATGCCATAAAGAGGAAATGTTTTCTCTCCATGGTAATAATACATGGATTTTAGCCCCTTTGCATTCCTTTATGAATTTTTTTTATTATTGATGGGTGTACACAAGTAAGAGGTGAGCCAATAGTAGTATTGAAAGATACATAGCATGGTTGGTTTCTTGGAAACTTTTAGTCATGTGTTTAGCCTACTAGTGTTCTCTTAGCTCTTATTATTGCAGTAAATCAATGTTTTGAAACAAGAATTTAATCTCAATTTTGATCTGTATTTTCTGGTCATGAAGTTTTTTATGGCTATCAATCCAATCTAATTATCATGGAGATCTTATTTATGTTTTTTTTAATCAAAATCATTGCTGAAAAATTGTCTTAATCATTTTCTCTCTCCTTCCCTTATCTATCCTTAATTTCTACCACATCTCTTGACTAAATTGTACACAACCAAAAACTAAAAAGATGAAATATAGGAAATGAAATAAAAACATAAAACAACTATAGCTACTATGATGTCCATAAAATTCATCGGAATAACAAACTCACCCTGCATGAATAGGTAATTATGTTTATGTGAAAATTACAGGATAAATAATAAATAATGGTAAAAGACCATTTTATATAGACGGTAAATATATAGTGAGTTATGTACAAGTGAACATTGCACCATGAACAATAAAACTCACTTTGTTTCAGTAAATAGATTAATTAATATTTTATAGGAAAATATGTTATTTTTTATTGTTTGACATACTAATAAAAACTACTTGTAAATAGTTTGACGTTTTGCTAGTATTAGAAATTGAGTTAATATAAAAATTATTAAGTGATGGATTCAATATTTAATAATAAAGATAATTATATACTCTACCAAAACAATACCAATTAGCAATGAAAACATTGATGAAAAATATTTCATCAGCAATTCTCGACGGAAATAATGAAGGAAAATTTGCATCACTAATAAGCATAAAATAAATATATTTTTATTCCTCTTATGATATTTTTTTTTTTTACTATGTCTTAAGCATAAATAAGCATATTAGGGATTATTTTAGAAGAATCGGTAAATTTTAAGGACTTCATACAATATTTGTTATTGACATAATTGTTTTTCTTTTTTTTGATAGGTGTCGAGCATCCCACTAAAGCTGAAAATTTGACATAGAAACAGTGGGCCTTAAGATCCAAAAAAGGTGTAGATCAAGCCTCTAGCATGCCATGAATGAAAGAATAAAGCTGGGATGATTAGGTATTACAAGAAACCAAGTTAGAAATAAAGTCTAAGTTGCATTAGAGTTGTGACAGCAGTAGAGTCAGTTTTCAATACAAATTCTGAGGGATCTAACCAATCTTAATGACTAAATAAAAAATGAATTAAATAACATTAAGGACTCATAATCAGCAGAAGAATCCTAACATAAGACAGCAGCTAAGGGAGAGAAGCAATTCAAGGAAAAAATAGGAAAGTTTAGGGAGCAGCATTATTGTCCTCTCTGTTTTTTAATTTTACCAGCAGTTATGAACTAAACTTTGGCTTTTAGTTTAGAGGAGTTTTGTTCTATTATTGTTTTAGATTGTGAGAAGAGATATTTCTAACTTTATTTCTGGACTTTCAAGTACTTGCTTTACCTGAATTTGGTATGTTGTTACCCAATTTTTGATCCATGTTTTGATAAATTTTTCAAAAAAATATAAAAATATAAAAA
>Ga0325411_1001247_pt1 | contig 28190 bp, 6 predicted proteins | sample PopdelMetagenome_13_FD_206181 | JGI IMG/M metagenome (GOLD analysis project Ga0325411, IMG submission 206181) | Populus deltoides microbial communities from Bellville, Georgia, United States - Xylem-PdIQD-R4 | ecosystem: Host-associated > Plants > Phyllosphere > Stem > Wood/Secondary xylem...
CTTATGGAAATGATCCATAACTGTAAATAGAATTGTAAAAAGAAACAAGTTTGGAACTATATGCAGTAATGAAGAACCAGAAACCAGCATGACACCATGCAATCAGCTAGTGGAATAGGAACGGATGCCATTTAGAATGGGAAGAATATGAATATCCCGTCACATTATAAAGTTGTTAAAATAATCTGAAACAATTTTCTCCTTTAATCAATAAGCATGTTAAAGAGGTAGAAATTTAAGAAACACACCTCACTGAATCCAATTCCAGATTTCTCATCTTTTTTTGATCGCTTAAGCGCTGATTACAGAACTTCTGGCATCTAAAGGGAAGTGAAACAGGTGAGCCAAGTTTCTCAAAGCATCTGAAAATCCTCCCTTCTGTATATCACGAAGACACACGCATAATACTTCTACTGTTCAGTGCTTAGATAAAATCTTAAAAACATGTAGCAAAGAAAATATACCTTTCTAAGATCAGAAGTGGTGGATTTGGAATCCATCAATTCCTTGGTCATCCATCGAGGAACGTTTAGGTAATGGTCAGTTTGCAGATTTTCATCTCTGCCAAAGAGAAGGAAAACAGTCAACAGATAATTTCATCTTACCAGTTAAGCCATCTTGCAAAACAAAGATCCTAACAGAGCCCAACTCCTAAGACAGCTCAACAACCCATTTCCCCATCCAAACTACATTTCAAGACAAGCTCACTGGATGTGGTTCATGAAGATCCAGAAACTTGGAAGGATTGACAAAGATTTATTAAACTGGGATGTAAAATTAAGTTGGAAAGGATTTTAAGACATTGTCAATTTCTGGTTATATGCTTGCCTCAAACCAAAGACCGTCTGCCATCAGTTGCTCTACCTGCACCTTCCGTACTATTCTGTGGTTGAAAGGAATGACCGAGACTAATTTTAGCAATGGAATTCACAGAGAAAAATGATCCATATCTCCAAACCCATGACACCTACCAAATACCTGAAGATGATTAAACCCTTATGGAATGTGGGGCTGAGATGTTTCCTTAAAGTGCCAGAGTGAAGCACAAGTTGAAGGAAGGTGTGCTGACAGTTTTCTTGATGGATGACGATTGCTATTCCTTCCAGGACCTAGAATCAGGAGAAACATGGGTACCTCTGAGAAAAATTCTATTATGCTTTTGCGATTGCTAGTGAAATGAACCACTCTTGTTTGGTTGACTGAGCACGAAAGTATTTTTCTACTGAAAATATAATTACATACAATATCATGGAGTGTGGATTTTCATAGAATAATGCAAAAAACCAAATGCTTATTCAGAGGCCTAATAGCATCCTGGTCAGTTGAGCAGAGAAGAGTCTTTGTAACTCACTTGAAACTGAGCTGGTCAAATGAAGCAACATGCGTCCGTGCATGAACATCTATTCTTCTGCTTCTTATGTAAAAAAAACCAGCTTAGTGAGCATTCAAATCAGAAGTTGTTTCAAATAACAGCAGCAAATCCTTCATCACACTGTATCTCTGAGTTGCTAGTTACTTGGAAGCATTGTTTCTTTGTCCACATAATCCCACAATAAGAACTCCTGGTTCAGCAAAACTCAAAAGAATTGCACGTATCTCCTCCTGCAAAACCCCAAGCTGGATTAATGAGCGGAGCTTGCACTGATAAGCAGAAATATTAACTCATTGTTGAACGAGCTCAAGAAGAATTTGTCCCCTTAACCTTTTCCAACTCGCATTTCTGAAAACGTAGCCCTGATTTTGGGCTTCTTTGGCATCTAGTTCTGGTCTCCGTCTTTCAGCTACCCTAACAAAAAGCTGCTCTTGCTTTATCCAGTCCGAGTCCCCTACATCAGGCTCTTCCCCTTGTCCTTGCCGGCCTCGAAATGCTTTCACCTGGTTGGGCTAGTAATCCATCTGAATAAGAAAAAACCTCTTGGATTCAGAATTGCACCTAGTGAAATGAAGTAGAAGTCTAAAAGTGCAGGAAAGTAGGACATGTGAGAGGCTGAATCATTGTATAATCTGCATATGAGTCTATGCTTAGCAAAGCAAGCCCCACTAATGAATTGAAACAAAAGTTGAATAGAAGTTGTCAAAATATCGAAGACAATTAGTTCAAACCCAACATGTTTATAAATCACTATAGTGTTCAAACCAAAAATTTCCCTAACTTTCCACCAGTCTTGATAATCACTACTTTTTCGCCTAACAAAAAGAAACGTAAGTATACACTTCAAAACTGCTAATTGATTAATGTTCTGGTTACATGTTTACCTCATAAAGGATCACCATAAAAGACCATCTTCCACCATTTGGTCCACCAGAAGCTTCCAAACTATTCTATGCAATCTTATTGGAAGAGAAGGACGATCACTAATATTAGCAATGCAATTAATGCAGCAAAGTTGAATAATTGGCAGCACTAATCCACATCTTCAAATGCTTGAGACTTACCAAAAAAACCCAGATGATTAAACCCTTCTACAGGCTGAGACGTTTCCTTAAAATGTCAGAGGGATGCACAATTGAAGGTTTCTTGACCGGTTGCTCGTGAAATGAACCGCTCTTGTTTGGCTGACTGAACAAGAAACTGTGTTTCTCCTTAAAATATACTAGTAATCATAACAATAATTACGTACAATATCACCATAACTATGGAGATTGGATTTTAATGGAAAGATGCAAACAACCAAATACCTGTCAGAAATCAAAGTCAGGGACTTGCTGCGCAGCACAGAGCTCTTGTTTCTTTTGCACTAGATCTTCATCTGCCGTTTCTGCTAAAGATTAATCCAGCAAAAAATCTAGCTGAGTTGAAGCTTGAAATTATTCAATTAAATTATAAAGATAGGAATCAATTATTATCATCAGATGAACAGAAAAATTGAAACAAAAAATTAGAAAAAAAATGATTGGACAGTCCATATAAACCCAAGAAGTTTGAAGAGAAGAACCAACCTGAGGAAATTGGTAGTAAGATTGTGCTCCCTTACTATTTATTTAATTGGGTGAGTTGCGCTTATTCCTAGAAAATTTGTTGTTGTGCAAGCAATTAATCAATGTAATGAAAAAGAAAGTAATTAAACGAATTAAATTTAATATAAATAAATATAATTAAAGACAGCCAGATTTATAGAAATTCAAACTTACCTCACTATGGTAAATCGATATGTGGGATATGAGAAATCTTGGGCCACTCAGACCCACTGCCCTCCGTGCAATTTCGCTTCAAAAGCGAACAGCTCCTAATTATCAGACGTGTTAGTTTGGAGAGGCTTTGCATGGCTGTTGAACTTGGCAGATACTTGAGATTCTGACATTCCCAAATTGTAAGCTCTTGAAGAGAAGAAAGGTTGGCCAACCAATCTGGCAATGCTTCCTCAAATCCCTCTCCGTTGAAACCATAGATCTTTAATTTCGTAAGGGAGGTGTGTTGGGATTTGCCATTATTGGGCAACCTACCCTAAGAAGTAGGGTTACTATTTGTCAATGGTAGTTGCACCCACTATTGATAAATGTATCAACCCATGTGCAGCTGCTGTTGTTGAAGAAGAGAAGCCATCATACTTGCCTATAAATAGGCATACGTGAGAGAGCAAAATGGAAGAGAGGGGTGAGAAATGTAGAGAACAAGAGAGAAAGTGGAGAGCTGCAATGGCAGCAGCCTTGCTGCCATTGCAGCAGCTGCAAGTGCAGCAAGAGATCTGGGAGTTGAGTTTGAGTGAAGTGATCCTCCTCCTCCATGTGTGTTGTAATCCTTTCTCTATATATCTCTAATAATATGGACTCTCCCGTGGATGTAGGCGATTTTGCCGAACCACGTAAAATATTGTGTCAGTGTGCTTAACCCTCCGTTGAGCAACTATCAGTACATCCCCGGTCCGCGCATGGGATGCCGGAAACCCCAACAAGGTGAGGTGTTGAAGTTGATGTGGTAGACTCTTCAGTTTCTTCCACCCAATTATCTTAAGCTCTTCAAGGGAGCCATCTAGGTGTTGGATTGAATTCATTCCAGGAAATGCCTCCAATTCCTGCGAGAAACCACCAATTTGCAACCCCTTCAATTGGTTGAGGCCGCAGAAGAAATCTTCCGGAATATGACTTAAATTTCGACACCAGCTGATATCTAATCGAACAAGAGAATGCAGTCTTCTTTTTAAACCATCAGGAACTGACTTGAATTGATCACAGCATCTAATGACTAGTGATTGAAAACGAGAAGGCCACACTTCTCCTCCATGTAAATCATCAGAGAAGATAAGCTCCCCGCAGATCTTGATGTTCAATTCCTTCATATTTGCGTAGGATAGTGGCCAACTAATTCGAACACTTGCTTTTCCACACCAACCAATGAATACACTTGTAAGAGAACGCGATTCTAGAATAACAGGCGATACCAGATTGTAGCACGTAGAAATAGACAATGCCTCCAGAGCTATGCAGCTTTGAAGGCTCGGAATGGATGACAGATTGGAACAACGCCTTATGGTTAAATATTTAAGAGATGTCGCAGAGGCTTGGAATTCGCCAGATATATGACTCAATGCATCACAGTCTCTGATTGTCAATCTTACAAGTTTTGATGAAAGATGGCTCATGGATGGAATGCTTTCTAACTTGGGACACCCATTAATGTTCAACTCTTCCAGGCAAGGAAATGCTACTTCCATTCCACCACTGCTATAAAACTCCTCACCTATTATCTCCACAACATCCATTCCTTCTATCTCAAGAATTTTAAGATGAGAAGGATGTCCTGCTGGAGGAAGTTTTTTACAGCCTTTCAATTTCAGCACCACCAAATTATTGAGTATTGGCATCAAAAACCATGGTGGGAATTCATCACCCTGATAATTCTCAATCTCTAAGCTTCGTATGTCTGGGTGAGGCTGGAGGCCTTCCAACACATCCTTGTAATTGATGCTGGAGCTGCTGCTTTCTCTTTCTGAACTCCATACCAATACCAATGTGTTAATATTTTCTTTTCCAGACAGGTTTGCTCCCTTGGCTTCTTCTTTGTCTCTTACATGCTCCAGATTGACTATTCTCAACCTCCCTCTTAGTTCCTTCAAGCATCCCAGTTCTTCAATTTTGTGGCCCTTATCCTGACCCACTTCAAAGAATGGCAGTGATCGAAGACCAGTTAAGCATCCAACATCAGCTGGCGTATGACTAAAGTCAATATGTCTCAAGCTCACCAAATATTCCATTTTGTTGGGAAGCTTTATGAGTGGCCCGCAGTCGCTGAATCTTAAGGTTTGCAAAGGATAGAGCTTCGTGATGGATTTTGGAAGCGCTTTGATGTCTGTTCGTGAAACGTCGAGATATCTCAAATGTTTCAGCCTGCAAATTGAATCTAGCAACTCTGTCATACGAGCATCATTCAAGGTCAGACTTCGCAAACCTCTAAATTCCCAAGACTTGTCAAGGAATCTTGAGAATAATGTACGCAATTTTCTACCATCATACATTAGAAATGCTGGTTCATTTCTCTCATCAGAAGAAATGAGATTTAGATGTCTTATAAATGTACCGTCTATAGCTGAGCCAGGCTTCTGAATCACTGTCTCCGATTTTGTCACCATCAAAGCTAGATCGTGCACAAGATTGGGCATCTTGCAACAGATTACATTCCCAAGCTCATCCGTTTGGAAATCTTGGAAAAACGAACGTGCAAGCAGGACATTGAAGTTTCTATCTCCTTCATCTTCCATCTCCCAATGAACAGATGACCCAAGCAACCCTTCAACCATCCAAAGCTGAATCAGTTTCTCCTTTTCAATCTCAAAATCTTTAGGAAAAATAGAACAATAAGAAAAACAGCGTTGCAGAGAAGTAGAAGGCAAATGATCGAAACTTAATTTCAATATTTGTAAAACTTGATCATAGTGTCTTGACATCTCAACAGCATCACTGTCTCTTATTGAACTCCATTTATCCTTGTCCTTTTCACAAAACAACATACTCCCTAAAACTCTAGCAACTACTGGCACCCCCCCCCCCCCCCACACACACACACTTTTTTGCAATATCTATTCCGATAGCCTCCAATTCTGAAGGAATCGACTCTCCATTTCTAGACACTATTTCCCTAATAATTGACCAACATTCATTATTTGACAGTTGTTTCAGCTCATGACTACATGCAGTCTGACTCTCCATTATTGATGCTGTTAGTCTACTACGAGTAGTAACAACAACAACATTCCTATTATTACCACTAATTTTTAATAGACAATCCTTTAAAATCTTCCACCTCTCATAATCTTCGTTCCACACATCATCAAGTATGAGAAGAAATGTTTTAGTCTCTAACTCTTCTCGAAGATGTGTCATTATTGCATCCAATCCAATTCTCCCATCAGTGTTTTTATTAAGAGTTAGCAGCATTTCTCCTAAAATCCTTTCATCGTCAAAACTATCAGAAACACAAATCCAAAATGTTACATCAAAAAGTTTTCTGTCTTTAACTTCTCGGTGCACCATTTTTGCTACAGTAGTCTTTCCGAGCCTGGCCATTCCCACTATAGGAATGACAGAAAGAACACGTTGGCTGCAAGAACTAATCAACAAGTTAATAATTTTAGAGACATCATCACCCCTTCCTTCGACAACTTCTGAGAGGAAAAAGAAAGAGTCTGTCATTGAGTGGCGTCTAGGTTGAGGAGTTGTATCTGCAGATAGAACTCTAAGCCCATACGAAGTTGCTATTTCTTGAAACTCATCGAAGGACTCATTGATCTTTTGAAGTTCTTGGGTCAACCTCAGACCAAATGCTATTGGGTTGGAGAGAGAGAAGAAGCTACATACCTTCCCTTTCATACTGTCTTGAGTCTCTAGCTGCCGTTGAATAATCTCATAACCAAGCTCATCCAGAACATCTTCAGCTTGGTAAGCTGTGTCTCGAACCTTATCCAACCAAAGCCTCCACATATCAACCGTAATTTGTCTTTCTTCAGCAACTTGTAGCACTGCTTGAATCATGATCAATTTCGACATCAGCTTTTCTAGCTCTCCCTTAAATCCCCATGCAATATTGATCCCCTGAGCTGCACGAGCTGCAGCAAGTGAACCAACCCTCTTCAAAATCTCCTCAGCCATATTTTCTCTTAGGTAACTATTAATGATAAGGAAGAAATGCTTTGAAAGTTTTGGAAACAATAGAGGTGAAATTACTCGATACTGAAAGGCATCAACCTTTTAAAACGCTAAGTTTATCTGTGGGTGGAAAAAGTAGCATGACTCGAGGCTGGTTATGATGAAATTTTTTAATAGAATACATTAGTCATTACTAAGGAGGTAGCTATACAATACTTTTAACATCCGCCCTCGTGATCGATCTGGTTCAACATCCAGATCAATTTTAATTTTTTTTTTAAATTAAAATAATATTATTTTAGTAAAAAAATAAAAGTTAATAGGTTGAAATCGAATCTTATCAGGTCAGTTGAGTCACCCTGAGTTTTGATTTTCTCTATTTTTTCTTAAACCCGACCCGGTCCTAGCCTCAGGTTGGCCGAGTCCTGGATTAACCTGCCGGATCGGGCCGAGTTTCAAAACTATGAGCTAGATCATATATTTGTGTTTTCTTTGAACAATATAATTAGTTTATTATACTTGAAAAATACAAAAATCACTTGGATTTAGAGAATTTTTAATCTTTATCCTGATTTTAAAGCAAGTAAATTATTTAATTATATTTGAAAAATAAAAAACAATTGTCTTTAGCTTAAGAGCTCTTGTATCATTTATATATGTTCATTTAGTAGTTATTGGATGTGCTTGAAGCAGTAGGATAATTTAATAAATTAAAAAATTAAAAACAAAATCAGGACAACGTATGTGGTGCTTTCTAGTGGCCAAAATCATGATTCTAGAGTGGCTTTCGAAGCATTCTGACATCCCCTCTACGAATAAGTAACACTTGTAGCATTATGGTGGCTGGTGTGACGCTATAGTCTTTTGTTCTTTGCCCTCTCTTTTTCTTGATTTTCGCGTTGAAATTAAACAAATCAAATTAGACCCTAAAATTTGTTACAATTTAGATTTCATCCCTATTCTCTTTATTATAATTTTATAAATTTAGAATACTTTATGAAATTAAGGGGTTTTTTCAATTTCATCCTTGTTTTCTTTATTGTAATTTTTTTTATTTAGAATAGTTTATTAAATTAAGAATTGTTTTCAATTTCATCCCCAATCAATATTTTCATCTATTAGATTTGGTTTTTAATCTTTTAATTACATTTAAAAAAAAATTTAGATGGTTTTTGCAATTGTTTTTTTTTTTTTTGCAATTTCAACATTCTTTAATTTTTTTTCCTGTCAAATCTATTCTTTTTTTTATTATTGTATTTTTTTGACCTTGTAAATTTTTTTTAGATTGATTGTTTTTTTATTATTATTATTTCATCATTCAACATTTAAATAGTTAAGTATTTGGCTTTTTAGTTAAGTTTAGGTCTAAATTTAACAATTTACGGGTTTAAAAGATTAACCTTAGTTTATGAAGTTGACATGAGTTTCTTTTCCTTTGTTTCCTATTCTCCAACATTTTTTTATTTTTTAATTCACTTTCTATGGTATTTTTTAGTTGTTTTGAAAAAACACAAGTTGCCTTGGTTTTTTTTTGTTTGTTTTTATTTTCGTTGAATTTAGCTTTTTTGAAGGAATTTTGTTTTTAGATTGAATTGATTTATTTCATCTTTCAACATTTAATTTTTTAGTTGTTGAACTTCTAAATTGAGCTCGAATCAAGAATTTAATGGATTGCAGATATGAGAGTTTAACCCAAATTTACAAGATTCACTTGGGTTTGCTTGGTTTTTTTCTTTTTAAAGTTTGTTTTTCATATTTCAGTCTCAATATTTTTTTTACTCTTTTTTTATAGGATTTATCTTTCTTTTTAAAATAACAAAGGCTGCCTTACTATTATTTTTTTTTGTCTTTGTTAAATTCTTTAAAATGAATTTTGTTTTTTAATTAAATTAAATTTATTGATTTCATCTTCTAGCATTCAATTTAAGGCAATACCTGAAGAAATTTTGTTTTTTTTGGGAAATTGGTATTCTTTGATCTTTTTTACTTTTTTTTTCTCTGTAGAGTTATTTTAATATCACATTTTAAGTTATGAATTTAACAGGTTTACTGGGTTTGACTCAAGTTTTTTTAATTAATTTTAATTTTTTTTTTAATCTCGAGTCATATAACAAAATCTTCTAATTTCGTTTTAAAAAATTGTATTATTTTGATTTCTTTCCTGCCATAAAAAAAATAATAGGCCGAGAGGGGGAAATTGAAGGAGAAAAGAAAGTGAATTGCATTCGAATGTTGTGACCATTCGAGTGCAGTTTTATCTTTTATTATACGCACCGTTTTATTTAGTTTCGTTTCCACTTATTAGTTTTCCATGTGCGGCGTGATTGAGAGAGCTGGTTATGCATTTTATAACAGTTCCTTTATATGAACATGTAACGAACGAGAAGATTATTAGTGCTCTCTCTCTCTCTCTCTCTCTCTCTCTCTCTCTCTCGCCAATGACATATTTTTGTATCTCAAACTGCTTTGCTCATTCCATTAATTCATGTAGACTGTTAGTATTGGCTGCATTGAGATCTCACTTGCTCTAAGGGGTGTCAGAGCCTCGAATCTTTGAACACTTAGTATTGCAAATTGACATAAAAATAATTTTCATGGCTTGCTTATTTAACAAAGTATTGTTTCAATAATCAAGAAATAATTTTTATGGTTTATTAATTCAACATGGCATTATTTTTATCTCCTTTTCTTCTTTTTTTTTTAACTTTACACTAAAATTATAATCTATAAAAATTTCTTTTACAATAATAAAAATTAAACTATTTAACTATTCAAAGGTGTCGTACCTGGCGTCGGTGAGCATGAAGAGAGGTCTTGCGGCCTCCTATACACCAACACAATTTACTTTGTCAATATTCATTCATTTGAACCAGTAAAATTCTAATAACAACTTCATGTTTATTGATTAAATCCAACACCCTTAATTAAGCTTAATTAAACTTTTAATTCGAGGAGGATAAAACCCCGTCCCCCCTTCCTTTTTGAATCATTTATTTATTTTTCATAAAAATCCTTATTCAATTTAACCTATCAACATTAATTATCTTTAATTTGGCAAGATTTTTCAATAATATTATTAAACTCCATTTTCTATTTTTCTTCTCCTTTTGGCCGAAAATAACCCAGGGAAGAAAGTGAAGATTTTTTCTTTGCTCTTTGAAAAATCCTTACTTCTTTCATATAATAACACTTATAAACCTATATCTTCCCACATTTTCCAAACAATTGTATTAAAACTTCAATTCCCCTAAATTATTCCTCTTTTGGCCGAAAATTCAATTAAAATGGGGGGAAAATATATTTTTTTTATTTAAAATTAAACACTTACCCAATCATAATTCATGCTTTTTAACATGGTCAAATCATAATTTGCATTATTTCCATAATTTATAACATAAATCCACTACTTTACATAATCATAATTTTACATAATCCTTCATCAAACATAAAATTAGAGGAATTAATCATTTAGAGCATGTTATTTACCTCACTTTGATAAGGATTCAAGGAAAAAATGAAAGAAAAATCAAGTTTTCTTCTCCTCCATCTTCAAACCCTAGCTTGAAATTCTTCCTTCAAAGCACTCACCACCTTAAAATCACCCCCTCTTGATGTTTAACTAAGTTAATCACTCTAATTACTCACTTTAATTGGTGAAACCAATAAAAATTTTAGTAGAAAAATCACACAATTCCTCCCCCTTTCTTTGTTTCAAGATCACGGCCAAAAGAGAAAAGGATGGAGCATTTATAGTCTAGATTTTTACCTATTTACATATTGGCCCCCATTACTTTTTAATTTTATTTTTGTCACTCAACTCTTCTTTTTACTTAATTTACACTATAACATCTTATTTTGTATTCTATTGTATCCATTTACTATGCTTGAAATCATTTTATTTAATATATTTGATATTTTATTTATTTTACTCAGATTATAATTTATCGGGTTTTCATAAAGGGAATGACCATCCTTCTTTAGCACTTCCAAGGGAATAAAGGAATGTGGGTCTGGTAAATATGTCAAAACCAAGCCCCTGGACTTCGCAATTCATCATGTCCAAGATAGCGTGAGTTTGACAAATATATCAGACCCGGGTACTTGTACTTGACAGTTAACTAAACTCAAGGTAATGATCATCCTCCCTTGGACACGCCCTAAGGAATGATCATCCTTTTTTGGCACGCCCAAGGGAAGGGAATGAAGTAATGTGGGTCTGGTAAACATGTCAAACCCAAGGCACTTGGACTTAATAATCAGTTAAGTTCAAGATAATGTAGGTCTGGCAAACATGTAAGACTCAAGGCACTTGGACTTAGCAGTCATCTAAGTCCAAGGTAACAACCATCCTCTCTTGGCGCGCCCAAGGAAATGACCATTCTCCCTTTGGCATGCTCCAGGGAATAATTACTCTCTCTTAGCACATCCAAAGAAATGAGGTAATGTGGGTCTGGCAAAATACCGACTTAAAGCACTTGGACTTGATAGTTAATCAAGTCTTAGACAACGTGGGTCTGGCAATCATGTCAGACCCAAAACACTTAGACTTGGCAGGCAGCCAAGTCTAAGACAACGTGGCTCTAGCACACATGTCAGACCCAAAGTACTTGGACTTGGCAGTTAGCCAAATTCAAGGTAACGACCATCCTCTCTTGGCCATGTCCTAGGAAATAAGTATCCCTCCTTGGCACACCAAAGGGAATAAGGTAATGTAGGTCTAAAAAATATGCTAGACTCAAGACACTTAGACTTGGTAGGCAGCCAAGTCTAAGACCACATGGGTTTGCCAGACCCAAGGTATTTGGACTTGGCAGTTATCCAAGTCCAAGTTAACGACCATCCTTCCTTAACACGCCTAAGGGAATAAGGTAATATAGGTCTGGCAAACATGCGAGACCCAAGGTACTTTAGCAAATAGCTAAGTCCAAGACAACGTGGGTCTGACAAACATGCCAGATATATGGTACTTGGACTTAGTAGTCAAGGGAATGACCATCCTCTCTTGGCACGCCCAAGGGAATGAGGTAATGTGGCTCTAACAAACATGCCAAACCCAAGACACTTGGACTTTGCAGTCAACCAAATCCAAGACAACATAGGTCTGATAAACATGTCAGATCCAAAGCACTTAGACTTAGCAGGCAACCAAGTCCAATACAGCATGGGTCTAGTAAAGATATCAGACCTAAGGTATTTGAACTTGGCAATTAACCAAGTCCAAAATAAGAACTATACTCCTTTGGGCACACCCAAGAGAATGATCACTCTTTTTTGACGTGCCTAAGGGAATGACTAACCTTCCTTGGGTTTCAATGGGCTTAACTACATTTTACGTCTTGGACCCTAATCTCCCTACACCTTTTAGGTGTATAAAAATTCTCCAAGGACCCACCATATTCCCATCAAACATTAATATGAATGTAAGGGATATTTATCCCTCATTAAATGTTATCAGGGTAAGATTACACTCTATACCCTTCTCTTAACAAAAAAAGCAAGACTTATGGGCTATAAATACACAATGAGACCTTCAGAACAAAGGTTTATAATCTTCATTCTCTACTGCATATATATTTTCAAAGCATTTCTCTCTAGAATATTATTGTATTTTTCTCTTTTTAACAAGATATTTATTTAAGTATCAGAGAGTCATCACCTCCTTCAAAGAGGATCTTTTGTAGGTATTAGTTCCAAGCTGTCTTGGCCTAATAAGCACCAAGTATATGCTAAAAAACACTTTGGCTAGGGAGAATGAATGAGATTTCTAGAACCAATTGATTAACCGATTATCCAACTTGAAAACCCTATTTATAGGCTAGTTGGATTTTTGGGACTTCATCAAAAGTGAAAATAGCATAGGCATATGTTTATAAGTAGTTTGGGAAATTAATTAACTTGTGTTGATGTTGTAGTTTTAATGATTGTTGACCTATTAATACTTGGGTTTTGTAGGAGGTTCATCCAAAGTAGAACCGGTTCTCTTAAAAGCAAGATTGAAATTCTTCCTTACCTTTTTTAAATTGTATTATTTCTTAATTGATAAAAAAAAATATTGATTAAGGTATAAAATAAATAGTGTAAAAGAAGAAAAGCCGGTAAAAAAAGAAATAAATTATCTTAGAAACGGGATAATAGAATTTTAAGAAATAAATTGCTTTGGAAGTAGGATAATAATGGAATCCCAATAAACAAATTTCCTAAAGATGGAATATTGTAAGGATGAGTTATGATGACTTGGTATAAAGCCTTAGAGGGTAGTGGGTGATTTATTTACTCAATGGAAAATAATGGTACGTATTGAAAATCTTTTTTTTTATTCGAGGAAACCCCACCCTCCGGAAAGCGCACTTTGTGGGTCCAGGTGAGCGAGTAAAACCCCGGCTGTCTCAGGCTCTTACAAGAGGTGCACGCCCTGACTCGAACTCGAGACCTGCTGTGCAGATCTCAAGCCCTTTGCCATCACGCTACGCCCATTAAAAATCATACTTACCGGGAAGGGAACTAGTTTACCTAGAATTTTTGTCTTAAGATGGTAAAAGATTAACTTGAATTAGTTACACTACACATCAGAAAAATAAAACAAAATATATTTTGGTAATGCAATTATTAAAATGAATATTTTAGCCACAAATTTTATAGTGTTGTTAAAATGTAGGAAAATGTACGTGGTTATTACTAGAAATGAGAATGATGCATGCCCAGCTTTTCAAATTTTAATTTAGTGACAAGTTGGCACATCTTTCATAACTAATTAGTCAATTCACCTTTGTTTTGCCTTCTCTAGGATTTTTTTTTTAATGAGAAAAATATGAAAATATTAATAATGTGTTTTTTAATATCAAGAAAAAAAAATTAAAAGTGATTCAAAAGGTCCATCCATATATATAATAAAATAACATAAGAATCATATACGTTAATAAATATTAAAAAAGTTATTAACACAACATTACATGCAGAATTTCAAACTAATTTTGAATAAAGATGTAAAATATGACAATGTTGCAATTACTTTTATTGTAAACTTTTTTAATTAAAAAATATAAAGGTGCTTTTTACATTGAACAAAATAAATTTTAAAATATATAAAATAATAAACCGAGAAAGAGCTGATAATCATTATAGTAAAAATAAAAAATAAATAAATATACAAATATTTAACTTGAATTTTTCCTTTAGTTTATTTTTTTTTAATCTAAGAGGTTATTTTTTTTTACTAGGAACAAATGATTTTTATTTTTATATACACAATGAAAATACATTTTATTTATATAAAACATAAAAAAAATTATAGATAAATTATAATAGATTATTGAAATATCAAATGCAAACAAAATAATTAAAAAAAAAACAATTGTTATAAAAAAAGGTGAAATAAATAATTTAAAGATGAGAGAGAGGCTATTAATTTAAATAAAATTAAAAAAATAACTAATACAAACAAAAAAACATACCTATAAAAAGGTATGAATTAATACCCTCCGAGATAAAAAAAAATAAATAAATTGATACAAAACAAAACATTAAAATCCCACTTGCTATGAACCAGCCATCTTTAATCTCTCCTCGGCTGCGAATGAAAGGGCTACCTCAGCATGTTTTCTCTTTGGTAGCCATTGATGACAAGGGAGAAATGCTTTGAAATAATAGCTTTTGAATTGGGTGTTAGTTTAATGCAAAGTGGGTATAGCTTTTGACCCACCACAGGGATGAACTCTATTCACAGAAAAAGATGCTTTAATGCTTTCCCTTCCGTCGCTTTTTCTGAAGAAAAATCGGTGATTGCTTTCTTTAAAACGACACCCACTTGTGCCGCCCAAAGGAAACATTTGATGGTGCATTCCAGCATTACCTCCCTTTTTCTCAAGAAAAGTTTCTTGATAATGCATCCTTTCTTGTCTTTCCAAATCAAAAGGTTTTGATTCCTAGCCTTCATTTCAACTCAACTGATCAGCTGTACAGTATTGCGATGGGATCAATTATTAGTTCAAATAATTAGGAAACTGCATGCCCTTCTCACAAGGCATTAGCTTTTTCACATGAATTATATTTCTAAATAAAAAAATTTTAAAAAAACAATCACTCCTCTGTTATTAGATAAGTTCTCATTAATTGAAAGCCGGCCTTGATTTTTTTAGAATATTTGTAAATTTGTTCAACTATTCTTCTACATTGTTAGCCTTATTAAATTTAAAAGATTGGAGCGAAAATGGGATAATGGAGGAAAAAATCATGTTTTGCTTCGTCCATCATTTCAAGGCCATGGCTGCTTCAGAAAAACTCACCAACAGATTACCTCCTTTAAGTCCCACAACTCAGCTTCATAAAAAATTTGAGATATAACCATTTAGATGGTGGCGCAGCAGTAAGAGCTTGAGACTAAGAGGTTTGCTCTTGTTGTGGTCTCAGGTTCAAGCCCTGTGGTTGCTCATATGATGGCCACTGGAGGCTTACATGATCGTTAACTTCAGGGCCCGTGGGATTAGTCGAAATGTGCGCAAGCTGACCCGGACACCCACGTTAAACTAAAAAAAACTAACAAAAAAAAATTCGAGATATTCATGTATGTTCCCCTACAAAATCCCCATGTCAAATCAATGAGCAGAGCTTGTACTGATAATACTGAGACCTTATCTTTGTTACAGAGTCTGCACTGAATCTTCATCAACCATGTCTATTGAAGATCAAGCAAGCTTGCCAATTTTAGAAATGAAACAGAAGGTAAGAAACTCTGGTGAGACAGATGATTGAAATATGTTGAAATCAGTAGCAGGCATCTAAGGGTTGAATGCCATAGTTAGCATATGCATCTTCCAAAGAGAAATTTTGGAACTCCTCATGCATAGAAAGCCAAAAGGCAAGCCTGTATGTCTGATTAGAAAAACCCCTCAGCTTATGAAAATGATCCGTAACCTGTAATTGAAAAAAATAAAAGCTTTGGAACTACACGCAGTAATGAAGCACCGGCAACCAACATGACACCATGCAATCAGCTAGTGGAATAGGAACGGATCCCATTTAGAAAGCAAAGAACGGGAAGAATATGCATATTCTATCACATTAAAAAGTTGTCAAACTAATCTAAATCAAATTTTCTCCTTTTAATCAATAAAAATGTTAAAGAGCTGGAAATTTAATAAACACACCTCACTGAAACCGATTCCAAATCTCTCATCTTGTTTCGACCACTTAAGCACTGATTACAGAACTTCTTGGCCTCTGGCATCTAATGGAGAGTGAAATAAAAACGTACAACATAGAGAACGTACATTTCTAAGATCAGAAATGGTGGGTTCGGAACACATTGATTCCTTTGTCATCCATCAGGGAAATTTTGGGTAATGGTCAGTTTGCTGATTTTCATCGCTGCCATAGAGAAGGGAAACAGTCAACAGATAATTTTACTATTATTTTGATCTTACCAGTTAGATGAGTCTGCAAAACAAATATCCTAACAGAGCCAAACTCCTGAGACCGCTCAACGACCCATTTACCCACCCAAACTACATATTCAAGACAAGCTCACTGGATGTGGTTCACGAAGATCCAGATACTTGGAAGGATGAACAACCCTCCAACGGAATTTTTAAATTCAAGCTCATCAAATAAGAGAGTTCTGTTGACAAGATCATAGCTGTGTATCTAAAATCATCTTGCATAATTTACATGTAATTATATTAAAATGGCCCCCATTAGCAGTCCTTGTTAAAAATCATTGGTTCATTTTACAGAAAATATCATTTTTTTAACAAACTACTCTGTTACTTTTTATATTGTTATGTTGACAAAGATTTATTAAACTAAGGTATAAAATGAAGTTGAAAGGATTTCAAGACATAGTCAATTTCTGGTTATATGCTTACCTCAATCCAAAGACCATCTTCCATTAGTTGCCCTACCTGCACCTTCCGAACTATTCTGTGGTTGAAAGAAATGGCCAGGAGTTATATTAGCAATGGAATTCACAGAGAAAAATTATACATATCTTCAAACGCATGACACCTATCAAATACCTGAAGATGATTAAACCCTTGTGGAATGTGAGGCTGAGATGTTTCCTTAAAATTCCGAAGAGAAGCACGTGTTGAAGGAAGGTGTACTGACAGTTTTCTTGATCGATTGACGATTGCTATTCCCGCCAGGACTTGGAATGAAAAAGTGTATCATGCTTTTGCAATTGTTAGTGAAATGAACCACTCTTGCTTGGCTGACTGAAAAAGAAAGTATGTTTCTCCTTGAAATATAATCACATACAATATCATAGAGTGGATTTTCAAAGAAATATGCAAACAACCAAATACCTGTCAGAAGTCATAGCGAGGGGCTGGCTGCGCAGCACGGAGGCCTTTTCTCTTTTTTACCGGATCTTCATCTGCCATTTCTGCTAAAGATCAAGCCAGCGGAAAATCCAGCTGAGTTGAAGCACAAAAGTACACATTTAAAGATAGGAATCAGCTATCATCAGCTTTGCATAGAAAAAGGGCTTATACAAAAACTCAAGGGAAAAAAATCAGATAAACAGAAAATATGAAACAAAAAATTAGGAAAAAAATGATGGGACAGTTCACATAAACCCAAAAAGGTTTAAGAGAAGAACCCACCTGCGGAAATTGATAGTAAGATTGTGCTCCCTCCCTTGCTATTTATTCATGTTGGCGGAGTTGCTATTTATTTTCCTAAAAAGAAAATTTGTTGTGCAAGCAATTAAATTAATCAATGTAATGGAAAAGAAAGAAAGAAATTATTGAGGGAATTAAATTTAATATAAAAATAAATATAATTGAAAGCAAACAGATTTGAGAAATTCAAACTTACTATATTGATATATGGGATATGATAAACTTGTGCCACTCAGATCCACTGCCCTTGAAGCAATTTTGCTGAAGAAGCGGACACCTCCAAATTTGCAGACGTGTTAATTTGGAGAAGCGTTGCATGGCTGTTGAACTTGGCAGATACTTGAGATTCTTACCATAGCAAATTGTAAGCTCTTGAAGAGAAGAAAGGTTGGCCGACCAGTCTGGCAATGCTTCGTCAAATTCCTCTCCATCAAAATAAAAGATCTTTAATTTCACAAGGGAGGTGAGGTGTTGAAGTTGACGTGGTAGACTCTTCAGGTTCTTCCATTCAAATATCTTTAGTTTTTTAAGGGAACCACCCAAGTGGTGGATTGAATTCATTCCAGGAAATGCCTCCAACTCCTCTGAAAAACTACCAATTTTCAATACCTTCAATTGGTTGAGACCGCAAAAGAAATCTTCCGGGATATGACTTAGATTCTGACAGAAGCTGATTTCTAATTGAATAAGAGAATGCAATCTTCTATTTAAACCATTAGGAACTGAGTTGAAGTAATTGCAAAAGCTGATGACTAGTGACTGAAGACGAGAAGGCCACAATTCTCCTCTGTGTAAATCGTCATCGTCATAAAAGAAGATAGGCTCCCTGCAGTCCTTGACTTTCAAACCCTTCACATTTGCACGGAATAGAGGCCAGCTAACTCGAACAGTTGCTTTTCCACACCGATCAATGAATACACTTTTAAGAGAATGCAATTCTAGAATAATAGTAGACACCACGTTGTAGCACTTATAAATAGACAATACCTCCAGAGCTGTGCAGTTTTGAAGGCTTGGAATGGATGTTAGACTGGAACAACCCAATATGGTTAAATATTTAAGAGATGTCGCAGAGGCATGGAATTCGCCAGATATATGACTCAAAGCATCACAGCTTCTTAACTCCGGACACCAACTCATGTACAACTCTTCGAGACAAGGAAATGCTACATGTACACCACCAGCTACAGTAGCAGGTATCATCCATTCCACTAGACTCCACATATTCGCTAGAGACAATCTTTTTAATGCTGGAAATATTGGACCCGTACCACTTCCACCACAACTATAAAACTCCTCACCTATTTTCTTTACACCATCCATTCCTTCTATCTCAAGAATTTCAAGATGAGAAAGATTTCCTGCTGTGGGAAGTTTTTTACAGCCTTTCAATTTCAGCACCACCAAATTATTGAGTATTGGCATCAAAAGCCATGGTGGGAATTCATCACCCTGATAATTCTCAATCTCTAAGCTTCGTATGTCAGGGTGAGGCTGGAGGCCTTCCAACACATCCTTGTGATTGATGCTGGAGCTGCTGCTTTTTCTTTCTGAACTCCATATCAACACCAATGTGTTAATCTTTGCTTTTCCAAATAGGTTTGCTCCCTTGGCTTCTTTTTTGTCTCTGACAGGCTCCAGATTGACTATTCTCAACTCCCCTCCTAGTTCCTTCAAGCATCCCAACTCTTCAATTCTGTGGCCCTTATCTTGACCCACTTCAAAGAATGGCAGTGTTCTAAGACCAGTTAAGCATCCAACATCAGCTGGCGTATGACTAAAGTCAATATGTCTCAAGCTCACCAAATACTCCATTTTGTTGGGAAGCTTTTCGAGTAACCAACATCTACGGAATCTTAAGGTTTGCAAATGATAGAGCTTCGTGATGGATTTCGGGAATGCTTTGATATTTGTGTTGTGAAACATGCAGGTACCTCAAATGTTTCAGCCTGCAAATTGAATCTGGCAGCTCTGTCATATAAGCAACATTCAAGGTCAGACTTCGCAAACCTCTAAATTCCCAAGACTTGCTGAAGAATCTTGAGAATAATGTACGCAATTTTCTAGCACCATCCTTTAGAAATGCTGGTTCATCTCTGTCATAAGAAAAGAGATTTAGATGTCGGGCACGAAATGTACCGTCTATAGATGAGCCAGCCTCCCAAATCACTGTCTCTGATTTTGTCACCAACGAAGCAAGATCGTGCACAAGTTCGTGCATCTTGCAACAGATTACGTTTCCAAGCTCATCCGTTTCGAAATCTTGGAAAAACGAGCGTGCAAGCAAGTCATTAAAATTTCTAGCACCTATATCTTCCATCTCTCCATGAGATGGCCCAAGCAACCCTTCAGCCATCCAAAGCTGAATCAATTTCTCCTTTTCAATCTCAAAATCTTTCGGAAAAATAGAGCAATAAGCAAAACATCGTTGCAAAGATTTAGAAGACAAGTGATCGAAACTTAATTTCAACACTGGTAAAAGTTTTTTAGTAAGATTAAACTTCTCAACAGCTTCATTGTTTTTTAATTATGGACAACCATTTTTCCTTCTTCATCTCAGAAAGCAACATTCCCCCTATAATACTAGCAGCTAATGGTACTCCCCCACACTTTTTTGCAATATCGATTCCGACAGCCTCCAATTCTGAAGGAATCGACTCTCCTCCATTTCTAGACACTATTTTCCTAATAATTGACCAACATTCATCATTTGACAGTTGTTTCAGTTCATGCCTAAACACAGGAGGATTCTCCATTATGGATGCTACTATTGGAAGACGAGTCGTCACAACAACAGCATTACCATGATTAATCCCAACAACTTTTAACAGACGATCCCTTAAACTCTCCCACTTCCCATATTCTTCATTCCACACATCATCAAGTACGAGAAGAAATTTTTTATCCTTCAACTGTCTTTCAAGATTTGTCATTATTGTATTTATATTACTTATCCCACCAGTGTTTTTATCAATAGTTTGCAACATTTCTCCTAAAATCCTTTCATCATCAAAACTATCAGAAACACATATCCAAAATATTACATCAAAAAGTTTTCTATCTTTTACTTCTTTGAGCACCATTTTGGCTAGGGTGGTCTTTCCGAGCCCGGCCATTCCCACTATAGGAATGACAGAAAGAACTTGTTGTCTGCAAGAGCTAACCATCAAGTTCATAATTTTAGAGACATCATCACCCCTTCCTATGACAACTTCTGAGCCGCCAAGGAAAGAGTCTGTCTTGGGTGCAGGCTAGGTTGAGGAGTTGTATATAGAACTCCAAGCCCATACCCAATTGCATCTTTTCTAAGCTCGTCCAAGGACACCTTGATCTTTTGAACTTTCAAGGCCATTCACAGAAGAAATGCTATTGGGTTGGAGACAGACAAGAAGCTGCGTACCTTCCCTTTCAGACTGTTTTGAATCTCTACCTCCCGTCTAAGAATCTTATAATCAAGCTCATGAGCACATTTTATTATTTTATTATTTTAATTCAATAATTTAAACTATTAAATAAAATATTAATATATTATTTATATTACTTTTTAATATATAATTTTTTAAATTTAAAACTTACATAAATATTGAGTTTAGGATTCAACATGATCTAGCATAGATCTCGTGTGGGTCCAAGCCTTCATAAGTTAAGTTTGGGCTGCGCTTCCAAGATCTCGTGTTGCTAGGGTTATATAATTACTCATGCAAAGAACCATCTTGTCTTTAATTAATGAATTTCATGCATTTAGTGGGTAGGTAAATGTTTTTCATCAGTTTAATCATCAAGAATTGACCCACCGCGCGGTCTGGTGGCAGATGGGACATTTGGCCCGTTCCTTTTTGTGAAGAATTTCAAACTTACCAAACTCTGTATATATCACATTAAATCTTAATATATATTAATTAAAAGTGTGGTAAAAATTATTTTTTAAAGTGTTTTTTATTTTAAAATATATTAAAATAATATTTTATTATTAATAATATTAATATATTAAAATAATTTAAAAACTAAAAAAATAAATTAAAGCAAAAAAAAATAAATAAATCCAATTTCAATACCAAACATGCATGAATGTGTTGTTTGGCTAGAGTTTTGATTAAATTTGATTACCGGAAAAAAATAACTTGGAGTTCTATCAGCCAAATTTAACATTGATTAAGGAATATTCAAATAATAAAAAGGGTTAAAAGGATAGATTTCACCCCAATTTCAAAGATTCAATCGTCGTTCTAAAACTCGAGGATTCTCCATGGGGTAAGAATTTGAAATCCTAAACTTGATGCCTTAAGATGATGCTTTTGTTCTGCTGCTCAAACGATGTCGTAATTTAAGTATATGGAATCCAATTACGGGAAGCATGTTAAAATGTCTTTGGCAAACCAGGATTTGCCAGAATACAATAGTGATCTTAGTTTTGCACTATTTAATTGACTCGTGTTATGTTTAGTATCATATGAAGTTTTTTAAAACAAAAAAAAATTTCATGCATTACTAACATTTTTTAGTAGAAAAAAACTTTAATCATGTGGAGGTTAACCCGATCAGCTTAATAGATTAAAAAACAATCTAGACAAATGATATAAAAAAAATAGTTTCACTAAAAAAAATTGAAACAATGGATTTTTAAAAAATATCAAGATGAAAACACTTTGAACCGACCGAGATTACTCAGGTTAACCTGGCAAATTTGTAGCTATAGTCATGAGATCATAATAACTTCATGGAAAAAAAAATTAAAACAACTTATAAAGTTTAATTATCAATCAACTCAATGTTAAAAAAATCAATTGAAAAAAATCTAGAAAAACTACTCGAGTTAACCTGTCAAACTCATGACTCAGATCATGAAATCCAAATAATCCCATAAAAAACAAATCAGAAATAGATTATGAGATCTAATTCTCAATCAACCCAGTGTTAAAATGATAAAGTTGAAAAAAATCAATTAAAAAAGATATAAAAAAAATGACCTACGTCAACCCTATTTAACATGTTAAACCTATGACTTGGATCATGAGATCATGATAACTTTATAGAAAGTAAAAAAAAAAAAAAACTTGAGTAACATGCCAAAACCGTAACCTGAGTTATAAGAGCATGATAATCTCATAGAAAGCAAACTAAAAAAATTACTTGAGTTAACTCAGGTTAATAAACAAACCGATGATCTGGGTCATGAGATTAAAATAATCCTACAGAAAGTAAATTAAAATAAATTATGAAGTATAATTTTCAATCAACTCAATGTTAAAAAATAAAATTGAAAAAATAAATTCAATTACAAAAAAAACTAGAAAATGACCTGGGTATACTTGGGTTAACCCGACAAAATTGTCACTCAAGTCATGAGACCAAGATAACCTCATAAAAAACAAATCATGAAATCTAATTCTCAATCAATAAAATACTAAAAAAAAACAAATCAATAAAAAAGAAAAGAAAACATGAGTTAACTGAATTAACCTACCAAACTTGTGATTTAGGTCATGAGGCTGAGATAAACTTATAGAAAACAAATCATGTTTTCCTTTTTATTTTTTTTTCTATTTGATTATCTCGTTTTTATTTAATTTTTGTTATAGATGTAACTAGTAGTGCACCAACACTATGCCGTAGGGCTTTTTTTGCATTAAAAATGATATTTTGGTAGCACGAACGTATGTTAAAGAAGGAAAAAAATTCTACAACTTGATTCGTTAACTAGACTAGTTCAATTAATTTGATTTTATTTTAATTAAATAAAAAAAATAAAAGCAAATAGAACAAATTAAAAAAATGATAATAATAAAATTAGTATGCTCTCGTGTAGTGCTTCGATGTTTTCTTTAGGAGGCTCAAGAGTTGCCATAGAAGTATCTGTCGAGCATAGGCTGTGGTTGCAAGATAACACAAAATTAGTAACATATCGAGTTGTTAATGGTTCTGAAATTACCCTGCAAGTAATTTTCACTATTGGGATCATTGGAAAAAAAAAATATAAGTTCTTAAATAGTATATTAATTAATATCAACAGTGATATATTTATAAAAAAAATCCTTTTATATAAAGAAAATAATCACACAAAAAACAGTATTTCCGTGGTTAATTTTCTGTGCATACCTCTAAAGAAGAAAAGAAGAAATTTCACTATATAGGCAGGCTACAAATTTGGATATCTCGGGGTCATAGTTGTCGAATTTAATTTGCAGAAGGAAAAAAAAAGAAGAAGAAAAAAGGCTGGACTGCTAAGTTATTGAGTTAAATAGTGGATTATTGGTAAACATTTTTAATAAAAACGACTGTGTTTTATTTTGTTTTTACAATATATTTATCCGATCATATTTGAATACAAAAATTTATAAATGTAAATTGAAAAATTTATGTATGTATTTAATTAAATAGATTAATAATTATTGTGTAAATAATTAAATAAAAAATAAGTATGATAAATAAAAACGAAATTGAAAAAATTAAGAGATAAGTATATATCAAGATATTTAATATATAGTGATACGGGTCATTTTTAATGAATTTATTTATTAAAATTAATTTAGAATATAAATTGACACACATAAAATTTATTAAAAAAAACAAAAAAAAATATTATGCAAAGCTACACATATTAAAAATATTATAAAAAAATAGGTGAATCGTATTAATCTTTTCAAAAATTAAACGCATTCAATATAATTAAAAAAATAATAACTATTTAAAAAAACTAAATAATCCAAGAAAATCACAGAGAATGGATATTAATTAAAATACAAACTTAAAAAATATTTTTAAAAAAATACATATAAAAAATGTTATTAATTAAAAAAATCAAAATTAAAAAAGAAAGAATGAGGCTAAGCACCTAACCCATCAAAAAATAACACGTGCACGAGCCTTTAATTTTATTTTTTAAGTTAATGAGGTGGAAGAAATGTTGTCCGCCTCAATCTCTTTAATAAAAAAAATAGATGACATGTTGTCTATAATTTCCAGATTTCAACCATTGTAATGACTAGAAAAACAAAGTTTTTATTTTTACCATCTAAACACTTTTTTTCAATCCCCCCTAAATTATATAGAAAACACTCTAAAAACCTTGTTAACTCAATTTATAACCTTTAAAAACACAAAAAAACCCTCAGAATCCAAAATAAAAAATCTTCTTGAGCTCGAATTTGTTTTTTTTAGACACTTTCAAGGATAAAAAAAACATAATTTGAACTCTTCTCATCATATAGAATTATTTGACATAAAAATCAACAATTTTTGTTACTAGAATCGTCGTCAATGATAATTTTCTCTCTATACAGTGGAATTCAACGACCCTTTCTCTCTCTCTCACCACCAAAAAATGATTAAAGAAACCAATCACTTAATAACTAAAAAAATAAAGGATTAAAATAAACTTTTTTAAAAAAATATCTAGGTCGCCATGACAGCACCTATTTTATCCTTTTTCATTTATGTTCATTGTCTTTCAATTTAACTTTCCATCCTCAAAACATATGCAATTAAATGTTAATTTGTATTTAAAAAGATTTTTTCTGTGCAAAATAAAAGTTAAAGGATCAAGTTAAGATTTTTTTTTAAAAAAATCATTACTCCAATTATTCATGATGACACGTAAAAAATTAAACACTAAATAAAGCTACAATAAAACGACGACACCTTTTAGATTCTTTTAAAAATAACAACTATCATGACATAGTTAGTAAAATACTCGGCTAAATGATTTGTACAGAAGTATAGCTGCTGAACCCACGAAATTAAGAGATGCTTTCTCTACCACTCTCCCTTAATTTTATTTATTTAATCTCTATTTTATTATATTTTAATTAATATGAGTTAATTTAAATTAATTTAATTATTTATACATTAACTGGATAATCCAATAATCTAGGTTTAAACTCTCGAAGTGGATAAAATCAACTATGCTTTTAACTAAAAAATTGTCTTATCTCCACTTTATGGTCAAGATCAAAGAGAAAAAGAAGAAGCTAAAATTCGTCGAATCTCCACTTTATTGTCAGAACCTCGCAAAAGCTTATACCAAGATTCTCTTTACACATGGAAACAAAATTCTCTCAAGACTTTAAAAAAAAAATTAAATAAAAAAAGAGAGATAAAAGCATATTTGCTGTCGTGTCCTAATAATTCGTAAGAAAAGTCATGAATTGGTTGTTGAAACATCAGAATAACACAGGGAATCAAAGTTTTTACAGCAAACAAATTCTGATAATTGCAATTAAATTTGTGCATAAAAAGTAATTAATGAGAAGTGTTCTTTATATACATTCTTCTAATAATTGAGAATTAAAAATATAAATTGACATGACGGTGATAGCCTGTTTTGAAAGTGTAGTTGCGGTTGTTTTTTAAAATGTTTTTCGTGCCGAAATATATCAAAATGATATATTTTTTTATTTTTAAAAAATTATTTTTAAAATCAGTATATTAAAACGATGCAAAACACATAAAAAATTAATTTTTTTAAAAATATGATTTCCATCGCGTTTCCAAACTTAAACAACTAGCATGGAATGGTGACCGGGGGAGGTTCTACTAGGCAGAAGAAGCTGAAACTTCTTTCTTTATTTCTTTCTTTTTTCTCAGCTTATTCTTAGAGGAGTGCATGCAAGAAGTTTTGAGAAGAAAACAGAGACATCACAGAATATAACTGCCGTAGAAGCCTGGAAGATGGGTGAGTTCTAACCGGATTAACTCGTGAATTAACGAATCATTCCGTTTTTTTTTAATAATATTATTTTATTTTTGTAATACAATAATATAAATATTTTAGATAAAAAAAATTTAAAAATACATTGAAATATAGTTAGTTCACTCTGATTTTATTCAGTCATCTAAATTTAAATAAATCAATTCTTAATATAGCTTAAAAATAAATTCAGCACAAACCCAGCTTTAAATTTTGTATTTTAAAAATGCTTTTGAAAAACAAATTAATATATTTTTATTGTTTTTAAATTATTTTAATGTGTTGATGTTAAAAATAATTTTTTTAAAATAAAAAAATTATTAATATATATTTTAACACGAAAAAAAGTATTTATTTACTTTATGGATTAATACCTGATTGCAAGTGAAATAGCATCATTAACTTTATGCTGAAAGGATATTTAACTTTATGGATAGCTAAAAAAAAAATTAAAATAATTTCTCCCTGTCATGATCACTTGAGTTACACGTCAACAACTTCTCATGGAGTATAATAATAAATCAAATATAGATATATAGATAAACATGCTAAAACGAAAGGGTGTTTTAAACGGCGTTAAATATTGCTCACACACTCACAAAGCAATGTGTGCTAGAGTAGTGTTATTTTTATTTTATTTTATTTTTATATCTTGAATTTTTTTTATTGTATTTTTTTTATTACAAAATTAGCATCTAATTGCTTCTAATTTATTGGTTATAAACAAAATTAAAAGACAAGAAACCAACTTAGAAAAGCTGTTGAAAATAAGACAAGAAACCAACTTAGAAAAGCTGTTGAAAATGAGTAGTGTGTTTAAAGTTACAAAAAATATATTTTAATCCTCCAACTTATAAAGTTAGACCTTTTTTGTCCTTTATATTTTTATAAATTCAATTTTGATATACAACTTTATTTATGTTATTTTTAAGTTTCTAATTTTGTAAGGAGAGAGAGATTTTTACTAGAATTCGATATAGAAAGAAAAAGTCATTGTTTTCGCATATTTCGATCATCAAATTAGTTGATATTGGATTGTGGTTATTTGAAATCTCAATATTATCTAAAACAATAAAAAGATCAAGAAAGAAAAATCTAACCATGTTTGATTTCATGTGTTTGGAGTTGTTTTTGGAGTTTTTTAGATTGATAAATTGGTTTCTAGGTATCATGAGAAGTTTTATTTTTTGGTTGAAATGGGTTGGAAAAAAAAATATTTTTGGGCAAAAAAATCTTTGACCTGATTTTCCAACCATTATTATGACGGCTTGATTCTAGGCATACAGGCGACATATCGTCTGGTTTATTTATTTTTTAAAATAAAAAAGGTAGATAATCGCTTTTTAATTTTTTTAAAAAAAATCTAAGGCCTAAGCATGCAGGCTTGAGATTTTTTTTTTCATAGGCCTACACACACCAGGTTGTTAGGCTCGCGCACCTAAGTTTTTCTGGGAGATTTTTTTTTCAATTCTTTTTACTCTTGATTTAGGTGCAACATAAATTTATTAAAAAAAATATTAAACCCTGTTGAGCTTTTTGTGTGAATCGTTGAATCAACATGTTGTAACCGAACATCTTGGTTTTTTTATGCATTCCCTCCCCTTCATTAAAAAAGAATGCAATTTAATTCTTTTTTATCATTAAATTTTTTTTAACTTCAAATAAAAAAATGCATTTTCATTTTTTTTTTATTGCTTAGCTTAAAAATCTATGCCTAATTAAAAATTATATTTTGACCTGAATTTTAAATTTTGTTTGTTGATTAAAGTTGTTATGCATGCACGCAGGATCCTTAACGCAAATAAACG
>Ga0325411_1001249_pt1 | contig 28166 bp, 11 predicted proteins | sample PopdelMetagenome_13_FD_206181 | JGI IMG/M metagenome (GOLD analysis project Ga0325411, IMG submission 206181) | Populus deltoides microbial communities from Bellville, Georgia, United States - Xylem-PdIQD-R4 | ecosystem: Host-associated > Plants > Phyllosphere > Stem > Wood/Secondary xylem...
ATGGTCCCTCGTGCTCGCCGTGTCTGTATGGAGAAGGAGACAGGACTGGTCCTTCATTGGTTTTTGTATTTCCTTTGTTAATTTTGCTCCTTTTATTAGCTGAATTGTTATTTCACATCCTCCAACTCTTTATTTTTCTTCGATTGCATCCTAATCTTTTATTTCAAACACTCGACTGTGATGATTCTCAATGCTACAACAAGCACTTCTTGTAAATAAATTTATATACTTTTAAAAATATAAAAAAATATATCTTATTTGTTTTTATTAATTTCATCTCTTTTATTTTGAGATCTATTTAAATAACTTTATACACACACACAATAATTAAGGGATGAGTTTACTCATTACATTATTATTTGGAATTCAAATTGAAAGGAAAACATAAAAATGGAATCTATGCAGAACCTGACAAGAAAAGAATTGAATTTGAATGTGCTACAAAACCGATTCAATTTCCAAAAAACCTGAAGTTTATTGTACGGGAGTCGAGCTCACGATCTGGGAGTCGTTCCTTCCTCTATATTTGTAGGCTCCATCTCTAGTCAAAACAGATATGACGAATATCGCTGATGGAAAGACAGACAGCTAGTGGGAAGAACTATGTTTGAGCCCACCAGCTCATCAGATTCATCAAAACTTCTTCCATTTTTTCAACCCTGTGGTGCTCTGACTCGGAGCTAATTGATGGAAGCGGGTTAGAGAATAATATAAATTACATCATGTAATATTATTTAATAGTTTAAGTTATTGGTTGAGGTAGTTTTTTGACATGGTATCAGAGCCTTAATGTCTAAATGGTCTCGAGTTCGAATCTCACCATCCTCATTTATTTGATAAAAATTAAGCACAAAGATAATGTGAATCTGTGCAAGTTTCAAGTCCAAAGAGTTTTCGCTTGAAGGGGCGTGTTAGAGAATAATATAAATAATATCCTGAGACCTCACCTAACAACTTAAATTATTAAGTTGAGATGATTTCTTGACAACCAATTAGAAACGATTATGTCATTCGACAGTCACGAGAGCATATACATGTTTTGATTTTAATATCCCAGTGAGTTAGAGAAAAAAAAAACAATATTGAAAGGAAGTTCTTCTTGCTATTATTCTCATGTGTGAGTTGACTTAAAATATAAATCAATTTGAGTTTAGAGAAATAGAAAATAGAAAAATCTTGGTTGAATCGTTTAAAAATCCAAGTTAATTTATTAATATGATTGATATGGTTCTAACCCGCTCAAAACCCAACTCCTAACTAGTTAATTTTTTTTATCAAACCAATATAATTTTAATTTTTTAAAATAATTATAAAAATTAATCTAGATTAATTCTCCTAGCTTATAATTTGACCAATGCCACGTATTGACATTTGATCGAGTTTTACACCTATGATATCATGCATTTAAATACCCAGTGGCATCCAAAAATTATTCAAAACATTACCTCCAAAACTAAAATAAATAATTTATAATTGGCTTGCTATAGTTGAACATAGAAAAATCCAAATAATTGGCAAACGTTTATAGATAGTTTTCATTTTTTATTCTAATATAGATCTTTTTTATTATTGGCATTAAAAAAATCATATGTCGTAACCATTGCCATGTGCAATATCCAAAATTTGGAATAAATGAACTAGGGGTGTTCACGGTTCGGTTCGGTTCGGTTTAGACTTAAAAAACCAACCGAATCAAATTACAGTAATTTTGTAAAATATTAACCGAACCGGACCGAAAACTGGTCCAAACCGAACCGATCCGGTTCGGTTAAATCCGGTTTTTTTTGGCAAAAAACCGGGAAACCTAATCCCATTTGTTTTGGATTTTTTTAAAGCTTACATTAAATTGAGCTTTTACAGCTTTGAATTCACAGATTGTTGCCATAACTTGATGTAATGAAGAAACCCGTATATGATGAAAAAATGCCTTGCCAACTTGAGAATTACAAAACTATTACAGATTAGCAACACAGTTGTAGGTTTCAAGAATATCATTAGAAGCACTTAACAGGGAGTCTTGCTCGTAGATGGATATTTTTTTCAAACCTGGGTAATAGGATCCATCCCAACTGCCTTCCAGTTAAGCATTACATCTTGTATAAATTGTTAGCCACTGAAGAATACCCCACCAAAAATAGATAAAACCGACTAGAAGTTGTAAATAAAGAATTCTCACAACATCCATTACAGTAATCGCAACATGAGCATACTATGGCAAATCAACAACCTTGTAAATAAATATAGGAAATGAATACATAATAGATCTACAGAAATCAGAAAAAAAAGCAAAAAGAAACAAAAAAATTAAGAGATAAAGATTGAAGAGAGGGGGGCTCCAGAGTTGCTGTTTGGTTGTTAATCCATGAGCTTAGTCGGCTATACTTAAAGAAAAGAACAAAAAGATGGAGAGATGAGAGATATGAATGGTTTGTTCACCAGATCTACTTTGGGGGAGGATGGGGGTTGTGCTTAAAGCCTTAAAGAAAGGTTGAGAGAGATGAAGACGTTGGGTGGGGAGAGGGGGCTGTGAGAAAGGTTGAGAGATGAAGATGAAGATGGGGGCTGTGTTGAGATGAAGATGAAGAAACATGGGTGGCGGCTAGGGTTTACAAAGTATCTGGCGGAGAGTAAACTGGAGAGAAGAGAGGGATGTGGCACAACTTTTTCTATTTATACTAGCCTAGCCTAAGGACTTTTTTTTTTAAACCGATCCAGTTTGGTCCGGTTAACTCGGTTTCTGCACTACAAAACCAAAAACCGAACCGAACCAGGGTTTTTTCTACATAATCTAATCGGTTTAATAGGTTTTATTTTTCGGTTCGGTTTTTTTGGTTAATTTTTTGTCGGTTTTATCGGTTTACTCGGTTTATTGGTTTTTTTGAACACCCCTAAAATGAACCCAAACGAATCTCTTAAACTTGTGTTAATATCCAAAATTCACAACACGTTAAATCATAAACTCTGGCTCAATAAAAACTCAATTTGATGTTGAAGAATGAAATTATAAAAAAATTTAAATTTTTTATCAAAGTAAAAAATAGCAATAAAAATGAAGGAGGTTAAAATTGTAAAAATGATCTCAAATAAAATAAAAGCAATTAAAATAATTGTGACCAAATATAACATATTAAAAAATTAAAGGAGGATGAAATTAAAAATAAATCTTAAATCTATAAAATAATTCATATAAAATGATCAAATTTGAAGAAAAAACAAATTAAAGAATTGTTGTGAAGTTTTGAAAAGTCTTGCACGGAAATTAAGGAGAGAAAAAAACATATTGGCATCAAATTACAAGAAATTACATCACACATGCTGCCCGGTGAGTTTGGTCTCATTGTGACGAATCAAAAAACATCAAAGAAGGCTATTATTGACCATTGTAAGTCGCCATTTAAATATTATAGGATGATTTACTTGCTAGTGTGTTTCATGAACCAACAACTTTTTTTTACATGTATTAAACTATTAAATTGTCCCTCTTAAAAAAAGTCAAGACAAAATTACAAAAGAGCCCAGAGTGTCCAGTTAAAAAACAATTACTTAAAAAAAAGGATTGTTAATTATTTTTATAATAATAAATGAACTATGCAAAAAGACAGTTTTACTCTAAAGCAAATAAATTTTCCTGAGAAGGACAATTTAGTCAAACACGTTGTTTTAATGAATAGTGTTTTCTACTGTGCTGTGGTATTTTTGCCACATGAATTAGTTTTTGTTAATATTGTTAAATAAAAAGAAAATACTTGCTGAAAAGTTCTATCATCCATGACACGTGTGCAAAGTTTAAAGCAGTGGCAGTTTATGAGTAAGCAGACAGTATATAATCCATATAATACTTTTATATTCCTTGTTTTTTTAACGGATTATTAATTATATCTTTTTTTCTTTCTTTATTATTAAACCAAGCAAAAATGTGAAAACAAAAGGATGAGCTAGCTAGCTGGATCCGTGTTAAGGGAGCAAATTTCGGTGCTCTATTTTGAAACTTTGCTCTAAACCACCAAGCCGCTCTTCCTGGTGGCGGCGGTGGTTGTGCCGGTGGCTCCCTCCTTCGACGGTGGCGGTGTTACTGCAAATGGCAAAGTAATCAAAACATGGTCTTTGTTGCTCATCTTGGATTTTGAAAGCTCAAAGTTTTGATTTTTATGAAATTTGAGCTTGGTTCATTTGAACCCATTTCTGGATTACCTGTTTAAGGTTTGTTGGTTGTCTTTTGGTATAGAAAATGTGGTTTTGATGGAATTTTGATGTCTTTTTGGATCTGAAAGTTGCCATTTTGCCTTCATTTGTTGTTGGATTCTTTTAGTAGACGTTGTGATGTGGACTTGGATGAATGCTTGATGCAAATCAAGAAAGTTATCATTTTTCTGTGTAATTGGGTCCTTTTGTGTTGCCATAACTTGTTATATCTTCCTTGATTTGGAGTTTCAGATGGGTTTGTGTATATTTGATTAGGACTCCTGTTAAGCATTATGGTTTTTAGGCCTGGGATAAAAGATTCCACCGATAACAGGCAAAAATTGGAACTACAGTCTCAAATTTGCATACCCATTAGACAAGTTGGGTTCTTTTATTTTGTTTCATCTTTGTTTATTTGAAGTGAAGGAATTATGTTTTGATTTTATTGATTTTTCCTTGTTTTTATGTTGTTATAGTTGAATATTGAATGAACGGATTGATGAACTTTCTATAAGTTAAGATGTCCATCAAAAGCATCGTGCGTGAGTTGAAAGAGATGAAAGATGGGATTGGAAACATATCAAGGCGAGGACTTGAAGGGAAACATTGGCGTGGCAGGGCAAGGTCACATATTGCACCAGATGAAACACCAGCTGAAACTGATCAGATTGAGCAGGGTCAGTGGGCGAATCTACCGCCAGAATTGCTTTTGGATATCATTAGAAGGGTAGAAGAGAGTGAAACCTCATGGCCTGCTCGGGCAGTTGTTGTTCATTGTGCTTCAGTCTGTAGGTCATGGAGAGAAATTACTAAGGAGATTGTAAAAACTCCTGAGCAGTGTGGGCGGCTAACATTTCCCATATCATTGAAGCAGGTACTGGTATTTTCCTTCTTTCTTCAAGTGCCTTTTGGTTTAGTTTTTATCCTGGATGCCTCTTCTTTACTTGTCTTTCTTGCCTGAAAATAGCCGGGTCATCGCGAGTCGCCCATACAGTGCTTTATTAAGAGGGATACTGCAACTTCTACATTTCTGTTGTACTGTGGTCTGGTGCCTTGTAAGTCGTTTTCTTCACTTGCTCTTACCTTGCTCTTAAAAAAGAAGACGTATTTACCTCTGTGGCTTGGGATGAAATGCCTAAGGAAATCCCCAGTAATTATTTCTCATTGCATCTGGACTCAGTCAGAAACCCCCGACCCCTCTTCATTGATCATAGTAAGAACGACATTGCAGTGGTTGGAAATTTGGGAGCATAATGTAGCATTGCTTTTAATAGGAAGTAAAGTACTGAACTTTCCAATGATATAATTTTAAGCAACAAGCTGATTGAATTATACTGCTCCCAAATCTTTCTGGCCTGTAGAAATCTCAGCTTAGAGAGCTCCATGGAGGGCTTATTGACTTGAAATGTTGTTAGTTACTACGTTTGTTTTTTTAATTTACATTACTATCAATTGACAGCTGAGGGTGAGAATGATAAGTTGCTTTTAGCGGCCAGAAAGATCAGAAGGGCAACATGCTCAGATTTCATAGTATCTTTGGTTTCAGATGATTTTTCTCGGGCCAGCAACACATATGTTGGTAAATTGAGGCAAGTCTTGGATGTGAGCAGTCTTTATTTAATTTTGCCTAAATTGTTTTCTGTTCTTGTTCCTAACAACTCATTGAACAATTTATGCCAGGTCCAACTTTTTGGGAACCAAGTTCACTATGTATGATTGTGAACCTACATTTGAAGTGCCTACGCAAACACAACATGCTAACCGGATAAGTCGCAGATTCCATTCTAGGCAGGTGTCTCCAAGATTACCTGCATGTAACTATAGTATAGGCACTATCACCTATGAGCTCAATGTTCTTCGCTCAAGAGGACCAAGGAGAATGCATTGCATGATGCACTCTATTCCAGTGTCTTCCATTGAGGAGGGGGGCACTGTCCCAACATTAACTTCATTAACAGAGACATTTGGTGGCCAGTTTCCTCACCTGTCAACTTCAAAAGGGAAGGAATCAGTCTCAGATATTAGTTCCCCAAGCCCCTCTCAATCGCCAGTACTAACCCAAGGTTCAGAAGAGCCCCTGGTTCTTAAAAACAAGGCCCCTAGATGGCATGAGCAGCTACAGTGCTGGTGCTTAAATTTCAGAGGTCGTGTCACTGTTGCTTCTGTTAAGAACTTCCAACTTGTCGCTGCTGTTGAATCGTTTCACAATGTGTCTTCTGCAGATCAAGAAAGGGTAATTTTACAATTTGGGAAAATTGGAAAAGACATCTTCACCATGGATTATCGCTATCCACTTTCAGCCTTCCAAGCTTTTGCAATCTGCCTGAGCAGCTTTGATACCAAACCAGCTTGTGAATGACAACTATGGCGCTTGGAGATAGTTACTGTGTAATCTAAAATGTTTCCCCAAATTTGGAAGCGTATCTTCGCCACATACCGAGCTCATCATGCAAGGCCATCACAGCTGATCTTCGTGGTGCAATCAGTGCCTTTTTGTGATCATGGAATTTGACTCGTTTCTTGTTATATCATCCCAACACCATGGAAGTATGAGAAGTTCAGTGCATTGTATCTAAACAGCTCTGTAGTAATCCCTTGAACAATTGTGTAATTGGCGAGAGCCTGCTTTTTAATTCTAACTGTTAGAACCACTTGTTTAGCTTTTAAAATTGCCATCTAGTGTGATCTTTGGGCTTATATGCCTGATATCATTATCTGGTCCAGCAAGTTCCATGGTTGCACTGCAGTTTGCCTTTGGGATTTTACTTGTTTGGGTCATCTCTGCTACATAATAGGTTCCCCACCTGCCATAATATTTACGATGTCTTACGGTCTTCCCTGGATTGCATTTGCCGGATAACAAGTTTACCTTTTGTCTATGCATGTCTTGAACTAGTATTCCTTCACTTGAAATTTGAAACTGATTCTCTCATAGCTTGCCTAAGGTCTTTTTACCTGTTCTTACAAGTTTGATGTTCCTAGTTTCGGCTGCCACGAGGTGGGTCATCGCGCTTCTTGTTACCCTTTTACCTTTTACCTTGTTGGTTGAGCAAGAAATCCTCGAAATTGGCTGTTTCTTTGGGAGTATAGATTGCTGCATTTAGGCTTGTGCTTGCTTAAGGTGAAGAAGATTGTCGCCCTAACCAGCAATGGGACCACCAAAAATGGTACAAGGATACAGTAAATTGTGAGCGTAGAAGATACGGTTACTTTATAGTATAAACTACTCTTGATATCCGAAATTATTCTCAAGAGATTTCAGGTCCAAGAATCTAATTTAATATACAAGATACAGCATCAACTAAAAGATTTGGATATTTATTTGCAAGAAAGAAATATGCTTGGCACGCACTTTAGGCGGCATAAAGTGCTTTTAGAAAAGCAATGTGATTCCAGCCCATTTTTTAGGTGTGGCATCTTATATCAATAATTTTGGTCCAAGTCAGGTTCCATTAGGGTTACCAACATTGGGGAATAAACTGAATTTTAGTTGCCAAATGTTTGGTGCAAACTCTAGCTCTGTTTCCACCTGCTCTTCTATTCCTGAAAAATGATTGAAATCCAACATTTCCAAGTATGAGGTCGCCTGGATTTTTAAGGAAAGCAGAGTAACTACATTTTGTACCCATGAGATCCTCAAAATGTCAAAATCCTCGTTAGGCTTACAGAACATCATCTAAGATATGGTCCCCTATTTCTAGCTGCCTTGGATCAATACTCGCAAGACAATATGAGACTGGATACTTCTGATCACTAGAAGACCAATTAGTGACATGATCTTAATACCCATGTATCTACTTTCTTCAACAACTGTTGATATATGAACACCATAGTTAACAGGCAATGGATACGAGGATAAAAACTCTTCATTGTTTTTTGATGATCTGGCTACTTTCAGCTACATGCTTCACCGCTCTGCTTGATATAGTATCGAAATTCCTCTTTTTTTGGTGGTCATGTTTCTCATCTCACAGAAGAGTATGTAATGAATTCCCTTGAAGTAAATTGAAAAGGCTGATGTGGAAAAGGGTTCCTGAATTGATCATTTACAGGGAAGGCAAAAAGAAAAGAAAAGAAAAGCTTCAGTCAGAATACTTGTAATTGGAGACTGGTGAACAAAAGATAATGCAAAAGGGTTGAAGTAGAAGACGCACAGCCGAGGCCCATAAACTTTGATCTGGCGTACATGAGTATCCCTTCCATTAAGGTGATTTGATAGCACAGCAATTTGCAACATAAATGTATTGACAAATGTTTCCCTGCAAAAGATAACGGTTCCAAAATTAGGAAATCAAATGTTGTTCAAAAAATATTTGGAAATCAAACTAGTAGTTTCATACAATATCAGACAAGACCAACACATTAATTCAGTCTCCTCCAGCTGGAACAAATCAATTCAGTCCCCTCTAGCTGAATTTTACATCAATGTTTAAGTAAACATGAGAACAAAACAATCTCAAGGCTCAATCACATGAAAAAAAATTATCTTACAACTTTATATCAACAAATTCCAACAGAAGTATCCGTACAAAGAATCCAAATACCAAACATGTTCATGCTTCTCTTTTGTCCAGCACACTTGAACCAAGCCCCAAGTTCAGAAAAGAATACAGAACTTAGTCCTATAAGATCGAGGACTATCTGCTATTTCCAAATTAGACATAGGATCATTCAATCACGGCTGTGCCACCAGAGGCTCTGAATTCTAAGTAAGTAAAAATAGGAGAGCACTATAAATTTTGGCAGCAGGTTGAATAGATGTAGTTGGACTTAAAACTCAGATCCTTAACTTACTTTAGAACAATTAATTTATGATACATCATGTCCAGCTACTACAAAAAACAATAATGCGATATAACTGACACATTTTCATGTTGCATAAGGTTCTCAACATAGTATGATAGGAAGACAATTCCAATGACCCCATGCTATCAATCAAGGTTTACCCTCTATTTGAATTGAACCCATAATCTCAGTTGGAAAAAACTGGAAAACCTTTCCAACTCAGTTGCACTTCAAAATTCCTCAAAACACTTGATGCCTTGACATCAAGAAGATAAACCAGTAAATAAAAGTTGAAAGAAAATAGTAGTAAAATAAATATTTTATCCTCTGCCTTTCATCTCCCATAAGGAAAAGAAGAGACTCCATCTTTGATTCTTGATTTCTAGTGCTAATAATTACTAACATATATCAATGATCATGGTCAACACATCAGGTACAACAGGCTACGAGCTATGAATTTCATGGTGATAGTACACCTCAATTGTGGAGTAACAATCTAAGTTTATCATCTTCACAAGTATTAGATCTGAACAGGAACGCAATGAAATGATGATGGATTCAAATAATGCCCATTATGCACAATTAAGCAAAGAGAATGAGCACAATCATCACATAGGCAGAAATATAATAGCAGTGCTTACCTGGGATCATTTCCAGATAAGGAAAGATAAACCCACCCAGTTGGCTTCACAAGTTCCATAGTCTTAATCTCCTAAAACACAATTTTGACCAAACAAAAATGAGTCACCATGAAAAGGATTGTCAATTACAAAAACAAAACAAAGTAAACACAATTCAACAAAATACCTTCAAATTATGAAACCCATCACCAGCACGAATCGAAATCTTACTAGGTGTATAACTCTCATCAAGCTTAAAATCCACATAAAGAACAACTAACTTCAAAAACTCAAAAGTCCCACAAGTTAATCCTAATACACAGAAACATTTAAATAAAAAATAAAAAATTTCAACAGAAGTTACATACTTGCAGCTTCACTTTCTTCTGAAATTGAATATTAACCAAATGGGGCTGTGCTCCATCTGATCTACGACAAAAAAACAAATGAAAGTGATTCAAACTTCATATTCCAATCAATGAAAAAATTAAAATTCAAGCTTTCATTCTTTTTTCAAAAAAAGATTCAAACTTTAACAGATAAACAGAGAGATGGAGGAAAGGGTATGTTTGCTAACTGCCAATAAGTGTCAAGATTGTCATCTCTAAGAGAAGAGACCCCATTTCCAGGTTTGCAAGAACTAACACTCCAAGCAGCTTTTTTTCCCATTTCTCTAAGATCATCTTCTATAACCAAGAGCTTGTTTCCTCCTGTGATCTTCCCTTCTTCTTCTCCTTCTGATGATTCTGTCGCCATTTTTTGTTTACAAGTATACTACACCACCCAAATGTAGCTTAAAGGTCAGTAACTTGGTTCAATTTTGACCAACCAAAAACCCTAATTTTGAGTGAATATACTATGTAATGCTGTATGAAAAGTAAGCTTTATGTCAAACCAGAATTTGAAAACTTGGTTTTGGTGAAAATTGAAAAGTTTTTGAACTTGTTAGACGACGTATCGTTTATTTTATAGACGACATTCGCTGTCAAGTATCTTGACATTGCTAAACTACTTGCCGTTGACATTTCAAGATGACTTGTCGTTTCCGACATGTGATTGTATCAACCTGTGTATGGGTTTATTTTTTTTTTATTTTTTATTGTAAGGGTATCTTTAAATTAACTTGTAAGTTCATCCCCGAATGATTTTACAATTACATCCTCACTTGCTATGATACATTTAGAAAAAAATTAATAAATTATTTTATATAATTATATTGGCTGCTGCTTAGATAAGAAAAGTAATGAAAAATCGATAAATGACAAGTTTAAATTTAAAAAATCAAGAAAATGAATAAAGTTTTTTTTTAGCCATGGAACAGTTCATTAAACTTTTTAAACAATTCTCTAATCTTAATGCATGCAAAGTCATGGACACAAATAAAATAAATCCAAAAAAACCACTTAAATAAGCTTATAAAACTCTCATGAGCTCAGGCACATACTCTGAGCCCAACGCTTGCAAAGAAATTTTTTTGAAACCACATATGAGTCCTTTAATGTTTTGTATTAATAAAATATGTATTATTTTGAGTATAATACAACTCAAAACATAACAAAAGTGAAATTACACTTCAGCTCTTTTTCTCCATAAAAGAATAAAATTCATGAGTTATAAATACATCATGAATCCTTCAAGACAAATATTCATAATCTTTTCATTTTCAACATTTTCAACATATATATTTTCAGAGTTTATCTCTATAAAATATCATTGTACTTTCTCTTTCTATAAAGTTAATGACTTTACCATTAGAAAGTCCTCACGTCCATCAAATAGAACCTTTTGTAGGTGTCAGCTACCGATCCATTGGCTTACTAGACACCACCTGCTACTGCCATAGCTACCGATCACCTGACTTACCAACACCATTTGCTACTATCAAAGTTACCATCGCCTTGATTTATTAGACACTATTTGTTAATACCACAATTACCGATTATCTTGGCTAAGCAAGTATCATATGCTACTAGTTATTAACTCTCTGAATTTTTCATATCAAATCATCAAACATCTTAACCAAACATCTTAACTAAAAAGAATAAATCAAATTGTTTAAACTAAAAATTAAGTCAATTATCTAATACATTAACCTTATTCTTTATCATCTAAATAATCCAAAACTTGGCATCTCCTAGAAATATAGCTTTTTAAAAGATTACACCAATTTACTTGGATTAATCATGTCTTGTTATTGATCTCCGGTGATAAACAAGTTCAACTAGATCAAGGGTGAAACATGTATTATTGGCCTCAACCCATCAAAAAAAGATTTCCAGATTTTTGATGTGGAAATCATTCAGGACCATTACTGTAATATGATAGTACCAGCAGTATAAACAAAAGAATCTAACGTACGATAGTGATGTTTTGCCACAAAAGAAGACTTTATTATAACAGCATCTACCAAATGGTCATCAAGAATCTCAGCTACGTACAGACACATTCTCAAGCCAGTGGTTTGTGGTCCTATAATCAAATGGCTTCCTTTTGCTTTCTTCTGCTAAGCAGGCTAGCTCATCCAACCCAACAACAAGCTCCTTCCCTTTTCTTTCACCTTTCCTTGCCCCCGGTTTGCTTCAATTATCCAACCATGGGGTCCTTCTCTATCATTTTCAATTCCTATCAGCCTTTCTTTTAGTACCAATCATGGGGTCCTATTTTTCTCTCGACATACAAAGGCACAAAAAGCATATCTGCAGACATCACCAAGTGTATAGGTACAGACATAAAGGATATCTTTAGTCTTGCAATGCAAGAAATTTGATTGGTAAGAATTAATGATGGTTTTTGCAACATCCATCTATACATGTGGAAGCAAATATTTACAGTGCTCGAAATTATTAGAATTGCTGAATTATTGAAAGTGGATTCTTGGGATGGTGATTAGTTCCCTAAATTGTATCTCTGATCTGAGACTGGTAGATTCCTCGGAGGATACTAATTGCCTGCAAAAACCATGAATGAAATATGAGAAAGTAGTATAATTGGGAAATGGTAATTAAGTAAATATAGGGAGAAGCATATTGATCTACCTTCAGTAATCGATGAAGAAAAGAAAAGTTGATCAGCTTTAATGGAATCCCAAATTTTGAAGGTTTTGTGAGTCAGCATCCCAAAAAGGTTGGACTTGCTGCAATTCATTTATTATATGTTAGGATCAATGGCATGGCATGATATAATTGCCAAGAAAGCAGTAAATTGTAGAAACCACCAAGTATAGAAGCAATTACAGCTAGTGAATGATCAAGGCATAGGTCATTGATCAATGCTGAGGAGCTTGTAGCTTTTTCAGGCACAAGTTGAAAAGTATCTGTCAAAGCTTTCGGTCTTCTGCTTGTTGCCTGTTGTTGCACTAGATTCAGTTGAAGGTGGGGCAAATTGGCAATTGTTGAGGACATAATGGCTGCTGGAAAACTTGCGATGTAAGCAGGTGACTTCATCGCATAATTATTTAAAAGAACAAGTCAGTTCTAGAAGAAATCTAACAATCTGAATTCCCATTTATAACATTACCAAAATTTGCTGAAACCTTACCTCTTTACCGGAAACGTTGTCGGTATCTGGTCTTCGATTTACAGCAGCAAGTTTCATGGATATGAACTGTAAGTAAATTAAAACTTGATTATTTGAATGTTACAAATAAAAATCTGATATAACAGATTAACTAGGATGGTTACCTCTACTTGTCTTTGAAGAGATTGGACATAATTGATGATTTCGTCAAGCATTCCGGCCCTGCCTGTTATCTTGTTGCATCCAGGGACTAGATCTTGCAGGCATTTCATTTTCTTACTAATCTTTTCCCTCCTGGCCTAATATATATCAAGGACATATAACAAAACTCAGTGGAGGTTACAATATTAATTTTGATGTATAACTAAATATAACTTGTATGAATTATATGATGAAATATTCTCCTGCTTACTCTTTCTGCTAAGCTGTGACTGTCAGTAGCCTGGCCGCGACGTGCCCGCACATGAATGTAGTCTGTCTTAGGTAAGGCTGAAGTCTTCTGATTTTCCTTCAAAGAATCTGCTGAAATTTCTGGACTGCCTTTCTCTTTAACCTTGGGCTCATCTTCTTCTAATTTAATCTTATCGTCACTCTCTTCTGCTGCAATAAACTGAACATACAGACAAGAAAAATGCAGAGAAGTTGAAACTTGTCAATGATACTTAGCTGACCAAGTTCATCAACCTGGTAAAGTAAAGATTATGTTTGAAAGATAAACCACTCTGATTACTCAAAGGCCTTCAAGTACAGGATTGACATTTTTTTCCCAGAAGCACGAAGGAAAGCTTATTCTCTCTTGAATTACAATAACTGAAGATCCATTTTGTACTCCTATTCTTATACTAATAAGCTCAGATACTATTCCTGAGAAGATTTGATTTCTTATTGAGGTCATAATCATAAAATATTCCTGAGAAAACCCCACTTCCCTATAATACTAGCCAATTCGACTTTACTTCTTTCTTGTTGCGGTGCTTAATTTTTTTGTATGGAATGTGTGAAGTCATGCATCAAATTTGAGAATTGAATTGAATGAACTTGGAGTGAAGGTAAACAAACATACCTCTGCTTTCCTCTTATTTGAATTGTCTCTCCTACCATGGTTGGATTGCTTATTCTCCATCAAGGTCACATCTTCACCTGCCACATTTACTGCTACAACCTCCTCTATTTTTGCAGCCTCTACCACCCCAATTTGGCAACTAGAAGTCCTTGAAAGACAATGATCAATCTCGAGAGACCGTGCCGTTACCTCTGCTTCTCCAAAATCCATCTTATTATTAGCTACGAACTCTCTGCCATTCAATGAAAAACCACCATATTTTGGTAAATCATTGTTCCCCAGATAGATTTCGGGCTGCTCCTTCCAATCAATCCTATCTCCATTCATTGACTCATGATCAAAGAAGCCATGAAACAGATCAGGAGGCATTGAACAGGATTCAATGGAATTGTATTGGTTTACGTAGTTGTTCTCCTGCTGCAGTAGCAGCAGCCACTTGAACCTCGCTTGCTGTCTTTCTAATACACTCATATCCATGCAAAAGATGTGTTTTTGAGACAGCATAAGTTTAAGGTGATACTATCAAATAATTTCCCAACTCCTACAAGCTAAAAAACCTTGGCACAAAAAATCTCAACTACTCCCCCATGTTACTAGCCTTAAAGAATATATGCTAGCAAAGCAATGGTGGGTATATTTTGGTATTTGTGATAGAATTGGCTAATCAGCTTAAAAGGGAGATGAAATGTTATGTCTCAATCAAAAATAAATGTGGAGACATAGGAGAAGATATATATAGGGAATGGAAAGATAAGAGAAATGAAGCCGAGAAAGAAGAGAGATAGCTCTCAAAGGAATGTACACCATAAACAAGAGCAGTGGGCTACGGTCCCCTAGTGACATACAACCACCATGTGGGGATGTCTGTTGAACAGGAAACGGGTGTGGCTTGAACGGGGTTTTTGTTGAGATTTTGGCCCTTCAATCCTTGGTGAGGGGATCTTTGTGAGGTATTGCAGTTGATAAACAAAGAAAATTCTCAGGCCTTCCAATTCTCAAGTATATGCCTTAGCTTCCAGCGAAGGACCACAATCTTTAATCAATGGAGATTCATTTATTGAATGCTAGTTTGATACGAGGAGCATTTTTAGGATATCTTTGGAATAGATTTCATGCATCGAGATTAAATTCTTCTCCTATGGATCTTAGGTAGATCATTCACACCAAAATTAATATATTCATGAGATGCTTTTTACTCAAATGCAAAATGATAAACATGATGAGTAAATCCATTTACTATCCCCGAAAGAGCCTACGTTTTAAGGATTATAAATCGAAAAATATATTTAAAAATTTCTGTTCTTAAAAAACATGACTTATATGTCGTCATGTAAATTTTAAATTAAGTAACATTAAAGCTCAGAAATCATTGGAATCCAGTAGTGGGTCAAATACATCTATGATAGTCACAGCTTTGCTAGTGACCACAAACATAAAATGATTTGATGAATGTTCATTACTAATGTTGTAAATTTAAGGTTCTTTCGCTAATTGTCAGCTAAGTTCACTGAAAGACATAAATAATGTGGAGACAGGAGAATCAATCAAGCCCTTTAAAAAATACATAGTTTAATATCATTGTCATGCATTATATAGAAAAACCCTCCTCTGCTATTGGAAACGACAAAAAGCCATTTAAATAATTAGTTGTTTAATGTGTATTAATGGTAATGAGACACTAAGATAAACAATTAGGAAGAGAAAAAAAATTGGTCCTTGGGGAGGAACAGTCCATTATACTTAACTAGGGAAATGAAGATCTCCCATGAATTTCATTAAAAACAAATCCAGACCAACCCAACATATTGAACTGGGGTTCGGCTCAGGCCAGGCTTCATAATTAATAGAAAAAGTTGATTCATGTGACCTGATGTAATCCAATCCATTCAGTCAAAACTTGTTAGTTTTCTTTTTTAAGTAATAATAATTCAAAAACATCATCATTTTAACTTAGAAGAAATTGGTTTAACCTGTTGATTGGTGACCCGAGCCTTGTCTCCTGTGGAGGTGTAATAATTATGTTAACAACCCATCATTTGAAAATGCATCTTGATCATCAAAACAGAACATTGGCCTAGAACATCGTGGAGGATAAGGACTAAGGAGACATGAATCACAAAGGATATTTGTTTTCCATAATAAAGATACGTGCATGGATAAGATTATGAGAAAATTATAGGTTGACCCACCGACAATATGTGCCAAACTAGGCCAGCACAAAACAAACCAGCAACTCAAGTCACCCTGTCCAGAGATGACAGCATGGCTTCGAGAAAATGTTACTACTAAGTATCAGCACAAAAAGCTTACAAATTTCTTGCAGATTGTTCCATGCCAAACATATAGGAGCAGGTGATAGTCACGTATAGGTGATAGTCACAAGGAGAGCACCATGCTAGAATATGCAGGCAGGTGCGATCAGTTTAGTTATTCAAACCATTTGACATCGTATGAAAAGACTTGGAGCTAAATCCGACTCACATCTATATAACAGGAGGTTAAAGAAAGAGGTAATCTTGAGGGTTGGCCTAGTTGGCAGGAGTTTCTTCCTGGTTCCTGTTATGTAGAATTCAAAATGTTATGAAAAAATATAGTGGACGATGGCAAAAGAAGACCGAATTAGTTGCATGTGGAAGATGAAAGTTAGCCATTGTCATACAGCTTTCCTGTTGGCCAAGAGGAAATTGTTTAAACCAAGTTGGTGATAAGCGAAGTCATTAAAATATATCTCACAAGACAAGATCACATTACCTTGATGGAGAAAGATATGCAATGAGATCTAAGGCCCCAGTATGTAATTCATATTATTGTGATAAATATAACTTGAGGCATCTTTAAAATGATGGGTATCGAGATAAGTGATAGGGGGTTGGGAGACCAAGGGCTGGCAAAGCGTTGCTCCCTTTGAGGAGCCCCACCCAACTTCATATGCTTGTGTCTCCAATGGCTTTGGCTATCAAAGCTGCTCATATTCCAAATGTTCAAATCAAATTCAAGCCTGAGCTCGAATCCCAGGTTCAAATTTAAGATTTAGCACAGTAGTCCAAATTATTATCCATTTCCCATTCCCTGCTTAGCTTTGGGATTTAACCATATCAGTTTGGCCGGAAAAATAAATAACAAAAACAACTCCATCACTGATGCACTACCATCAGCTAGACACCACGGCAAACTGATTAATCTTACCAATGCAGGATGCAAATGGAAAATAATGTTTGCAATTCAGATCCCAAATTTCAACTGACTTCAGCTTTTTGTCACTCCTAATAATTCCATCATAGGTCGATCGCCTTCAAAAAAGACAGCAACAGACCTACCAATGAACTCCATTCAGATTCGGTCACTGCAGAAAGCATAGAAATGAAGGCAGCAAACGGGCATGATATGACAGGAACAAAGATGTGAATTTATAACAATATTTGCAGAGGCATGAAGAGAACTGGAAAAAGAAAACATAATGCTGTCATTAGAAGTGGAAAAAATACATTTTCAAACCAACAATTGTTAAAAAATAAATCTGTTTGCAGTGAGATCGCAGCAAGAAGCCCCTGACCAAAGAGAAAGCAAATCAGTTGCAGGGACAATAACAAGAAGCGGCGGCATAACACAACTTCTCGGACATACAAAACACAACTTCTCGGACATACAAAGCTAGTGGCTGTAATGTACAGCATGCATGCACTGACAGGCATGAAACTGTATGCATTCTGTTGGAATTTGCAGCTTTAGGATATTGTATGGGATATATTAGCATTAAAGCCAGAGCCCAAACTAATTGTGCAGCACTAACAATCACGTTAATAGTTATTGTAATGATCAACAGATATTTCAAATGCAATCAAGAAACTAATAAAAATTCTTCTGATTTAAAGTTGCTCTAAATAAAAACACCAGTTTCTGTTGATTTTTACAGCTATTTGTTCGCGCAAGGTAATGCTAATGATGGATCAAAACAAGAAGAACAAAACATGAATGAAATGCAGTCTGCTAATAATTATCGGGATACGGTCATGTTGGACAGAAATTAAGACAAAACTTCATGAAATTGTTGAATAGAAAGAAAAGCATGTATGCAGTATGCAAGAATAACCATTATCATACATGGATAAATGCAGCGTAACTTTCAGACAATCAAAATCAACTTTCAGACAACATATCAATCAAGACTAAAGAATAAGCATCACAATACATGGATAATTGCAGCCTAAATTCCACACAATCAAAATCGATTTCCTAACAACATATCAAGCCGAACTATACACTGTTATTAAATATACAGGTGGAACAAGGCAGCAGATACATCATAAGAAATCAAACCTAAAAAATTCTATATGCTGGGGATTAGTGTTAGAGAGAAACAAAACCCTTACCAATTAAACAATATTTAGCTATAGTTCGATGATATCGCTGCCCTATTCCTGACAAGAAAGGGTAGCTCCCCAACGTAGGAGAAACAGATAACTGCAAACCTGATTCTATATTTTTTACATGAAAAAAGGTTCTGAGTCACCAAAGGTTGAAAAAGAGAGCAGATTGAAGTGTCATCTCTTCTTTTTTGATGCAACAGAACTGCGTCTAGAGAACACTGATAAATTCTTGAAAACTCCATATGTCTTGGGGGATGATTTCTTTTTTATTGTTTCGTGGCTGGCATCTCTATCAGCATCAACAACAGATTTCTTTTCTATTGTTTGGTGGCTGGCATCTCTATCAGCATCAATATCAGAAACAAAACATTCATGCTCATTATCATATTCAGTTATGTCTCTTAACTGCCGGAGCAATTCCAAAGCAATCGCTCTCCCTTTGTCAGTTCCATTGATAGATATATCAACAAGGGAAGGGATAACACCTTCTTCCATGACCAGCTGACAATAATGAAGACGCTGAGAGCACAAGGAAAGCAGAATAGCTGCTGCATGTTCTTGTTCCTCACGACTGCCACTCTCAAGTAGCTCAGCAATGGAGGCAATGCATCCATTTGTTTCAGCAACAGAAACCCTAGCCTCTTCAATATCACACAAATTTCTTAGTAGAACTAAAGAATAACTTGAAAGATTGCCATTCTTAAGCAAAGGAACCAATTTTGGGATGCACTCCATCAATACAATTTGGGAACAAATATCATTGTTTGACGACAAATTATGCAGAATTTTAATGGCTTGTTTCTGGAATTCTGTGCTGTGGGAGTCAAGGATCTTTCGGATAGAAACAAGAGCACCAGATGCAGTGATTTTAGATTGGCAATATGGGTGTCCAGACAGCACTTCAAATATGGCAAGAACCTCTTCAATTACTTCAGAATCAGGGAACGATGACAACAGAACATAAACGTCTTCATGTAAGTATGATATTCCACTTCTGCAATAAACAGCACCTAGAAATGAAACTGCTAGCCATAGAACCACATATAAGAGAAACAACAACTAAACTTTTATCAACTAACACAAGTAGAAGGAACAATCGTAGGGTTTAGCTTGTCAAATTTCATGCAATACTTTGATGGAAACAACTATCGATTTTATGCGCATGAGCAAAGGGCCCAATTTAAAATGAAGTTTTCAAATGCACCCTAGAGCAGATAATTTGTAAATTCAGCTGAAACACAGGATAAAATAGACCAAGAAGTGACTCTTTTCAGCAATTGTCCTGCCATCCCTCAGCTAAGGCTTGGGACATTATAGAGCACCACTTACACAGTGTAAAGGTAGACATCATATAAATAGGCAAAACACTGTAGGCAATTGAAGTATTCCTATAAATTAGAGAAAACATATTACCTGTTTTTGCTGGCAAATGAAAGCAACAATTGATATCCAAATCTCTGAGCTCCTATATCTTGTTGGTCATGTGCATCCCTCAAGAATCTAAATAGAGGTTCAACAAAATTCTCAGATGATAAAGAATGACAAAGTTGAGCATTACACTGCAAACAACTCTTGACATCTTCAACCATCTTGCATTGAGATTCCCAGGGAAGCTCAGCAAGTCCAGACAGAAACTTCAAGTCTTGCTGATTGATATTTACATATGAGTGATGTCTATAGGAATCATCATTATTCTGTATCGGCATCAAATTTGACTTAGATTGTGCAGACTCTGAATTGTAACTACCATCTATAGACCCAAGTGATATATTACTAATATCCAGTGGAAGGTGTAGATCACTCATGGAACTGCCTAAACTTGCAATGGAATTAACAGAGATGTCCAATAACTTCGATGCTTGAATACATGGATCAGGAATGGTAATTCCATACTTCACACACCACTTTGATATCAGGTCTTTCATGCATGTGTTTGGAGTCAATGCACGATGAGTCAGTTTCACTTTGGTTTTTGGGCATGTATCATTACCCTCATCAAACCACTTCTGTATCCACATCCTTTCAAATGTTTGTCCAGAAGCAATGACAACAGGATCATACATCACTCTCATAGATATAGGACACTTAAACTCTTCAGGGGGTGTAGCTCTGCTAAACAATTCAGTTTGAGTCTCAGACTTCCCACATCCTATACCAGCTACTTGATTGTATTGCCTATGAAGAGAAGTATCATTAGGGTTCTTAAGCGAAAAGAATCCTTCATGCTGAGATTTGGGAGTCTCTCCTTGCTCTTCAATGAGTAAGTCTCTGTGCTTCTTCAAGAGAAGCATAAGGTAATTTAAGATACTCTTTTTTCTGGGATCGTTGCCACCAACTTTATCTAGCTGATTCTTAATAGATCTTTTTTCTATCAGTATGGCCTTTCGGGATGTAATATGCAGCCTCGAAGCTGCAAGTTGAATAGCTTTGATTTCAGAATTTGCCACTGAATCTGATTCTCTGCTCTGCTGAAGCAATTCACGAATGGCTTTACCAGCCTCTTCTTCAGAGGATTCCAGCATAAACATTGCAGCCCTAAGGTCATCAACAACATGAGATATCTGCAAATGGCAACCACTTATCAACCCCAAAGAAGAGCTAAAAGATGAGGAAGAACGAGATTAAAAAATAATGATGAAAATAGAAAATGGCAGAAACGAACGAAGGTGGCCTAAAACAGATTTAGGCCCAAGGCAGTTTTAAATATTAATTGTCTGTTTTAAACAAGATACTGGTAGAATCATAGGGGAACTGATAACAAATGAATTCTGAAAATGCAACATGAAATGACCAGGACTCACAATTGTTCACCAGACTATTTGAAAATTAATAACTAGATGAAAGCAGGTGACATGGAAATAAATTATTGAATTCTTCATCAAGCACTTTCATCTTGAGATTTGAGCAATCACCAGTCAGATCATGCCAAATCACTGTTTAAGGAAAAATTGCATCCATGCTTCCGGAGAGCCACTAATACCAAATAATCAAGTGACCAACTTAGTTATTGACCTGGCATTAATATTGAACAGGAGAGAAAAAAACAACAGTGAAAGAAAGGAGACAGCAGCATCAGGGAAACAAGAATAATTACATATTACAGCCAGTATAGCTAAAGAATTGCAGAAGTTTTTATATACTTTTCATGGATCATGTTCATCATCCACATCACCATCTAGTGGAGACAGCAGCAAAAAAAAGGAAAAAGAAAAGGAAAGCTCTAGAGCCTGTAATGTGACAAACCTCAGCAGCCAATATTACTGGAACCATTGTTTGAATCTGGCCTAAACTCTGTTCCATCAAGTTCCTTGATCTTTGACATCTTGAGACAACCACATCCCCTGTTATTGCCTGAAAGTAATGCAAACCAGAAATAAATCTAAATGGATTGTTTTTTTGAGGTCTTTCTCTAAATGTATTGTTAATTTAACAGAACTGAACACAGAAAGATTGATAAATTCAGCAACTAGAAAATGAAACTGTTAATGATGAGCTCATCGACAGTAACATTTTCATAACATGGATAATTCAAGTAAAATTTTCAACAAAAAAAAAAGATTCATGCCTTTATATACAAAGATTAAAGCTGAAAAGGATATAACAAAATACTGAGACAACCAATCACCAGATACAAACGATCCTAGACCAAACAGTATGCGTGGAAGTGTATGTGTTTGCATTATCGTTGATGATATTCTTATTACATCCACTTTCTTGATATGAAACCGATAAAGGATACAAACCAAATATAGTTTGCTAGAGTCGCAACAGTACTGAAGATGGTGCTTGGCTTTCTCAAGTGCATTGTTTAACGAGCATAGAGCCTGTATTCCCAATGAGCAACAAGGTCGAGCTGCTTCGATTTTTGGAAATATTTTAGAAACTTTATCAACCAACTTCAGCAACTCTGTACACATAGAGTGATGCGCCTGTTAACATAAAACACATTGAGTTTTCTTGGAAATGATGGAGTTGAATAGTGGAAAAATAAAAAATAACTTAAAAATATAGAAAGACAACATCAACACAACAAGGACTTCTTTGCTAGAACATTAGGATTTTACTAACCAGTGTTGATTATTCTCTTAATAATCACAAAGGCTATTTTCGTATACCTCTCAACTCAATTTAATGAGATTTACCCACTCAAATCACAATGAAAAAGCAATATTGTACTTTCACCACAGAGATGGTGCAAGTGAACTAGCTGTATACATGGTCTAACTTGTGCAATGGAACATGGATGCACATATTTTACATCCTAATTTGTTTATCAGTACATAATTACATGCTAAATATATGAAAAGGCAGGAGCGAAGCTGTATGTGGGATATTCAATACAATTTAACTGTGTAATTGAAGCAAAATATTCCAACGGTAGCAGAAAACAAGGCCTGGGCTCATACGTACCTTGAAGGAATAAGGACACGGAAGTGTCTCCACTGCTTCAGCAGCATCAGTCCCCATGCAAAGGGAGTATGCAGGATCTGCACAAAGCACCATACGAGCTTAAGGATCAATTCTACGATGCATGAAAGCTTAAGTATAAATTCTATATGCATAACCAAAAAAATTAGATATTTACAATATCAAGAAACAGCATGTCATCAGCTAAACTATAAACAACAAATATCAACAGCATAAGCCTAGCATTTACAATCAAGGATTCAACACTTATCTGAAACCTAAATGCCCCAATTTAAAAGCAAGTGTGAAGGGTGAAAACATGCAGACTACTTACAGAAACACAACATGCAGAGTTTGGCTTCATTTGTTTGTGCGGTGCACCGTACAAACAAACAGGCACTTCACTAAAGTGGATAGCAAAGCTTAGTTATGATTTACACAAGCATATTTCAACTTGTATATAAAAAACAACCACAATAAAGGAGATGGCAACAAAATAAATTACTGGAAATCTGTAGGCTCTGGCAGAGCTGCACTGGCTTAATCATCTCAATTTAATAGTGAAGAGTTAAGACGGAAAATTTTATGGTCTACAGGAGTAACCAGTGGCATCTATTAGTTACTCCCTATGGTACACTTCGAAAAAAAAAGGCAAACACTAAGAGGAGAGAGGAGAGAATAAAATCCATGATTAATCAAAAATAATAAGAATATCTCTGCCTAGGATTTCTGTCTCTTACTTGTATCTATCTCTTTTTTAACGCGGGTTCTGGGAAGCAAATAATAGGATCATTGGTTACTCTCTTGGCACCATAAAATTTCTCAAGTTAAGACTGCTTGCAACAGAATAGAATTCTCACATCGCATATGAGTTATGTGATGTCTAGGTTCTAGATTTCTATTTCCACCCCAAAGCTTCATGGGTCAAATTTAGTGAATAAAATATTTGAACCGTCTCATAACTGGAATTGTAACATGTCTATCATCTTCTAGACTCCCCCTTTCTTCCAGAATTTCTGGGAGTTCCAATCACACAAACCCCCACCCCAAATAAATATCACTTTTCATAAACCATGTCTTAGGAGTTATTTTTATATCTTGGGTGGGCACGACTCTATCTCAATAGGTTTTGGTTAGTTATAAGGCTATGAGACACACTTTTCCAACCAACAAGCATCCATTAATCAAATAGTATGCTTGTCCATAGCAAAAAATTCATCATTAGAATTATAGTTGAATCATGCGTTGTTGTTCTCCTAGGCATACAATTTTGAAGAAAATGGAAGATTTTGTTTAATCCATCATCTTAGCACCACAATAACAATAAACAAAGAGCGAGACTCACCTAGTGATGTGGAAACCACAGCAGAGATAAGAAGCTCCTTCCTTTGCTGAAAAGGAAGCAATTGAACAAACAGAGATTCCCGATAAGTAAAATGGCCAGAACCCAATTCTACTAAACCCCAAAACTCTCCTCCAATCAACTTGTCTTGACAACATACACAATTCTCACTTTATCTTTACAACAACTCAAATTGCAAGCAGAACTCAAGTAGCCAAAGTAAGCTCCTTGAAGCCCTGGAGTAGATAAGCAAAGTAAAAGGAAAGCTATGGTTTAAAAGCAGCACACATCTAGAATACTAATCTTCTTTTTCATCAAAACCCACTTCCTTGATAACTACTAGTAATTAAATAAAAACTCAACCCCACAATGTTTTCTCGATCAATATATCAGAGACAACAACATAACTCAGAATTGAAATTCCCTTCGAGAAGCGAAGAAGATAGCAATTCAGTTTTACAGTTTTAAACTTTAGCTTCAAAAAAAGAAGATAGCACAAAAACGAAGAGAACCCGCAAAGAAAGACAATATAATTACCGGTGAAGAAAGAAAAAGAAAGCTTTTGAACCTTGAGGGGTTATAAATAGTTAGATTCTCAGGGCAACCCAGTATTTGCCACAAGATAAAGATGTGAAAGCTTTTCCATAGTGACTTCTTTGGCATATTTGTTTCAGCGTTTCAAAAGTGTTTTTGATAAAATTTAAAAATTTTTATTTTTTTATTAACTTCAAATTAATATATTTTTAGTGTTTTCAAATCATTTTAATATGCTGATATTAAAAATGATTTTTAAAAAATAAAAAAACATCATTAACATATATTTTGATACAAAAAGCTATTTGAAAAGCAACCACAGCTACACTACCAAACATACTCTTTACAGAGACAGAGTGGGACGTGTCAATTACCACTATTTGCAGGGAAATTACTACCAACTACTGCTAGAAGGACAATACAAGAAGCATTAAGTTTTCTTTCCGTGAAGGGAATTCAAAATGTAAGCAGCACATTTGATCCCTCTATTCTTTTTTTCTTCTCATTTTTATCCCTTGAGCTTTATTTATCATAATATTGATCTCTGACTAGGAGTGATCATTTTCTATTCGTTCAGTTTTTATCAAAAAAATAATCAAAAAAAAATTATAAAAAACAAAACTGATTCAAACAGATCGGTTTCAGTTCGGTTTTTTAGGAAAAAAACTGGTTCAAACCGGTTTAGCTTGGTTTTTTCCTGTTTGGCTCGATTTTTTCCAGTTTGACTCGGTTTTTTCCTGTTTGGGTTCGGTTCGATTTTGTTTTTTCAGTTTCAGGCTTATAAAACCGAAATCGAACCGAAACGAACCAATCAGTTTTTTTAAAATTTTAACCAGTTTTTTTTACGATTCGGTTTTTTCAGTTATTTTTTTTTGTTTTCTTGATTTAATTGGTTTTTGGTTTTTTTACTCGCCCCTATCTCCGACTGTATGTTACAAAAGGCAAAAACACTAGTCTCCCTCACATTTTCCTATTGACTTTTTTGTTTTTCTTGAGAAAAATTGTTTGCCTTTAAACAAAGGATATTTTTGTTTTTCCATTCGGTACATTAATCATTATAAATTTGTTTAGAGGTATTTTTGTCTATTCAATATGTTTATAAATAATAAAAGAATTAAAAATACCACTGGGATAAAAAAAACTAATATTGTAGGGCAAGGATGTTGCTATCTTTTTTAAAAAAAATACTGTAAGATTACGTATATGACATCAAGGACAAAAAAAATTAAACCATTAAATAGGAGTATTGACATCTTTTTCTCATGTTTTTTTTTATATATATAATTATTAGTTTTGTTGAGAATTGTAATGTAATTTACCATTTAATTTATTGTTTTTAAATGCAAAAGGCTACTATCACTTGTCTAGCACACACCGACACATGGAAAACGCCGCGCACCTTGAGCGGTATGTGGGGCGTCTACCTTCCATTGTCTTATTTGGTTCTCCTTCGTGTTCACTTTTTTTATTGGTGACGCGTGACATATAAAGGTAGTCGGCTTGTCACTAATAATTTTTCCTCTTTTCTCTCCTTTATTTCTCTTTTACCTTTGAAAATTAACCCTGGTTCTTATTTTTATTAGTATTTCAGATTCAGTTCTTTTAGTTTTTATTTTTGTCATTTTCTCTTTTGTTAAAGTTTTATTTGTTTTCAATTATAATTTGTAAATGTAAGTTTTTCAATTCGATCCTTCTACTTTTGGTTCCTTAATTTTATTTTTCTTTTCTCTTTTATCAAAGTTTTTATGGTTTTCAATTTTATCCCTTGTATTAGGTTTTTGATTTTTTCAATAAGAATAATACTAATTTTAATTTGGTCCTTTTTCTTTTGATTTTTTTTTCTTTTGCATTTTGTCAAAGTTTTTATGGTCTTTAATTTTATCCTTCAAGTTAAATTTATATTTTTTTGTTATTTTAATAACAATAATAACAGTAATAATAGTTTTAGTAGTAGTAAATCATTCTAAATTCTAATTTAAAATAATAAATTCTAAGAAACTCTAAATTATATTTTTAATAAATTCTAAATGAATATAAATTTGAATTCTATTTAAATAAAATGGAATAAAAAATCAAATATATAAAAAGATTATATAAATTAAATATATTATATAAATCTAAATGTATTAGATGTAATCTATTAATTAAATATAATAGAAATATATTAGATAGGTAATAGGGATATAATAGGAAAGGTCATGAAAAGAATAACTAAAATATAATATAATTAAATGTTATATTAGCCTTAATTAGCATTGTTATATATTTATCTTGACTGTTTTCCATGCCATTTTTTAACCCCATTTCAATATTTAAATATTATTTTTTATTTGAAAAAAATAATTTGGCCCTGTGAAGAAGTGCGGGTACCAAAACTAGTTTCATAAGTATTTGAAATAGGGGTCCATTTATTTCCCGTAAATTATTTTACAGAAAAATATTTTCTAAATTTTTGCATGTTTGTTTTTTAAAAATATTTTTCCACGTTTGTTTCCTATGAATAATTTTAGAAAAATTGATCATTGTAAAATATTTTATAGTCAATCTTCAAACTTAATTTATTTATTAAAAAATATTCTCAACTCATGAAGTTTTATAAAATATTTTATAAATAGTAATTCATTTATAGTATCATTCTATTATTCCAATCATCATTATCATCTTACAACCACCACCATCACCACCTTTTCTTGTACCATTATCATCTCACCACCACCATTTTCACCTTTTTTTTTTTCAAGCTAAGCATTAAAAAATATTTCTCATTTAAAATATTTTATGAAAAAACAATTTACAAGAAATCTCATCAGTCAAATGTTTCGCATGAAACAAACGGATCCTTTATTAACTTCATCCACTTATTTTTTTTTCCTCTTTAGCTTTATTTATTATAATATTGACCCCCAAATGCTTATTTTGCAACTATTTGAAACAATTAATGCAACATAAAATTAAATTTTAACGTAGCGATTGAATATTATTTTAAAGTTAAAAGCTCTATACCTCCTGTTCTAGGTTTAGAATGACAAAAATTTACTCCATTAACGTCGTAAGAACATATTTGTTTAATGGACGGTGCTAATGGAAGGACCAAATGATAACAAAGAAGAGAGTAGGTGATGATATCAGGATGAATAAGAGTTAAGGGACCAAAATAATATACAATTTAAATTAGAGGGACCAGATGGGTACCGTTAAACCAAGAGAGATGGTAGCAGGTAAGAGAAAACATGGAGGGATTTGGTACTTTAGTCTCTGTCTCTTTCTAGCACTGTACGTGAGAAAACTACGTCAACAATATTGCCAGAAAGTGTAGCTTCAACACATGTCTGTGATGATTCCTGACCATC
>Ga0325411_1001251_pt1 | contig 28155 bp, 20 predicted proteins | sample PopdelMetagenome_13_FD_206181 | JGI IMG/M metagenome (GOLD analysis project Ga0325411, IMG submission 206181) | Populus deltoides microbial communities from Bellville, Georgia, United States - Xylem-PdIQD-R4 | ecosystem: Host-associated > Plants > Phyllosphere > Stem > Wood/Secondary xylem...
AATTAATTATAACGTACATATATAGCGGATCTTTTAATTAGTGAACTGATGAAAACACATTAAACAGGCATTAATTTCTAATTATTATTTTCCTCATGCCTTATAATTGAAGTCATAGCAGCGCTGGGTCAAATAGTAAAAAAAAAAATGCAATTTAATGACTGATCATAATAAGTTTGGCAGGTCGGGAATTAATTTCCCAAGTTGCCAAAGTTGAGAGTTCTCTCCATCTATATATATATATATATATATATATATATATATATATATATATATATATATATATATATATATATATCTTGGTCAATCTGACCCGGCCAGGTTAATTAGGAGCACATTAATATTTAGTCAACTGATACACCCAATTTAAATGTGATATTAATATTTCTCTCATGCATCTCCTCAAAAGAAAAAGGAGGGTTGAATCTTCATTCGTCTCTGTGTACGTAGGGCTGCAAGAACATTGACCGAGTGATCCTAACCAAGCTAGCTAGCTCAAGTTGTGGGAAATTAACTGATCAGATGGGAGTACTGTTGGGCATTTAACTCTTTCCTCCCTATTAATTAATTTATTTATAAATATTGGGGAAGGTAGCTAGAAGTAGAGGTGATGGCTTTCGGGCTGAAGGTAAGGCACTGTAGGTGATTTTTATATATATATATATATAATTAAATATCTTGAAATATTCATTAATCCCACCTGCTGAGCTGATCCTCTCAATCTACACAATCCAATCCTAGCTATATTTATTAATTAATTTCACCAGTAAATGTAGTGCCGTAGAAATCAGTTTATGATCGATGATCAAGACATAATCAAATGATCCATACTTGTTGGTTGCCATGTGATATGCTGTTCATGACTAGTTTATGTTTATTTACTTGCGAGCCACCAATAATCAATTATCGGCATGCAAGGTTTCAAGATGAAGATGAAGATAAATCCCTTCTGTATCCTACCTAGCTAGTCTCGAGACTTGAACTTATAAAAAGAAATTAAAAAAAAAAAAAAAGAGCGAATCTTCTTGATTATCATGTCAACCCTTCGGAGTTAAAAAGATATTGGACTCGGCGTTTTAAATTAAAAGTTAAAAGAAAAAAAAGAAGAAGAAAGAGAGTCTAAGGATCACGGGCCATATATACTCGTTCCAAGAGAAGAAAAAGGATGAGTATTCTTACGAGGGAATGACGTCATGAATTAATAATCACTGGGAGAAGCACAATTCTCTTGCGATCAGTACTTTACTGAAATGCATGGGTTAATCCAGTACTTCAATAATAAATATTATCATCAATATTAATATAATATATGTCTTGTCATTTTCTTTCACGATCACTCAGAAATATTGACGAATTAATCGACTAGACTTGCATTCCAAGAGTCAGCCACAATATTTTCAGGCAATCGATTGATTGGTTGTTCTTTATTCTAACAAAACAAAAAAGGATTTCATTCATTTCAGCAACTTTGATCGAAGGTTATTCACATTGCATGCCTCTTCTTTTCTTTTGTCGTCTTTCTTCGATTTTTTATTTTATTTTCTTAATATCAGAAAATGACTCATTAGCTAGCAAGGGACTAATTCTTACGGAGAATACTGTGAAAAGAAATAGGAAAATAGGGGTGAATAATTAATAATGTTCATTTCAAGAGGGATCATATATAGTGCTGCTGGGTATTATAGATAGAGATCAGTAATTAATGGATTCATGTCCCGTGCGTGATTTCTTTTCACGGGAGTCATCTTCTTGATGGTGGTACGTACACATTAATTTCCCTTTTACTCAACAAGAAAATGAATGACTCTCTCTCTCAGGGGTCTGCATCACCTCAGTAATGGAGAGAATTTGGTGGTCGGAGGACAGAACATGCATGCAACGGGTGACACATTTGGATCGAAGCCATTTCCGTTGTGCCCATCGATCGCCATTTACATAATGAAGAACAAAGGTTAGTGTTTCGTACCATCCGCTGGAGAGAATCAATGTCAAAGCTAATTAACATGAAACAAAATCAAGAAACATTGGCTTGAAGTCATGGAACTAGATGCATGGAGACAGGTGCATCATGATCAGTTTTGGAACTTGAAAATTGACACTAGCTCATATCAGGTATCTGTACATTCTTTGTTGTACAGGCCCGGCCCTGTCCTGTGCTTGAGTTTCCAGTTTTTATGAGATCTTCGATTTGAACAGATACGTGCAAGCCAGCCAATATCAGGAATCTGTACATTCTTTGTTGTAGAGAAGCTACTACTTACACATTTCAGGCTCCTTTTTTCCCTTCCAAAGTTTTCAAGAAGTGAGAGGATTAATTCAACACAAGGGGAGGGAAGTCTAATAAAAGTGTTATTGGAATTTTGGAGAGGTTTGCTGTCGTTTTTTCCTCTTTATTATATTAAATTACTATTAAATGAAATTTATTCCATTATTCATAAAAAAGAAAAAACATAAACTGCATCGATTTTGTTGAAAAGAGGTACGCTATGCTCATGACATGATCCCACAGTAGCAACGGACGTGGTTGCTCTCTCGAGGAGTCATGATGCTATGGTATGGTATGGCATGGGACTCTAGCCAGTGTGCTGCTTCCTGCCTGTGGTTTGGTGTTTGTTGTCACAAAACAACTTCAGCACATGGCCCACCTAGATGTTTTGGGCCCACAACACCAAACAAAACAATGATTCTTCATTCTTGAGCTTGGGATGGGTTTATATGTGTACATGAATCTGAAAAAGCCCATAATATAATAGATGGCCCAGTTACATGATATGACCCTGGCCTGGCCCAATACAAAAATAGAAATGTGAACATACCACGGCCCACCATACTTGCAAGCAGTTCATTCTTAGTAAAACCTCAATTCTTGTCTCAAACCTATGAGTTTTTATCATTTAGGTCTCACAACTCTTAAAATGTATTTTAATCAGGTATTTTGTCCTATCTTCTTCAAATTGATGTTGTTTTATAATTTTAAAAGTATAGGGACTACAATAAATATTTTGTCCACCAATGTATTTTTCATTTTAATCCCTCTTCTTTAAATCTCACCTTTTCTAATAAAAAGGTCTATAATTTAATCCTATAAAAGCAAATAAATAAATAAATAAAGCATTGTGAACAATTTGTTTACAATGCTATAACAGGGCATACACAGTGCATTTTAAATTTTGGACCTCAAGCGTTTTAGATTTATACTAGTTATGTGACCTGAGCTCTATCACGGGTAAGATATTTTTATCCTCGATAAAAAAATTATATATGCAGGTTTTTTTGACATATTTTTATCGCTAAAATGTTTTTTAAGAGCAAATAAAAAAATTTATGCATACATGTAATGAAATAAATTGAGAACTATGTGTGCTAGTACATTAAAAATAATTAACGATAATTAAAAATAAAACTGAAAAAAATGTATAGATCAAGATATTTAATCTCACAAGACACTTATTAAATTGCTTGAATAAAATAAAAGAAGAAAATATACTATGTAAGACTGCACATATTAAAAATATTATCTGAAAATAATTTTTTTAAAATAAAGTTCATCTATATAAAAGATAAAAAAAAATATTATAGATGAATCAAAAAAATAACTTCAAAAATTAAACACACACAAAATAATTTTATAAAAATCTCTCTGAAAAAGGTTAAATAAACAAATAAAAAAAATCATAGATGAACAATATTAATTGAAACATAAATTTAATAATTATTTTAAAAAGAAATATTAAAAAAATATCAATAAAAAAATAAATAATATCTCGGGTTTTGTGAAACTAAACAAGTTAAATAATTTTTTTCTCTTATATATATATATATATATAGACACACACTTAAAAAAAAAAGGTAAAAAAAGAGCCCATACGCAAAGCCCATAAGCATGGATGGGCCTTTAATTACAAGGTCGCGCTCTTAGGGTTGATTATTATTATTATTATTATTATTTTGTAAAGGAGAGGAAAACTTGTTGTCTGCCTTTTTTTAAAAAAAAAATGATAAGTCATACGTCGCTTGCAAGCCTAATTTCCAGCCACCACTGTGGTGGCCGTAAAAAATCAACACCGTCATTTTTTTTTGGTAAAAAATCCTAATTTTTAAGTTATTTCAACTCAAAAACGCTTCACTAACATTTTTAGAACACCTACAAACCAATCTATCAACTCAAAACACCCTAAATGTAATAATCTAATTACTTGGACAACACACCAATTGTAATATAGAAAAAGACATGGTAATTTTTTTAAACCAAATTCATACAAAAGTCCACTTAATTTTCGGTAGAGTCTCCCCTATACAAAAAAATCTCAAGTTATCGACAATAATCTGTTACACTTCTATTAATCATTATCCAATCACGATTCAATCATCCTGGGTCTCAATTCCAACAATCCACATCAACACAATCACAATTTCTCAAACATTACTATAATATAAATGAAGTATTAAATGACACTAAATAAATAAATAAACTTGCATGTAAAATATAAATACATGAAAATATAATTTAAGTCACAATAACTTTTTTAAATATAAGATATATAAACATTCAATTAAAACTAGATAATAAAATTATAGAAAGATCTAATATTCACTCCTGACGTGAGTATGAGAGACCTGAAACAAATATAACTTTGGATAATAAATATCATAGAAAAACAATATTAACATTGGTAATTAAGTGATTTATTCAAGACTAACATACATTCATACTTCTTACAATTCCTCACTTGGTCTTTTTAGGATTTTTTTCTCAAGAATTAACTAATTTTTTTTCCATTCTACCCTCAATTTCTGACCAACATCATATATTAATACCGAATGACAATTCTTTCAAGGTACTGATACTAATTTATTGGTATCATTAACTATCTTTCACTAGATAGCTAATCAAATCTTATTAAAAACCTTTAGATGGTAATACCAATACTAATGAATCTCATTAGTATCATTAGTCTCCCATATCGGGATAGACTAATCGAGTTTGTCATGAAAACCGATACCAATGTAACTCATTGATACCATTAACTATTCTTAAACCAAAATAGCTAATCAAGTTCCAATAGTACCTTAAAATATCTTCGGAAATGCCGATGTAAAATATCCTTGACATCATTAGCCTTCATACCATGAAAAACTATTCAAGTTTTCTTGAAAATACCGATATCAATGTAGCATATCGATATCATTAATTAGCCTACATACCAGGAATGACTAATCAAGTTTTCGTGGAAATGCCGATATCAATGTAACCTATCGATATCATTAATTATTCTTAACTCGAATAGTTAATCAAGTTCAATATCCTCAATGTTCCGTGGTGATCATGTTGATGTTAGCAAACTCTACTAACATCATTAGTCTCCTGTACCTAGGACTGACTAATCAAATCCAGAGAAATACCGATATTAATGGAACTCATTGATATTATTAACCATTCCTAACTGGGATAGTTAATCAAGCATGTTTCCATTTCTCACTCGTTTCATTAGATGTTTTCCCTTTTTAGCAACATACATACATATATACACACATACATATAAAATCCAAAACAATTAAACAAATTTTCATAATTATATACATTTAAAAAGGATATAGGCGCAGAACATTTACCTGTTGCAAAAGCTCAGCTCGTGCTCCCTTACTGTTGTTGTGCAGCTCATGTGGTCCCTCTTGTATTTACAGGTATTCCATATTATTTCATTTTAAGTTACATTTCTCATAATAACAATAGTAACAACAAATATTGACCTTCTTAAAACAATTTTTCATTTACATTTGTGTTTTTCATTACATCCTTTAAGATCATTATTCTTTATTTAATCATAACTAATATTATAAATTTCATTTTTGAACACGGCTTTCCTTTGAATGCTAAGACACATCACAACACATTTTCTACAGGCGTTATAACCTAACCTCTTCTCAGATTTTTACCTATATCTGAAGTTATAGAACTCCAATTTAAGTGATGTCAGTCTTGTGGGAAATATAACATCCTTAGATATAACTTCTATGAAGACACCTCTCCTAAATTCTATCATTTTTAGGCTTGAATCCCTTCTAGAATCCCTTCTAGAATCTAGGTAAACAAATCTATCCAATTTTCATTAAAGTTTTAAATGAACCTTCAAACATCTTCATTTGCTTTCACTCTTCCTTCGAAACAATCATTTCTAAATTGTATTTACCTTCTACAATACATAATCTACCCATTATTAACACACAAAATCTCAACAAACTCCTTATTCTTTTTTCTTAACCTTACCTTGGCCAAAACTTGGCTTAAAGGAACCAAAGGTTCCCTTCTCCATCTCGTGTAATAATTATTTCCACTAACCATTGTTAACATTATAAACAACACGTTACAAGCAATTTACAAAGAAAATCATAAATTCTTCTCTTCTAATCCTCTCCCTCAATGGGCGGCCACCTACAATTCTTTAACCATTGATTTTTTTCTTTAATATTTCTACATAATTTCACATTTTAAGCAACCTACAATACTTTAATTAATTTAATTTCACACAAGTCTACATTTTTCCCAAATTCTTCTTAAAAACCCTTGTTTAAATTCAAAATTAATACACCAATTCCTAATCAAATTCAAATTGGTTTGCACAATCAAGTTTAGGGCTCCTTATCTGGTGATAAACTGGACTTTGATCCTTGACTAGTTGAAAAATTTTGACTCCTCCCTTTTTGTACACTAGTCGACTCTCTATTCTTTTCCCCTCCTAATTTCTTCACTTGTTTCTTGTTAATTCCCTTGTCAAATGATGTTATTCCTACTAATTAATCTAAATCTTGTACAAACCTAATAGATTTTGGTGTTTCTTTCTTAATTTTTTATGGAAAAATAAAAAATTTATCTCCTCCCTTTTGTCTCCACTACAGTCAGCCTTAAGAGGAAGAAAAATAAGGTATTTATAGTCTTAGTTTTTCTTTAATTATATTTTGGCTCCACTTACTTAAATATTTTATTTTTAGCCCCATTCATTTTTCTTTTTACAATTTGAGTTATCCCTCTCTTTTTTTTCATCTATATTATTTTCAATTTTTACCTTGGGTTTACACCAAAAGAGGTCCAAAAACCTGAAATTAAATCAGTTTAGATTTATCTTTCTTAGCCTAGATCAATCTTTTTGAGAAATATTAGGGCACTAATAAACCACTATCAAGCTTCTCTCATCTTATGAAACTCACAAAAAGAAAGTCATTTTGATGGTCGGAACTGATATGAATGATGATTTTTTCTCTCATCATCGAAATCCAACAACCTTTCTCTTTTTCATCTTTCTATAAGGGGTTGAAAAATAATACAAATAAATTTTTGTAGCAAAATTATTTATTTTAAAAAATATTAAAGGGACCTAAATTATATACTTTATATTATTTTAAAACTTTGAGGAACTATATATATTTTTCCTGAAATTTATGACATACCATCGTGATGTTTTTTTTTTTAATTCTGGTTTTCTTTCTTTTTGTTCCGCCGTTGGTTAAAAAATATAAAGTAATTGGTTTAATTAAGATTTAATCTCTCAAAATTAAACTTTAAAAATCAAAATAAATTATAAAAAATACTAATACCTTAATACAATTCATAGTTAAATCTCAGTTTACAATGAATCTACTACCTGCAGTCCTCCTGCTTCATCTCTCTCTCCCCCTCTAAACTAAAAAACAAAAAACATCTTAATTATTGTCAAATGTGGAAGCTTACGATAGGAACAGAGAGTGTTCATGACAATGGTCAATCATCATCATGGCTTAAAAGTGTTAACAATCATCTGGGTCGCCAAGTTTGGGAATTTTGCCCACAACTTGGCTCCCCAGATGAGCTTTTGCAATTACAAAATGCTCGCCTTTCATTTCAAGCTCAAAGGTTTGACAAAAAACACAGCGCTGACCTTCTTATGAGGTTTCAGGTTAGACCCATTTGTGAATTCTATTCAAAGTTTGGATATTTATGTCGAAGTTTGGAGCTTTTTGATTGTTTTGACCGTGAAATGTAGTTTGAAAAGGAGAACCCATGTGTGAATTTGCCTCAAATTAAAGTTAAAGACGATGAAGATGTGACTGAGGAAGCAGTGACTACTACCTTGAGAAGGGCTGTTAATTTTTATAGGAAAATTCAGGCGCATGATGGTCATTGGCCTGGTGATTATGGAGGTCCTATGTTTCTACTTCCTGGTTTGGTAAAGTCTGAAACCTTAACTTGTTGTCTCACGTGTTAAGTTCACAGTTTCATTGATCACTACGAATTGCTTGGCTTCATATGATTGAGAGAAAAGGTACTTGCTTTGCATGTAAATGATTGATACATACTGTTTGAATGAGAACCAGAGTGTTTGTGTTAATGAGAATGTTGCATTTTGATTTTCTTTATTGGTATGGTTAGACAGAAGGATTGCATTCTTCAGAGTAATTGATTATATTAGCATGTAATTTTAGCCTTGCTTTTGAATTGCTACAGATCATTACTTTATCTATTACGGGAGCTCTGAATGCTGTCTTGTCAAAAGAACATCAGCGAGAGATGTGCAGATATCTGTACAATCATCAGGTAAGTGTACTGTCGGCAACATCTGAACCTCTATTTGTTCATCTTTTGATATCAAAACAACTTTGATGGACATCAGGGGGGGAGAAATGTAATTCTGGAAGTTGTATCAATGCCTTCTCTAATTAATCATAGCGTTCTGCCCCAAAGTTCAGTTCTCAAGATGTAGCTGAGCTAAACGAATAAGCTTGACCAAAACCATAAGCTAGCCGTTTAAATTTAGCTATAGCATTAGGACCTTTATGAACAGATTATGGGAACTATTTTGTAAATGTGCCACATTTTGCTGCAGAATAGAGATGGGGGTTGGGGTCTTCATATTGAAGGCCCAAGCACCATGTTTGGTACTTGTCTAAACTATGTGACCTTGAGGTTACTTGGTGAAGGAGCTGAGGGTGGTGATGGGGAAATGGAAAAGGGACGTAAGTGGATCTTGGACCATGGCGGTGCAACTGAGATTACTTCGTGGGGGAAAATGTGGCTTTCGGTATGAACCTGGTCTTTGTGTTGTTGGTTTGTTCCAAAAGCTATAGATTATGACAATATTGGTGCCATTTGGTTGATCTTTGATAATGATAGGTACTTGGAGTCCATGAATGGTCTGGGAATAATCCACTGCCTCCAGAAGTATGGCTATGTCCTTACCTTCTCCCAATGCATCCAGGTTCCTGAATAGTTATACATGCTTATTTCATTTCAGCCACGCAAAGGAGAGTGGAATATATTTTCTTTTATGCTGTTTAACCAACTAATTGAAGTTAAAAGTATAAAAGGCGAAACTATTACATGATCCATCAAGGGTCCATTGCTTGGTGTAATGATAAAATATCTTGGCCCTGCAATCACAAGTGTGCAGGCTAAAGTCTTAATAGCAACCGCTTTTTACACAAAAATGCTGAAAGATGAATTCTTTTTTAATTCACTTCTCTTAGCCCTCATTTCAGTGAACCATTGAAGACTAATAGTCTTTTAAAACGTTTTATAGGAGCCCTCATCAAAATATGTTTTGCTTACTGCCAAAGACCTAAACTGGTGTGTTTGGTATTGTGGTGCAATGTGTTTTTGTGCTTTTTGCTTGAAAATGCATTAAAATGATTTTTTTGAATTATTTATTTATTTTTAACATCTATACATCAAAACCATCGAAAAGAACTAAAAACCATCAATTTAATACTTTTTCATGTGAAATGCACTTTTGAAATGCACCTAAAAACAAAAGCTATCGCATTCCCAAACACCAAGTAAGTGGACAATAGTCTGATTAACTAAAATACAAATAATAGAAAAGGAAACTAAAATTGCTTATGTCTGACCAAACACGCATGTTATGTTAGAGATGGTCACTAATTTCTCGTGCAATTAGCTTGTTAGTTACCTTCTTTTTTCACACTTGGAGCATTACATGTTTCTTCTCATAGATTTCTAACTGTTTTACTTGTTTTTGCTTTTTGAAAGAGCTAATCTTTTGATAATTTGGTTCCCTTTATTTAGCAATGTTATCTCTTGCTTTCATTCTGTCAACAGAATGTTCTCTATCTCCATGTACTTGCTAGGGGCTTCCCTGCCATGTACCTCATTGTTAATATAGTTCAAACGTTATACAACCTTTCATTTTCACTTTATTGTGATGTAGTTCTGTCAAATATCAATAGGCTTTTGCTTCTTGTGAGTAACCTTGAAGTTTTATATTCATAGGAAGGATGTGGTGCCACTGTCGTATGGTGTATTTACCAATGTCTTATCTATATGGGAAGAGGTTTGTTGGTCCTATAACACCCACAATTCAATCTTTGAGAAAGGAGATCTACACTGTTCCATATCATGAAGTAGATTGGAATACAGCTCGTAATACATGTGCAAAGGTTGGTTAGAGATCCATTTTGTTTTTTCCTTGCCAAACTTGTATTATAAATACCTTACGTGAAATTGTTTTTGATGTTAATTCTGGACCTTTTATTTATTTATTTTTTCAAATTTTGGCAGGAAGATCTATACTACCCTCATCCTTTGGTTCAGGATATTCTGTGGGCTTCTCTTCACTATGCATATGAGCCTATACTTACACGTTGGCCTCTTAATAGGTTGAGAGAGAAGGCTTTGCACAAAGTGATGCAGCATATCCACTATGAAGATGAAAATACACGGTACATATGCATAGGTCCGGTCAACAAGGTACAGATGGATGATTTTGACGATGCTCATTTTTTCTGTTAAATAAGAAGAAAATGCAGAGGAAACGGACACCTTTAGCTCTCCAGTATAGTATCTGTTAAGAATAAGATCCAATATAATTCTGCCATTGCGCTTGGGCCTTAGCTTGTTGTGTTCAGTTATATGACTGCTTGTATATATCAGGTATTGAATATGCTTTGTTGTTGGGTAGAAGATCCACACTCAGAGGCATTTAAACTGCATCTGCCAAGAGTATTTGACTATTTGTGGATTGCTGAAGATGGAATGAAAATGCAGGTAAAAACAAAAAACAGCATTACCCTCTCCTTAACTATTTATACGAGTCTCCCTCTACTTCAGATCCCTTTTCTTCTTTTCTCTTCCTATTTTTGCTTAGAAAAGATGGTTCATCCTTGTGTGTTACTGATGAGGGGACCATTGAGTTGGATACATATATATTGTATTAGCTGTTGAAATTGTACTGAATTTGCAGGGATATAATGGAAGTCAGTTGTGGGATACTGCTTTTGCTGTTCAAGCAATTGTCTCTACCAACCTTACTGAAGAATATAGTGCAACCTTGAGAAAAGCACACGAGTACCTTAAAGATTCACAGGTTCTCAATTGTAGAGATATCTCTACCATAATTCACCAATGCTAGCCCTCCTTGCTCAACCAGCTATACTTTGTTTGAAGGTCCTAGAAGATTGTCCTGGAGATTTAAATTTTTGGTATCGCCACATCTCTAAAGGAGCTTGGCCATTTTCAACTGCAGATCATGGGTGGCCCATCTCCGACTGCACTGCAGAAGGATTGAAGGTAAAAAGGTGAATGAAACTGTAGAAGTTCATATTCTTGTCTCATATGTGTCTTGTTGATATTTATCTACCTGTACAGGCTGTTTTACTACTATCAAAACTTCCAACCAAAATGGTTGGGGATCCCTTAGGTGTGGAGAGGCTCCATGATGCTGTAAATGTAATCCTTTCTTTACAGGTATTTAAGTCTTACTTGCTGCTTTGAAACAGATGTTGGATCTAGCACAAGAGTGGGATTAAAGCATTATCACTTAAGGATGCAAGATTACATTTATTATATGTAATATGTTAGTGCAATTCTATTGGTTAATGGTGCTGCATGCAAGGAGAAAAATAGGAAATGATGCAGGTTGACATGGTACCAAAGGCATACCATAACATTTGATTTAGTGAAAGCATGACCTTAAATTATAGTAGAATATTTGGGTTATCATAATAGTTTGCTTCATAAATGCCTGGGTTAGAACTGTTTGCTCATGACAAAATATATGAACCACAAGCAAGCTCATGATACAAAGTTGAAGTTAATGAGAATCTCTGTTACAGGAGCTCCAAGTTTAGATTCCCCTACAGTGAAAATCATTCAATATTTTTCAATCTGATCTTGCATCTGAAAGTTAGTTCAGAATAGGGATTCCCTTATTATGTATTCAGGAGTACTCTGCTGATAGGAAATGTTTGATAATTTTGGACACTGCTGCAGAATGCTGATGGTGGTTTTGCAACATATGAATTGACAAGATCGTACCAGTGGTTGGAGGTAACTTCCTTAAGTGATCAAGCCTTTCATTTGAATTCACTCTGAGATTATGAATTCCTCCTGAGAAAAATCTTCCCATGGCAAATTTTAATATTAAGGACTTAAGGTTTGCAGAACTGGTGGTCAATGGCTGCTCTCCTTGCTGAAGGAGATCATTTAAGGAATTCCTAGTTCTGCGAGTGAAAACCTATATATTTGCGTATTTCGTTGGTTGGGCTAACTTCATAGGAAGGTCAATGCTGGGAGAGAATCCAACCACCTTAAATAAGCCTTAATTGTTGAGTATTTTGTAGATTATGCATGATGATTTCTTTTCCTTGTTAAAACTGCCTCTTCACAGATTCTTTTAACTATTCTTACAACTTATTTAGCATAAAGTGAGTGTGAATTAATGCATATCCTGAGCCATGTGCTTTTTCTTAATCCTTGTTTATAACATTACCCTGACTACTAGCGAGGTTCCATTTAAATCTAAACTCAATGACTTACAAGTCAAATTGCAGTTTATATTGATGATGCTGTGCTTACTACTGCATTTATTTAATATTTTTGTTCTGTTTCAGTTAATCAATCCTGCAGAAACTTTTGGTGACATTGTCATTGATTACCCGTAAGGTTCCAGCACACTTCAATTTCATGTTTAGGCATTAGAATTTCATTAATCTTGTGGATTTCTAATTTGTGATGTTGACTGAAATGTCCACATAGATATGTAGAATGCACATCAGCGGCAATCCAAGCATTAGCATCATTCAAGAAATTGTATCCTGGTCATAGGAGGGAAGCAATAGATAATTGTATTGCAGAAGCTGCAAACTTCATTGAAAAGATTCAAGCGACAGATGGTTCCTGGTTGGTTTGTGCCCATATATTGGATATTTGCTTTACATCAATTGCTTCATTCAATGGCAAGTTCTCTGGATGTTCTTAACAGGTATGGATCCTGGGGAGTCTGCTTCACCTATGCTGGGTGGTTTGGGATAAAGGGCTTGGTGGCAGCTGGCATGACATATAATAGCTCCAGCAGTATCCGTAAAGCTTGTGATTATATGTTGTCCAAAGAACTTGCTGGAGGTGGTTGGGGAGAGAGTTATCTATCATGTCAAAACAAGGTTGGACTAAAAATCCTATTTCATATTTTCTGTGATTTTCAAATTTAGGCATGCCCTGTATCACTCCCTTTGTGAGAGTTTTTGCCTTCCCAATCTGCTAATTCTGCTTATAGTTTCCATGCTACATATCCTATGTCAGCTTTTCTAAAATCACTTGACAGTATGATTTTCTTATTCATTATCTCTTATTAAACAGGTGTATACGAATCTGAAAGATGACAGACCACATATAGTCAACTCTGGATGGGCTATGTTAGCACTCATTGAAGCTGGGCAGGTACATTTGGGAATCTTTTTTGTTTCTCGTAAACTTGTGATTACCAAATTAGTTTTTTTTTTTTCAATTGCATTTTAGAGATAAAGTTGCTGAAGCCTCTCTACCTGTGGCGCCCTTGTTTTTTACCAAAAAGATTAACAACATTTCAATTAGCAAGATTAAAGCTAGTTTTTGAGGTGCATGATGAGAGGGAGGATTGTGATGAGTTTGAGATTTGTTGTGGTGCATGATAATTGTTTCTTTTTATAACATGTAATAGGCTGAGAGGGATCCAATACCATTGCACCGTGCCGCAAGGGTGTTAATAAACTCTCAAATGGAGAATGGAGATTTTCCTCAAGAGGTAAACATCCCTGTTTCTGTAAATTGGTTGTAGCTTATGACTGCAACTATGCATAATCAACTGAATTTTGTCTTCAGGAGAAATGAATTAGTGATTTTTTGTATATATGTAGAACATAATACAAACTGATTAGGTAACATGAGGGTCATTCAATGTCATCTGCTATAACAACTTGAATACTTTGGTGAAAATTTGGGAGAAAAGTTCAATTTGCTTGACCTAAAGTTCATACATGTAACATTACCAGGAAAAAAACAGAAGGTATAAAAACATGTCAACTTCAAAAGTAAAAGGTTGGAATTGCGGTATTATTGGAACAATTTGATATGTTCATTTAATGATCAAAACAGGAAGGAGCTACTAATTCTTGGCATGCCACTAACTTGTCTATTTGATCACAGGAGATCATGGGAGTCTTCAACAAGAATTGTATGATCAGCTATTCAGCATACCGGAACATTTTCCCTATATGGGCCCTTGGAGAATATCGTTGCCAGGTACTGCAGGGTCTTTGAGGTTTTTTTGGCATTACCATATTTGAACTAGTCCTGCTTATATCAAGAAGCAGCACCTGTAATCGTAACTCTAGAAGAGAGCATGCACCATCTGTGACAGTTGAGGATGCACCTTTCTGCAACAGCATTATGTTATAGAAGAGCATTATTATACAAAAACCTTTATTTCTATCATAAAAACCTGCTACTGGACTCGCGGACTTATTTTTGTTTGCAATGATGAGTTGGGTTGTTCGTTTTTGAGTTTAGATTCATTTGGAAGGCAATGGAACATACCTCTGGTATTCTGCAAGAGCTCACATTGGAAAGATATTTCTATACACTGCAGAATGTAACATGGTATTTTACACGAACACACCAGTGATGTCCTGTCATGAATAAGATCATAGGTTAAGACCATAAAAGTTTACCCGTAATACACTGACAGGATTCGTCCTCAGAATGTTTTTCCTTTCAAATTTTGATTCAAGTGATTACATGACCAAAAATTAGTTTCAGAAAGTTATCTGTTGGGGGGAATCACCATCTTCCAATTGTGAATTAATTATCAGCTTCGCAGCTCCGTGAAGCGATACGGGAAAAAGATCAATGTTCAGAAATTTTGAGGCCATTGTCTTGGCAAAGCTAGAACTTGTATAGACTCGGAGACAATATGCATAGCAGCACGATTACTAGAACTCTTGCCAGGAGCTGCGAAGCCTCGTAGGGCAAACCATGTTTCCATAAATGAGCCCGCCGCCCGCCGCCCCCATGATTCTCTAATATAAAATAAACAGAAATTAAACCCTTTTGAACTCATGGGCTCAACAAATTCATGCTCGAAGAAATCGTCAGGCAGAAACCCCACAGCTTTTATCTTAATGAACATGTGTTATTACCAATTTACCACTATTTCTGATTTAAAAAATTAATTCTACAATTACTTCGGAGCTCTCATTGATTGAAGCCACGAGCGAGAACAACCAGCTAACAATATAAAATCTTGGTTTCAAAACGGAGGGCACGCCAGGCCCTTGCAGTAGTGCAACGCTTGGGCGACGCTTGAGGATCCCAGTAGCAAGCTACTGTGGCGGAACCTCCCCTTTAAAAAATTAATTTAATATCGTGTGGACCTATGGCCCACGTATCAGATATTAAACTGATAAGAACAGATACTACACTTGATCTTAGCCAAAAGGCCGAGAAAGGTATGACTTGAACTTTGTATTCAATTGCTTTTTATAGGTGCAGCTCTCAACATTATACTCTGCTTCATCGATGTGGGATATCAGCACCCGCCTCTTTTTTCTCCCACTGCTCCTTTCCAGACCAGAAGCTTTAATACATGGGCAGGGTAGAAACTTGGATGCTTGAAAATTATGAGCAAGCATTTCCTCAACAAAGCATTCCATCACTACCAATAGTAATATAAAATTTAAAGCTGTTGAATTAATTAACATTTGAGAAAATTATAGCATAAAAAAAAAATTCCCAACAAATGGATTCATTCCATACCAAGTCTATTAATAGTAAATTAATCGACGTAAAGGGTACTAAATAAACCTAAATTTTGTGCTTGGATTTCATCAAGTCTACATTTTGGAATGCTCCTCAGTAGCTTTTATCTTCCAATTTTTCATAATTTGGGATTGGCTGGTTCATCCATTCAACAGCTTGAGGGATTTCCTGCAGAAAAGTATAAAATTATTGATATATTTTGTGTGAAAATCTTACTAAAAAACTACGAAATTTCCAGTAATTACTACCTCCGTTGATGCTTACCAAGCTTCAGGTTCTGCTGTCCACACCACATATTGGTGGTTGCTGGATTCCGAGGAAAGCCGTTCACTCCATTTTGATGCAGCTACGAGGACATGTTCGAAGCTCGAAACAAAGAGCTAAGCCCCACCCCTACGTCATTACCAAAACATGAAATGTTAGATTGAAAAGCAGTCACTCCTTTTATATTCAAGAGCTTGCAAATTCAGACGCACAATGATTGGGCAGATCTTGAAGAAGAGTACATTTCGGTGTTGAGGATTTTGATGGTTACTAGAGTTTGAGGTTCATAGAAAACCCTCCTATTCCCTGGCAAACTCTCTCATTTCCTACCTACCGTTAGGATAGATAGGTTAAGAAAATTCTGAAAAGTGTTCGATAATTTTTTTATTGCTTGAATCATTGCTAAAGACACCCTGGCTATTCATATAGCTGTAATTCCAGCTAATCCTAATCCTACTCTAAGCTAGTTGACACATATCAGGAACCTAAGTCTGGCTTGCTGAGTTGCTGACTTTAGGAGTGATTCTGCCACATAGAATGCCTCTTATTTATGTACTTGTTATCTCCTCTTCCTTGTAGGGTTGTTCCTATTTCTTCCAGTCCAATTCCCGCTACAAAACTTCCCCTGATTGACGAGTTATAGGTGCTGGAAAACCCAATCCCGCCAGGACTCCTGCACCGACTCTGCTGGAAATTCTGCCGTGCCTGCTGCTGTTTCTGCTTCCCTGACTTTTCTGGAAATCTCTGCTTCTGCCTTTGCTTCTTCCAGCCTGGTTCTCATCAGATTCCAACACCACCCCACAGGGATAACCTGATCATTTTCTACAAAATTGACAAAGCTTTTAATGAATTAACAGTGAAAGACAATTACGGGGCTAAGTTATGGTATCTAAAATTAGAAACTGAATTATTATATCACTGAACTATTACGTCTTTCATGCAGGCCGTTCTGTTAAGATGTTAGTGGTTGAAAAATGCCACGGATGGTAAGTTCACTACAGGTTATAGAATGATAATTCCAACAGCAGATGTGCGGTCCTATCTATGTGTCACAACCCGAATCTCAGATCTATGATCGGCACATAGACAAAGTTTTCCTTCAAGGTTCCATATCTATGCGAACCCAAACTTACACAAAAACTTATCCTAACTCAATCAGAGTTCAACACAGCATTAATAACAAAATCAACTTCATAATATAATTGAATTATCTTAATACAAGAGTTAATATAATTCATAGTTTTGGAGCACTAACTTGACATAAAAGAAAGATACAAATTACAACCAAAAAGCAGGTTCGGAAGGTTCAACAAAAGTAACCTGCTATCAAGCTATAAGCCTGAAAAGAATAATAATAAAAGGGTGAGTTCAACAGCTCAGTGAGTAGATAACGTTCAATGTACACACACGAGGTAATACAGCAATGAGAAATATATATACAAGTATGGCTTTAGGTTCTTATGGAAGTGTTCTCAAATTGGTCATAACAAGAAAATCATATGGTAAAACTCGTCAGAAAATCAAAATGCAATGAGCATGAAGCTCCTTACTATGGGATGATCAGTCCACACAGGTTGGTGACTCCCCCGACCATCTAGGGTTCAGATACGATGTGCACAAAGACTAACACTACCCTGTTAGCATGGGTATTCTAACTGACATACCATAGGTTCATAATCATAATTAAACAAACATATTCATATCTCAAAGCTCAACTCATGACATCAATCAAATGAGGAGCTATCAATTCAGAATTCAATTCAAAATATATACTGGTTCATATCAAGAATTCAGATTCAACAATTAATCATGCTTTATCAAAATAAGAATAATAATCAACATATATATTATCAAGAAGCATGATCCAATTCATATTAACAAATCAAATATTTATAATATTTCTCATGCATATGGAAAATTATCCACTCACCTGACTCGAAAGCAACAAAACTCAAAGCTGATATCGAAGGAAATCCTACTGACGTCCCGCCGGTAGAATATCAGAATTATCTGAATATAAAGGAGACATATTCAAGAATAACTCAAAGGAATATATAACTTATTTAATACACTTATCTAAGGGTATATTCCATAACCCTATATATTTTTAGACTAAACTAGTTATTTTTCTAAAAACCCATAATCTAACAGTTTTCTCGAAATCTAATCCATAAAAAAACAAATAATAAAATTGATAATAATTCACTAAATAACCCTCAAATATTCATCAAACCAATCTGTAAAAGCTAATATTACAGGTAGGAACTAATCTGGAATTTATCATATTTTAGGGCCAAATTGTAATGTCTAATTGGAGGGCCAAACTGAAATTTATCATAAATCCATGAATATACTGAAATTCTGACCATAATTAATCCTCAATTCTGTCCAGGATATATCATTATGCTCCAGGGACCATTCTGGAATTTTACCAAATTTTTAGGGTCAAATTGTAATTTTTATCAAATTAGAGGACCAAATTGAAAGTGTTAAATTCTCTTATCTATACAGTAATTCTGTCCATAATTCATATGTTATTCTGTTCAGAATCTTGAAATATGCTCCAGGGATCAATTTGTAATTTCCCAAAGTTCGGGGACTAAATTGCAAATTGAGGGGCCAAATTGAATTTTCATCATCTTCAATCTTTAATCCAGAATTTTAACAGAAACATACTATTCTCCACTGATTTTTAACTCAAAATTCACCATTCAAACAAAACTATAACTCAAAATCATCACAATCTTCCATAATCAACTAAATCATCAATTAACCACAACAATCAACCCCTAACATTCAATTTAATTAATCAATTAAACCCAAAACACAAATTTTCAAAACTCTAACATTCATCAAAACTGAAATTAAAGCTAAAGAAAACATATTATACACATTTAAGTATAATCTTACCCTTTTTACTTATTTCTTCAACTCCTTTCTATTTCCCTTCTAATTTCCCTTTTTTTTCTTCTTCTTCTTTTCTCTCCCTTCTCTCTCCCGTCAGTTCCACTCTCAAAATTTTTCAGATCCCCCTTTTTTTTTCTATTTATATTTATCAAGTTTTGTTGAATCATCATTATACCTTTTATTCATTAATTCTAACTTTTAAGCCTTCAAGGGATTTATTGTATTTTCCTACTCATTAATTCAAAACGTTACACTATGTTTCTACTTGCTGGTTTTTGTAAAGTCTGAAACTTTAACTTGTGTTCATTTCACAATTACATTACAGAGAAAACGAGAGGATTTGGTGATTCCACTGTATATCAAGATACACATTACTCTTCTTTGGAACGGCTCTCGGCGGCCTTATTTTCATTTTCTTCTGTTCAGCTGCTGTGTGTGGGCTTGGTAGGGACATGGTTTTATTCTTATGGGCTCAACTCCCTTCTCATCTGGGCCGGGGCTTATGTGTGCTTCCAGATTCTTTTGGCTTGGAATGGGCAGGAGCTGCTGAACGAAGGCGTCTCTTTTCGTGTCGCAGGGATGGCTTCTGTCTGAGCTTGCATGGCTGGCGTGGCTTCTCAGCCCTTCTCCTTTTTCTTCTTCGATTGCGTTTTCAGCTTGCTTTTGTGAGGGGGCTGATCGGATGTTTTTTTTTGCTAAATTCCATCCCTCGTCACTACTTTATATATATATATATAATTTGTCGTTGTTTTGAGAAGTCAAGTTTGTACAATCAGATTGTTTAAATTTAATGGTATGCATTCCAGCTTACGCGAGAAAGAAAAACAGATAACTTGCGTTGCTGAATCAGTTTACTTGATACTGGGGATTGGATTGACATGGCATTTTGCTAATCACATGACTCTGGATTTCATCTTAAAACACACTTCACAAGAAGTTACAAAGAGGCAATAGTGTCCGGTCGGAACCTGGCCTTTTAAAGCAGAGACAGTAGTACGAATACAATATTGCATAGCCGATGTAAGAAAGAAGAAACAGGCTTAACGCTTCGACTAATGTTTTAGATGCATGATTGCATAAACAGCAAGTACTAATTTCTTCTTGTAATGTAAAATATTGTACAGGGCAAGAATGAATTGCTAATGTATTCTAGTGTTCATATTTTTCTGACGATGAAAAAGGCGGATGGGGAGTTGTTTAGCAGGAATTAGAATGGGATCCGCAATTATCTTCTCATCAGGAATCAGCTTCTCCCACCTGAACCTTCTTACCAAGTTATGCATGAACACGAGTATCTCCAACCGTGCATATTCTTTCCCAGGACACATCCTAGGCCCCCCTCCAAATGGCACAAAAGTATAAGGTGCCGGTCCTGTCCCTTCGAATCTCGCCGGGTCAAATTTTTCAGGATCCTGGAAGCATTCAGGATTCCTGTGTGTTGAACTGGCACTCCAATATAACTGCAAAATCAATCCCCCAAATGAAAAACAAAAGATTTTAGGCCATCTCTCAATACATTAAAGTACTATAAATGGGTGTGTGTGTGTTTAGCATGGACTGCCCTACCTTCCAACCCTTAGGTATGTGGAAACCTGCGAAGTTGAAGTCATTTATGGCCTCCCTAAAAGCACCCTGAAGTGGAGGAGCTAGTCTCAGTACTTCACATGCAACATTCCACGAATACTTCATTTTCTGAATATCATTCCAGTTGAGCAGCTCCCTTGGCCTTTTCCACTTTGCAATCTCCATTTGTTCTGTTCAGTGAAAAATGAAAACCCATCATGTTTATGAAATGGAAAAGGACAGAAACGTAATTAATCAGAGGGGAAACTTACCCTTTAAAACCTCCTGGTAGATGTGAGGAAGCTCAGCAAGATACTTGACAATAAAAGTGATTACAGCACTAGCAGTGTCATGACCACCAATCAACAAACCCAGAATTTTGTCAGCTATGTCTGTCTCCTTCATGTGTTGCCCATCCTCATCAGTTGTTAACAGCATGTGAGACAGCATATCTTGTGTACGCAAAGCTCTATTCTCGGCTAGATCAACCTTCCTTTGCTTTATGATAGATACCAACTCCTTTCTTATCCACTTTGAGGCCTTGATACCGCGATTGAAAGATGTTCCTGGCAAATCTATGGGAATAGAAATTATCCCAGATGCCAGATCATTGAAAGGATGGGCTAACTTGGCAGCATGTTTTGGATCATCAATGCTCAAGAATACTTTGCATGCTATCCCAAAGGTGTACATCTTAGCTAGTGGAAGCACAGTTACTTGTTGTTTGCCTTCCCAACTATCCTCAAAGTGTCTTTGTGCAATAGTGTCCATCATTCCTACATATCTTTGCAAGGATTCAGGTTTGAAAAAGTTAGGTAGCATCTTCCTCATCTTCTTGGATTCCTCTTTTGAAGAGGTTTGTGTAGAGGAAGGGAAGATCTTGTTTACTGAATCTGGCCACCATGAGGCAACAAGCTTGTTTTCATTAGAGAACAAGAACTTGTTGCCTGCCGCCCCACAAACGGCTGTAGTGGGCTGCCCTAGAATACAAGTCTTGAAAACTTGAGATGAGTACTTGGCTATTCTATCATAAATGAACTTTTCAGGGTAACCTTTCCTTCCTGAAGACAGGAATTCAAGGCTCTCTCCGATGATCGGGAAGCCCATCTTACCCGGTGGGAGATTAGGATGAGAAACATTGGATTTGTGGATGCAGATTAATAATAAAAGAGGAATAGAAATGAAGACAACTAAAAGGATTAGGCAGCATAGAAAGAAGGACTCCATGTTTGTGGAAGAATTTAGTGTTTTAAAGAGCTTGTTTTTAGTCCATGAAGATTGCTTGGCTAAGCAAACATTTATATAGAAGAACGAAAACTAAGACACCTCTTCGCCAGATAACGAGGCCAGTATCAGGACACTTCCCTCAACTTCCTCCTCTCCCACTCCCTCAAAATCAACTAAAATGAAGATAATGAAAAGGATTAGGCTACACAGAAAGAGCTCCAATGTTTGTTGAAGAATTTAGTGTTTTTAGAACTAGTTTAGTTCATGAAGGTTGCATTGGCTAAACAAACATTTATATAGAAGAAACGAAAACTAAGACAACTCTTTGCCAGATAATGGGGCCCATATCAGGACAGTTCCCTCAACTTCCTCCTCTCCCACCCTCTGAAAATCAACTAAAATGGGGGTTAACCCCACGTATTATCAAACCAAAAAGTTATTTGCATGAGAAATGATTTGTTATATTTGAAAAGGAATTGGTCAAGCTTACTTTACTTCTTTGTTTGGTTATTGCAATTTGTCAACCGAGGCTCAAGTTTCATGTAGACTTTAAGATATTCTTCTATTAAAAAACAATTTGTTAATGACTTTCAAGATTTTACAAAGTGGTAAAATTTGTAGGAAGATCAGTGAGCTGGATATGAGATGGTGCTTGCTAGATTTGGTGAAAGTTTTGAAAGAGAGGAAAACATGCAATGACTGAGACAGCTGAATCCAGTAAAACAAGCCAACACAGATACATCTGTGCACTTTTGATTCTATAAAGTGTGAACCTGATACAGTTAAGGATACAATTTTCTGCTAGAGACATTCAATCTGTGTACAAAAATATATTATTCTTATTATACAAGAACCTTATTCTCTATACATATTAGGGAAATTCTAAAAGAACAAGCAATAAAACAAAATGGTATAGCTATTGGATTGAAATTCATTATTTCGTTTGTGTTTGCAATGATGAGCTAGACAATTTGCTATTGGACTTGAATTATTCCGAAGGCAGAAGAACACGCTTCTGGTATTCTGCAAGAGCCCACAATGGATAGATATTTCTGTATGCTGCATAATGTAGCATGCAGTTTTTCATGAACACACCAGTGATTTCCTGTCATCAATATGAAGATCATAGGTTAAGGATCTTTTGATATAGAAGTTGAAGTGAAGATGCAGCATCAGCAATTTTTTCCTGTCCATCATAGTATATAGCACTCACCCACAAAGGGCTGATAGGAATCGCAGGCAGACTTTTTGGAGTCTGGCCCTTTTTTAAAAAATTCAATTGAAGTGGTTTTCTGACTATAGGTTAATAGTTAGAAAGTTACCTGTTGAGGGAAATCACCATCTTCCAATTGCGAATTGATTATAAGCTTCGCTGCTCGGTGAAGAGGTGCAGAGTCTCTATCCATCTATAACCATAGATAGGAAACAGATTTTATTATCAGAAATTCTGAGGCCATTTCTTATTAAGGCTTTTGTGGAGGCAGGGCTGTGAAAAGGGTATAAATTACGGAAAATGAAACAACAATGTAGGCTAAAACTACTGATAAACAGCATGCTAACCTGCCCAGCATGAATCAGACCCATCATTGCCCATGCAGTATGTACCAAATTCGATCGATTTCCTTCAAGAGGTACATATTTCTTCTTAGGGCATGAAAGGTAGCTCTCTCCCCAACCTCCATCATCTTTTTGTATGTTGAGAAGAAAATTAACACCTTGGCGCATAGCTGCGCAGGTGCTGTAAGTCTTGCCAGCAGCTGCTAGGCCTCCAAGTGCAAACCATGTACCATAAGTGAAGCAAACTCCCCAGTTTCCATACCTGTGGAAATATTACTCCCTGTTAAATTACAGGCTCTGAAAATCTTGGAGAACCAAAATAAACAGAAGTTAAAATTAATTAGGAGGGCATACCATCCACCCTCTGGAGTTTGTATGCTTTCGAGGTATCGTACAGCATTTGTTACAAAATTATCGATCACCTTCTTCCGGTGACCAGGGTACAAATTCTTGAACAATAATAACGCTTGGATTGCTGATGCAGTGCACTCAACATATTCATGCTCAACGACAATGTCAGCAAAAAACTCTGTGGGATTCAGTAGCTGAAACAGACGGAAACAAACACCATTTGTTAACGATTAAAATAAAGTGAAAATGAAAGAACAGATAAAAATACCGAAAATGTTCAAGGACTTACTTCCAACCACTTCTGAGCTCCAGCTGGCTCCCACGCCGCTAAACCTCCATTTTCACTCTGGATGTTCAGCAACAAAGTTTATCTTGTGACCTTGGAAAATTCTTTATTGAAGGAAACAAATTGCTAGATATAGTGTTTACAGATAGTTAAGCCTCCTAGTTTACTTTAATTCTTACTTGTAGAGAAAGAAGAACATTGACAGAATCGAAAAGCCGCTCAGGCTCGAGTTGCTCGCCAACAATTTCTGGTGGCATCATTGAGAAAAGTAGGCAGCACTGCATAGTAGATGCAAGTTAGTTTATTTTGGAGAGAGGCATATTGCAATTCGAACAAAATGGCATAGAAGATAAGGGACTTTTAAGTGCTTGAACAAAGCTTATAACCTTCAATCCTTCTGCAGTGCAATCAGAAACTTGCCATCCATGATCTTGATCAGAGAAAGTCCAGGATCCCTTAGAAATATGCCGGTACATGCTCTTGAAGTCACCGGAAGGATTGTCCTTGACCTTTAAATTAATTTCGAGTTTTGGTGAGATAAAACTATAACCGGAAAGAAAATTAAAGAGAAAATGAACATTATTTGATGGTTAAGGGAAAAGGCAAAATGTTTTCTAAGAGGAATAAATAACAGTAAAATTAACAAACCTGAGATTTCTTTATGAAGTCATGTCCTCTCTTGAGTACATCTCTGATTTCATCCGTAAAATTACTAGCAAGCAAGGCCTGAATGGCAAAACCAGTATCCCATTGCTGACTTCCAAAACTCTGCACACATATTCCATATTTTATTAAGCACATGATACCCTCTTTGAGGTCTCTACTCTACAGATTAGTTCAAGAATGCAAGCCTTCTAACCTGCATTTTCATTCCATCTTCAGCCACCCATAAATAATCGGGGATCCTAGCGAGATGTTTCTTGAAATAATCGCCATCGGGATCTTCAACCCAGCAAGCAAGCATGCATAACACCTGAAAACCAAGTTCATAAAAGTATTAGAAATTATCAGATAAGAGGTAGAAGATACAGGGCCCCTTTCTATGCAGCAGTAAGTCACCTTTTCCACACATCCGATTGTAATGTAACGACTGTTTTCATCTTCATAGTGAATGTGCTTCATTGTTACTTCAAGAGCCTTCTTTCTTACTAACTTGTGGAAGGGCCAACGAGTAAGAAAAGGTTCGGTGAATACATAGAGACTATCCCATACCAGATCTTGAATCAAAGGATGGGGATAGTAGAGATCCTCCTGCACTAACAGTATTCAGTATCAATTACTGCCAATATATAGTCACAAATTTGCAGAATGGGGCTAACTATCGAGTTTAAGTTGAACTTACCGCAGCACACAGATGACGCGTTTTCCTCCAATTGACTTGATTATAAGGTTCAGCAAAGAGTTCTTCTCTCAACTGTAGAACGAGAGGTGTAACAGGACCAACGAACCTTTTCCCATATAGATACGACATTGGCATGTAAACCATCCGACAATAGCACCACATTTTCGCTGCATATTGAAGCCAAAAGGAGAGTTAACACAAAGGCAACATAGTGAAAATGAACAGATGTTGTTAGGCAGAAAATGCAATCCTGTCGAAGACACAAGGAAATTTTAGAACCTGGATGCATAGGAAGAAAAGAGGGAAGGAGCCAAAATTCTGGGGGCATCGGATTACTTCCAGACCAATCAAATACACCAAGTATCTGCAACAGAAAGAACAATTTACATTGATTTCAGTTCTAGCAAACATAATTTTATCGGTTCTGTAATATATAGATAATCAAGGAATACATGATGGATCATTACCGAGAGCCAAGTCTTTCCCCAAGAGGGTATGTGTGTTGCAGTACCATGATCATGAATCCATTTCCGGGCTCTGGCACAAGCATTGTCTTGACCACCACTGGGTCCTTCCCCGAGAATTCGCATACAAATGTAGCTGAGAACTGTGCAGAACATGGTGCTGTGACCCTCAATGTGTAGTCCCCAACCACCATCTTCATTCTGCAATATTCCCACAGATATAATTAGCATATTACGTACCTACCAAAAAATTAGAACCATGAAGAACAGAAAATTAGCATAAATGTACCTGATGATAATAGATGTAACGGAGGATTTCCCTACGATGCTCAACAGAGAATACAGAATCTAGATGTCCTGTAATGTACAGACACATTACCTGCGTTTTCAAGCGAACCAAAAAAAATAAAAAAGAGCATAAATTTTGACTGATAATTACAATTAGTCATCTAAATTTTTGGGAAGGCAACAAGTGCTATATAAGATGCTCACCAGGGGAGGAAGGAAGAACAAGGGGCCAGCATTTTCAGCAGGCCAGTGGCCATCACTAGCCTGTAGAGCTGAAAAGAAGTGGACAGCCCTCTTCAATGCATTTGTTGCCTTTTCATATGTGATCTCCTCGCCATCTTCAATTATCACTTGAGGTATTTTTTGCTTAAAGTTTTTCTCCTTGAGAAACTGCAAGAATAATTAAGGATCATAATATAATATTAGAGCTAGAGCAACAAATCATATAAATTCTTCCACCAAATAGAAAACAAATTCTATATTCCATTGATAATGATAGTTACAAATATTTTTCAACTCATCAGGCCCATAATAATTTCAAAAAAAATGCGATGCCTATAATGGCATGGATTTGTTGTTTTTTTTTGTTTATATATATATATTCCATTGAACAAGAGATCAAAGAACTTCATCCAATATCCATGCAGTCAATGGGATTCATTAATTAAATCAAGTGCTCTACCTATAATGCTATCTTACTATTAATGAACGCGTTTAAACTTTCCCATTATTGATTGCTCGACTAACATTTTGTACTATGGAAGGTGGAGAGATTTGAAAAGAAAAATAAAAGGGAAAGCCACAAATACAATGGCAGCTGCATAAATCCATCTTCATAAAGCTCGAAAAGAAAGCTCTCTTGGATCTACGTGTGGGGCATGCAACAACATTATTAATACAAACCTTGAACTTTTTTAAAGAAAAGAGAGACTGTCTCATGATCTCTTTGTCGATCTGTCCATCTAGTTTAACTTAAATTATAGCGGACATATTATTGCAATATATGAATATTCCGTGCTTAAATCGGTGAAAATTAAGTATGAAAAATATATTAAAATAATATTTTTTTATTTTTTAAAAATTATTTTTAACATAACACATCAAAATAATTTTAAAACATAAAAAAATTTTAATTTTTTTCATAAACGTTTTTAAAACTAAAAAAACAGAACAAATGAATAAAAAATAACTTTTGATATTTACTAAAAAAAATACAAAAGAAAAAGAAGAAGAGGAAGAAGAATGGTACTTAGTACAGCTAAGATTTATATAATTTATTCTATAATTAAGAGATCTTGGAATATTCAAACCTCTCGTTAATTTGTAAGAAAAATAAAATTAAACAGCATAAAGATTATTTTTATGAAGTTATAACTATAGTAGTAATGGATTATACAAGTAACGAAGACTATACCATAGGACCCCAGTACTAAGAAGTACGTAATTACAGAGGTTTAATCAACTAATTATATAGAATTAGCAATTATTTCTGGTTGATCGATCATACCATATATATGTACATATAAGTAGGTAGGTAGTAAGTTAATCAATACCTGCATACGCCAGAGGAGGTCGCCGCTGGGCTTGACATGATAACGGTTGTTGTAGAAACTGAGACGAGCTTCTTCAACCTCAGCTCTCTCCTCAGGACTTCCACCGTGAGGATCATACTCCCATGTCTGCCTCCCTACAAACTTATTTGTGCTATACAACTCATTGCTGCTCACACCTTCCGCAATCTTTAGCCTCCACATAATATATCTATGTATTGGTCGATCGTGAGTATTGATATTCTATAGCACGCAAGAAACAAATTATTAATAAGAAACCCTGCCAAATCGATTAA
>Ga0325411_1001252_pt1 | contig 28148 bp, 20 predicted proteins | sample PopdelMetagenome_13_FD_206181 | JGI IMG/M metagenome (GOLD analysis project Ga0325411, IMG submission 206181) | Populus deltoides microbial communities from Bellville, Georgia, United States - Xylem-PdIQD-R4 | ecosystem: Host-associated > Plants > Phyllosphere > Stem > Wood/Secondary xylem...
TTAATTAACCAATGTTAAGAAAAGATAAAAATTCAGAATATAAGCTGAAGTTTCGTTTCAAGGATCGGTTCTGATTTCTGTAGGTGGATGTGTGCTTGCAACCAAGGTTTGTTTTCTTGATATATTTTAGTTTTAATTGATTTTGTTTGTTAGTTTAATTTTTACCATAGTTTAAAGATCATTGCAAATCAAACCCCCTAATTACATAACGTATAGCATAAAAATATGAACTAAGCCTTCCTCGTGGGATCGACCCCTTACTTGCTCTATACTATCTTGTGTGTTTTAAGCTAGGGTAATTAATTTGTGCGACCGCGACATCGCAACAGTAGGTCTGGTAGAAGACTTATTTATAGCCTATAATACTGCCCAATAATCCTAGAAACTAAAAGAGAAGTTGTCGCCCTTTTGGTTTCCAAGTTAGAATAGGATTCTGATCTCAACCTTATATTTATCCTTCTTTTAGAAGGAAAATGATGTTGCCTTTAATGCTCCTCTTTTCTGCCTCTTGGTATCCTTTCAATACTAGGAAACACTATTAAGTTGTTGAATTATTTTCCTTGCCAATACCAATAAGAAAACTTTGTCGCCACAAGTGTTTCTTAAGTCAACTTGGATTTCTTTGTTTCCTTTTACTGTGTTTCCTCTTTACTTGGTAATGAAATAAAATAAAAATAATAAATTCTAATATTTAAAGGAAATAATTAATGTTCTCACACATAATAGAAAATCCAAAACTAGTTAGGAATCCATAAAACACATGGAAACATCACAAAACAAGGCTGACCAAAACTGATACAAAATTAACAACCTTGTTGTCGAAACTTTATGGCCAAAATAAAGGTAGATTGGGTACCTCTTGCACATGGATTAAATGTACTAAGGCCTCCTCTTGATGCTCCAAAAGATCTCCATGTTTAGCCTTAGCTGAAACTTGCACAACTAGTCCATTCAATGCTTCTTTCAATGCCTTTATTTTGGACCTTGTGATAGGCCTATTTAGAACATGTAATGGGTCCTTGGTGTTCATGGCATGATCCACATCATTCCCTCTCTCCTTAAAAGGATTCAACTTTAAAGTAAGATCAGTAACATTAAAGGTAGCATTAACACCATACTCACCTAGAAGAACTTTGTAGGCATTGTCATTGATCATCTCTAAAACTTGGAATGGACCATCATCACAAAACTGTAACTTTGATTTTCTATGGTCAGGTAACCATTCCTTATGTATGTGCACATAAAATCAATCACCAGGTTGGAAAACAACCTATTTACATCTTTTGTTCACTTTAGAAGCGTACAATCCATTCCTTTTCTTTATTTGCAGTCGAACTCTTTCATGGAGTTGTCTCACCATCTTTGCCTTTTTTTCACCATCTAAACTTACCCTTTCTTTTAAAGGTAAAGGAATTAATTCTATAGGAGTTAATGGATTAAACTTATAAATAATTTTAAAAGAAGAAAAATCAATAATCGAATGCACAATTCTATTATAAGCAAAATCAACAAAAGGCAAACATTCTTCCCAACTTTTTAGATTCTTTTGAATAACAACACGTAAACATTATGATAAAGTTCTATTCACTAGTTCAGTTTTGTCCATCTGTTTAATGATGACAAGTTATCAAAAATAAAAGTTTAGTTCTCAACTTCCCCCCATAAAGTCTTCTAAAAATAGTTATGGAACTTAACATCATGATCTAAAACTATACTCCTAAGAATGTCATGCAAACATACAATCTCTCTATAAAACAAGTCTGCGATGATGTAATGAAATACATCATCTTATAAAACTTATCAACTATAACAAAAATAAAGTCTCTACATTTCATTGACCAAGGTAATCCTAAAACAAAGTTCATAAAGATATTTACCCAAGGTTTAATAGGTACAAGCAATAGTGTATATAGTCTATGTGATTGTACTCTATATTTTACCTTTCTACATGCAATACATTGTTCACAGATTCATTGCATATCCCTTTTCATTTTTTACCAATAGAAATGTTCATGCAATACATCCAAGGTTTTTGCAACCCCAAAATGACCTATTTAACCATCTTCCTATGCTTTATGAACAAGTAATTCACACAAAAGAACTAGAAGGAACACATAATCGATTTTGTTTAAACAAGTAACTATCCATCAAATAAAACTTACCAGGAGCTGGATATCCACATGAATGATATATTTCGACAAAGTCAGAATCATTAGCATACAATGTCTTTATATATTCAAAGCCTAGCAATCTAGTACTCATAGTGTTTAGAAGAACATACCTGCGCAAAAGTGCGTCACCCACTATGTTCTTTTTGCATTGCTTATACTTGATTATATAAGGAAAAGTCTCAATTAATTCAACCCATCTTGCATGTCTCCTATTCAACTTACCTTGTCTTTTCAGATGTTTCAAGGATTCATGATCTGAATGGAATACAAACTCTTTTGGTCACAAGTAATGTTGTCATGTCTCAAGTGTTCTTACCAAAGCATACAATTCTTTCATAAATAAGATAGTTCAAAGTCGTTCAACTTAACTTTTCACTAAAATAAGAAATGGATCTTCGATCCTGTATTAACACAACTCCTATTTCTATTTTAGATGCATCACTTTCAATTTCAAATGCTTTCATAAAGTTAGGTAAAGTTAAAATAAAATAGGTGTAGAACATAATTTTTCTTTCAAAAAAGCAAAAGTTGATTCTTATACCTCCCCTAATTTAAACCCAACTGGCTTTTTAACAACTTCATTCAAGAGTGAAACTAATGTACTAAAATCTTTCACAAAACACATATAAAAACTAGTTAACTCATGAAAACTCCTTACCTCACTTACTGATTCTGGTGCAGGCCAATCCTGGATGACCTTAACTTTCTTCTCATCCATCTTGATACCCTATGTAGTTACAACATAACCAAGAAAAACAATTTTCTCCATGCAAAAAGTACACTTATATTAATATTAGCATATAATTTCTCACCATGCAACACACTAAGTGTAACAACTCGGCCCAACATGTTGTAAATTGTTCGCTTTGGGCCTTATCGCCCTCACGATTTTGTTCTTGGTGACACGAGCCCACTTTTGAGCTTAACGCCCTAAAACGCGTACAACATATTAGCAACCAACACTACTAATAAGGCCAACTACCAAACTCACCCATCGATGTGTGGATATTACACTAAGTACATTACTCAAATGATCAAGGTGCTCATTTAAGTTCTTACGATAGATCAAAATACACAACCGCACACTTAACTATTAAAGCACGTAATACCTGATTCATTAAACACATATACATACCAGGTGCATTTGTAAGTTCAAACAACATGACTAACCATTTATACAAACCATACGTAGTCTTAAATGCAGTTTTTCACTTATCACTTTCTTTCATCCTAATTTGATGGTACCTACTTTTCAGATCAATTTTAGAGACAATACATGACCTATGTAACTGATCTAGCATGTCATTAAGTCTAGGAAAGAGATGTCTATACTTTACCATTATATTATTGATGGCTTGACAATCAATACATATTCTTCATGTTTCATCCTTCTTCGGCACAAGTAACACTACCACAACACACAAGCTCATAATCTCACGAATGTACCCCTTCTTCATTAGCTAATCAACTTGCCTTTGAAACTCCTTCATATCCTTAGGATTACTTCTATAGGATGGTCGATTAGGAATCGCAACCCCAGGAACAAGATTAATATGATGTTCTATTTCCTTTAAGGGTGATAATCTACTAGGTATATCCTCAAGAAACACATCTTCAAACTTATACAACTAAGAAACAACAACACTAGGCACATCATAATCAATATTGTTAGTGTTAAAGTAAGCCTCTTTGTACACAAGTAAAATCATTGACTTGTTAGTGAAAAATACAGACCTGACTTCACCCTTTTTAGCATAAAAATTGGATTTTTTTCTTGAGTTCTTCCATACAATCCTCATCACACTTGTTAACTTTCTTCATTCCTCTTATCTTACCTTCACTGTTGGCCAGATTTGGGTGTTTTTGAGTAGTGGCAAAATGTTTGTTTGTGTTTGGATAGGTGGTTGAATAAGTTGCAGTAGTGTTTTGGGTTTGATGGTCTTCTTCCCCCTTGTTCCTCGCCTTGATTTTCTCTTCCAATAGCCTCATGCTCACATTTTAGCTTTATTTGATCATTATACACCTGTTTGGGTGTAAGAAGTACAAGAGTAATGGTTTTATCATTTTTTTACAATGGTATACCTATTTTTAACCCCATCATGAATTTCTTTTCTATCATACTGCAATGGTCTCCCCAATAAGATGTGAATTACTCGTATTGGTATTACATAACACAGAACTTCATCAACATATTTCCTAAAAAAAAATGGAATGACAACTTGTTTAGTCATTTTCACTTCACCACTATCATTCAGTCATTGCAATCTATAAGGTCTAGTATGTTTAACAATACACAAATTTAGTTTACTAACAAGGGTAGTGCTAACCACATTAGCATAACTTTCACTATCTATAATTAAACTACACCTCTTGTTTTATACAATGAAAGATGTTTTCCCTTTACCGATTACAGTTATCTTCCTTGACCTGAACCTGAAGTGTGTTCCTTATAACCAATGATTCTGCAATAGGCAATCCCAATTCATCCTCAGTACAATCCTCCAATGGTGACATGTCTTCATAATATGATTTGTGACTCTCGGATTCCACATCACCATTGCCTCTCGTCACTACTATCCTTTTATTTGGACACTCTGAAGCGTAATGTTTAAGCCCTTGACACTTGAATCATTTAACATCATATGTACATTTAAGTTGAGTGTTATATTTACCTTTGAAACCCACAGAGGCTTCAACCTTAGCTTTTGGTGGTTCTACTTTGGTAGGAACAAAATGTTTTGGTTAGGCAGCCCCATCTCTCCTTAAATTCAGCTTTCAAAATGATGAAAAACCTGAATTGAATGTTGGCTAGACATGTCCTTTCCTTTTGAGTTGTCTCTCTACTTTAGTAGCCATATGAAACATGTTTTCTACCTCTACAAAGTGTCATAACTCAACAACATTAGCTATCTCTCTATTTAACCCATTAAGAAAACCTAGCCATAATAACTTCTCTATGTTTAACCATATTAGTCCTAATCATTGCAATCTTTATCTCCTTGTGGTAATCTTCCAAACTTTTCAAACCTTGATGTAAACTCTGAAATTTCTAAAAAAACTCTTTGTAATAAAAGTAAGGAGCAAATCATTTTCACATTATGGCTTTCATGCCATCTGACACGACCAAAGAGTCAATATCTTCTCCTAAGCGTAGGAGTGTCGAAGTAATAAATAACCTGGCAAGACCGGGGTCGAACTATAGGAAGGTTAACTGTATAAACTACAAATAAAGAAATAGACAATAACAGAAAAGGAGTTGAAGAGAGCTTTGAGATGTGATATTGATATAAGGATTAAACAAGGATAAAATAATTGTCAAGGTTAGAGGATCCACTAATGGTATTTCAAACAAGTATAGTATAAACTCTTTTTATTACTCAACTAGAAACCACATACAAAGGAGCTTCCAATCGGATTATAAATTGTTAACATGATTACATTAGTTATCTTATTCGAATAATGTTAATACTTGTAAATGTTGTCAGGTATTCATGATTATAACTTATGTTAACAACAAATCAAGTTCTTTTTATAGCACAGGTGTTGGTTATACCATATAGTTGGGCTATGAAAATGCCAAGTATTTGTTTTATCAAGGGTTGTACAATATAAATCTAGATTAACCATTTAACAACAAAAGTATTAAAAGTGAACAAGATAACAAATACAAAACATGTTAGTATCTAACATTAAAGTTCATGTTGAGTTTATACTATACTTATTCTTACACCATTAGTGTAACCTAACCTTAACATAATAAACTAAGCTGAACATTATGAATAGTAGAAACATAGATAAACAAGAGGAGAACATGTTTATATAAGTATGTAAAGGAAATGAAAGGCATAAATAAGAGATTAATGAAAACAAAACTTAAGCATTACAAAAATATAAAGAAAGAGAGCAGGAACATGATCTTGATATAAAAACCAAGATGCCTAAATGCATGGCAAATGCCTCCTTTTATAGGCCAAAATTTAGAACTATTGATTTGATGACTAATTGTTGAGTGGGTGGCCACATCTTGACTTGGTTAAAATCCTTATCTTCTTGTCTGAATAAAAAGTTTGCCCCTCTCTTTGTCTTCTCAATTTTAGTAATTAAACTCATCAATCAATCATTTGATTTATATGATAGGCCTGCATTTAAGATGAACATTTATCATAAATTAAAGATATCTTATAGTATCAAACTTGTTATTATAAAACATGCTTTAGTTAAGAAGTTATTGATACTTCAAGTACAAAATGATGATATAAAACTTTGATAAAAATTCACTTTTAAGTACTAATCACCATCCTGTGACTTAATAGGCATTTCACCATTGTTTCTCCTACTCAAAACAAGTCGATCCCACCATATTAGTGCATAATATGTAAACTCAATGACAACAAGTTTTATCTTTTTATGTTATTTGTAGTGATGATAGTCAAAGATCCAATCAACACTTTTTTTCTATTCTAGATGTGCTTCCAGATCATTCTTTCTTTGAAAAATAGGTATTTTCAACTTAATGATACCTAACTCTCCACCTGAATCGTCACGATGCCTAAAATATCAAGAATTCTCTCTCTGATCAAAAACTTCACATGTCTGAAGCTTACATTCCTTTTTGCTCTATTTGATTCAAACCTATTTCCTTGGCCCACAGATATAAACACATAGCCATCATCACCCACATCTATCTTATCATCAACAAACTCATCAAAATTAGTTACAACCTTTTGAACATTACTTCTTCGGCAATCAGCCCCACTATTTTTTTGTTTCCTTGAGTCCATTTTATCCTCGGCTCTTTGGTCACCTTAGTCAAGAGTTTAATTTGTTGGCCCATAACTCGTATTTGGAAAGAGAATTTGGCGTTTGGTGTCGTTAATTTATTGTTTCAAACATCCTTTAAAATCTATAAAAATTTGGTGAGTAGTACAAAATATATCCTCACACCTCTCGTGTTTCACACAAAATCAAGGCTTTTCAACCTAATAAACTTTACATTCTTTATCTCATAACTTGCTTTCTTTCGGTTCTTTTGAAACTGAAAATCCAACCAATCAAAGTTAGAGGCTTTCACAATGCAATCCAATTATGAATATAGGCTCAAGAATCAATAAATATACCGAAAACAAGCAAAACAAAACTATAATCATGATTTTGCAAGTAGTAATGCAAATTCATACAAATTGTGATGAAACGAAGATGTGAAATAAAAAGAAGCAAAAATTAATGAAGACACTTATTTAACTCCTAAATAACCCAAATATAATAGAAGAAAACTGATTTAGTCAAAACAAATAGTAGACAAACACGTTTTGGAACTTAATGCAAATCCAATTGTTACATAATTTTAAAGCACCAGAATTGACACCCAAGCTTAAAATTCAATATGTAGCATCTTGATACCCAATAAAATATATATCTCAATTTATAGGTCATTCTCTTATGTCTAGGTATTGAAAATGGGTATGATCAGTTTGTGAAAAAATTAAACCTCGAATTGAAACCTTAAGAAAAAGATATCTAAATAATCCCAACTTTAATTTTATTTTATATATATATATATATATATATATTGTGATTTCACTCCTAGTAAGCAAGTATATGAAATTTCAATTAATTTTGAGGTGGTTTGCTTAAGGTTCTCTATCAGTTGTGTATTTGTGATAGAATTGCAACAAGCTTTGAATAATGTCTTTTCTTTTTATTTTTTTTACTTTTATGTTAATGATATTTTTAGTTAAATAAAAAAATAATAATTTTTTTACTAGTATGTCACAGACATAAAGAAGAAGAAAAAGATTAACACAAACACTGAAAAAACTTAACGAACACTAGAAAAATAAAAAATTCAGAAGGACATGACCTGTTCTCGGAACCTTGCTCTAATACCAATTGATTCAAACCTCATGATTACATGGTCATGCAACCCACAATTAAGATTGAGTTCTAATCCTGAAAAGTTAAAAGTGGTCTGATAGGAGTATGACATAATGGAACCCTGTCTCAAGGTAAAGTTCAATGGTGCCACAAAGTCAATTAATTTTCAATAAGTCAGATTCATTTCGTTCAAGAACCAAAAAATACAAGAATCTCTTTCACATGTTAAACTGAAAAGTTCAAAAGTATTATTCATCAAAGGTGCTGAAATTTAGGCTTTACATGTGTTTAAATAGTTTTGAGAAATTAACTCTAATGAATCTACCTTTATAGGCTGAATTAACTCACTTACAAAACCTGACCTAAAACCTTTACTAGTAATCCTAAACCCTAATTCAAATATGCCTTGGATCCTAGTAGAAAAGAAAACATTAATTAAACTCAAATAAACCTTGGGTTGTAACTAATAAAATAAAAATAAAGCCTGTAAGTCTAAGTCTTGTTCTGTTGTGAGAAGAGAAGAAAAAAAACATTATAGGTCTGATACAAGACTTATTTATAGTTTATAATGCGACTCAATAATCCTAAAAACTAAAACAGAAGTTGTTGCCCCTTTGGTTTCCAAGTTAGAATAAGATTATTATCTCAGCCTTGTCTTTATCCTTCTTTTGGAAGGAAAACAATGTTGCCTTTAATGCTCCTCTTTTTCGCCTCTTGGTATCCTTTCAATACTAGAAAACATAATTAAATTCCTAAATTATTCTCCTTGCACAATAAGAAAACTTTGTCACCACATGTGTTTTCTAAGTCAGTTGGAATTCCTTTATTTCATTTACTACAAGGAAACAAAATAAAAATAATAAATTCTAATATTTAAATGAAATAATTAATGTTCCCACACATAATAGAAAATCCAAAACTAGTTAGGAATCCACAAAACACATGGAAACATCACAAAACAAGATTGGCTGAAACTGATATAAAATTGGCATCTTTGTTGTTAAAACTTCATGGCTTAAATAAATGTGGATTGGGTCCCTCTTGCACATGAATTAAATGTACTAAGGCCTTCTCTTGATGCTCAAAAGGATCCCAAGTTCAACCTTGACCGAAACTTGCATATCCAGTTCATCCAATGTTTCTTTCAATGCCTTTGTTTTGAACTTCATAATGAGCCCATTTGAAATGTGTATTGAATTATGAATTTGACATAGAATTGATGTTCTTTTAAATGTGTTAAAGTTGTGATCTTTGCTCGTATAGTTTTGAAAATATTAGAAATTATAATTGTGTATATATTTGTTTTAATTTTGTGATTATATGTGTTTTATAGGCATTTTCCCTCAAAAGTCCCAATCCTCGAGAAAGTGCTACCAATATATCTAGCCTTCCACATTTGTACTTGTCTTTGTAATGTATGATGAAAGATTTGAAAAATAAATTTCTATGCATGCAATCAAGAAAGTGTTATGTAACTATATTATTCGATAGTTTCACCCACATCTACCTAATGTTTTGTCCATGTTTTATATATAAAATACCTTGATATTCTTTGTTTTATGTTTTGAAGGCACTTTTGGATGAAAGATGCAAAATGGAGTAAATTAGAGGTAATTGGCAAATTTGACGTTCAGTCAATGTTTTGTGTAGAGCGTGGTTCTAGAGATCGAAATGAAGTGATTCTAGTGGCACTAAAAAGCTAACATCCATACCTTTCTGGAAATGTAATGCAAGAAAAATAAAAAGAGAAAGATCATGGAAATCACATCCTGCAAAGTCAAATCTCGCATTCTGCCAATGTTGATCTTTGGCCATTCAAAATTTAATATCTAGAGCTACAGAAGTCCAATTGTTGCGATGTCGCGGTCGCACAAATTAATTACCCTAGCTTAAAACACACAAGATAGTATAGAGCAAGCAAGGGGTCGATCCCACAAGGAAGGTTTAGTTCAGATTTTTACGCTATACGTTATATAATTGGGGGGGTTTGATTTGCAATGATCTTAAACTATGGTAGAAATTAAACTAACAAACAAAATCAATTAAAACTGAAATATATCAAGAAAACAAACCTTGGTTGCAAGCACACATCCACCTACAGAAATCAGAACCGATCCTTGAAACGAAACTTCAGCTTATATTCTGAATTTTTATCTTTTCTTAACATTGGTTAATTAACGGATCCGCCGTATAACTAACCCTAACCAACAAATAATCACAGTGTCCGCACTAATGATTTAATCCAATGGCAGCCTTAAGATCTAGATAAATTCATTAATCTTAACAACCAAGTTGTCAGCTTGTGTTGCTTTGATCGAATGTTCTCCCTAAGTTTAATAACGTAGTTCCGCTACAATTATCAAGCTTAGTTGCTTCACAAGTTTATATACCACAACTCCGGTTTTGATATCAAACTTAGCAATAGATTGTTCACAATAATAATTTAGAGTCCGCTCTAGCAATTAAGATAAACAATCATACGAAATATGCATAGGAAAACAAACATACTCATTCATAATACAAACCAAAAATAAATGGAAGAATAAATCTCACAGTTCTTGAAATCTGAAGGTGTTTGCGTCCTTGCAACCAAGAAAACGAGCTTAGCCTTGCATATCTATTGAACAACTACTCCTAAAGATGAAAGAATACATGATTTCTGATTTGTAGAGGGGAGAGTTTGTGTTTCTTCTCTTATGGCTGCCACCCTTCTTTCTTTGATTCTACTGCACTCTCTCTCCCTCTCTCTTGGCTCCCTTAATATCATAAACTTAGCTACCTATTTATACACAAATTATAAGTAAGAAAAATCAAAGTTCAAGTGTGAACATCAAGAGATGGTGGTAGTGTGAAGGCAGCTGGTGGCTGGTTTGAGGTTGGTGGCTGCCTTCCTTGACCTTCTGGATTGATTTACTTGAGGAGCTAAATTGCTGAAATTAAAACTTGGATGTTGGTTTTGATGCTTCGGGATGTAATTTGCATTCGTTTCTTCACGAAACCTGTTTGCTGACAGAATTCAGTTGTCATCTTTGAAAACTCATATCTCCCTCATATGACATTGTTTTTTGCTGCAATTTGGAGCGTTTGTAGGCATTTGAGTCAGGAATCCAAAACAATTGAGTTTGCATCAATTGGATGTCTGTATCTCCAGATATTAAATTTTGAATGGACAAAGGTCAACACTAGCAGAATGCGAGATTTGACTTTGAAGGATGTGATTTCCATGCTCTTTGTATTTTTATTTTTCTTGACTTATATTTCCAGAAAGGTATGGATGTTAGATTTCTAATGCCACTGGAATCACTTCGTTTTGACTTTTAGAGCTCACGCTCTGCACAAAACATCGACTGAAGGTCAAATCTGCCAATTACCTCCAATTTCCTCCTTTTTTCATCTTTCATCTAAAGGTGCCTTCAAAACATAAAACAAAGAATATCAAGGCATTTTATACATAAAACATAGGCAAAACACTAGTTAAATGTGGGTGAAACTATTGAATAATATGGTTACATCATTCATGCATAAAGTCAATACCAAGTTTTCTTCCTAAAGATTATACCTTAACCTAGTTATGGACATAGACCAAAACATAATTCACCTCCAAGAGTTTATGAAGCAACGATAACATGTAATGTATCCTCCATTCTATTATAATCTCATTTAATCATCAAATATTGTTAAAGTGAATCTATTAATCACGATTGATGCGAACTTCGTGATCATGTGGTCATGTAACCCACACGCAAAGACACCAATTCCTAGAAAGCCAAGTAAATCAGGTTTGATAGAAGTGTGACACAAAGATAACTTGTACCTAGGCACCAACACTATTGGAAACGAAAAACCCCACTTAACGAATATTGATTCGCGAATGAGAAGTATAAAGGATGACGCCACAAAGCCAGTTGTTCTTCGATAAGTCGTTTTCAGTTCTTTAGAGAACCAAGGAAGGGAGATTATCTCACCAACACACACACAAAGTGCGACAAACAAGAAGTTTTATTAATCTAAATTGCATAACCTTTCATGTTTGGTTATGCCTTTATTTATACTAACTCTAAACTTAAAGAAACCCTAATGGCTCCTTAGGTGAACTTATATGAAGCCCATTTACAATTGACCCAAATAAATAATAATAACCCAAAGATTAAGAAAAAAATAATAAAAATCCAAAAATTACCATCCTAAATATGCTATAATTAGATTTGTCATCATAAGAAGTCCCAAATAAACTAGGAGAAATTTGATTTTGAAAATTTATGTTGCTGTCCCCCTTCGATGTCCTTAATTAGCTTGAATTTTCTTGTTTAACTTGGACAACTAAGAAAACAAATTTCATCATTTGTTGTTGATTTAATTACTTTCCTTCCTAGGTTAGGAAAAACATTAAATAATCCTCCCTTTTTTAGGAACAAGATCTGGCCAACTTCCTACTTAATTAGGAGAATTAATTGTTGACTTTCTATCATTGTTTGATTAGGAAAAAACAAGCCTAACAAGGCCGGTATGGGGTCGGACACATCAGCCCTTTGTTCCATACGAATTCGGCTTTTCTTAGACCTGAATTAGATGAATTATAGGCTATCCTTCATGCTCCTTAAATTTCCCAAGCCCCTCTAGGTCCATTTTGATCCATATGTTCTGAACAAGCCCATTCAATGCTTCTTTAAGCTTCTTTGCCCTAGCTCTTGTAATTGACCCAATTGGCACCTCCAATGGGTCGTTGGCATAATTACACTTGGTGTTGGGCTGATCCTCATCAACTATTATCTTCATGAAGGTCTTTCTTTTCTATTTTCTTCTGAGATGGCCGAAGCCTATGTCATTTCCCTACCAAACATACTTTGTGTTCTTCATGTGATATCATCAAATTCTCATCTATTATAACACGGCATAAGGTGTTCTATGCATTTCAATTTACGAAGTTCTACTAAACATATTCAAGAATCATATTCATTTCAATAATCTCATCAAATTCATCACAATGTTGTTAAGTAGCATACAATTAAATTCAAAAATGCATATTTTTCAAGGATTCTCTTATTTAAGTTTTCATGGGGACGAAACATGGGGCATTAACATCAAGTGTTCATTTTATCATTCTCAATCATATCATTCTAAATCATAAAATACAAGCTAATAACTATTTTCACATTATACATGAGTTCAATTTCTACCATTTAGTTTATTTATCTAAAGATGTTCATCACATAAAGAACTTCCTTCATTGTTTTTCCTCTTGGTCAAAACACAACAATTTTTCTCCCTTATAGTTTACTCATGTAAATTATCACTTCCATTATAAACTGGTTTATGTTATCATGCATTAATCATATAACAATCTTCTAAGTTCATAATCAAACAAGTTCTACAACTTATGATGCAAAAAAAAGGTATTAGCATTTGTTAAAATTCTATTTCAGCCTAAGCATTTTATCCTAAGTGCTTGTTAAGATCACAATTAAGACATTGTATCATCCCATTCCATCCTTCTTTCATCTCTTTAACAGGTCGATTTTAGCTAGGGTTCATTCTTCAACATATATCAATTTCTTTTGTTATAGAATCTGAAATTATACTCTTCTCATCTCAATTTTTCAATCTTTTCATTTAATTTTTACAATTAAGGGTGCAAGAATTGTAGGTCATCTTACTTGGGGTTTCCTTCTCATTTTGCCTCATAATCTCAAAACAACAAATATGAGAGTAAGGTTACCCTTGCCACATGATTTTAGACAGGATTTGGGGGATTTTTTGTGGTTTTCTTCTTCTTCCTCTTGGTTTTCTCCCCCTTATTCCCTACTATTCTAGCTAGCCCTCTATCCCCTTCCTCTCTTCAATGTTGTTGGTTTCTTTTTACTCTTCAGCTCAAATTCATGGAAGGTGACATGCAAGGGTAGTTTGGATGAAAATTTTGCAAGAAAGGGGCCACTGCTAGGGTTGTCCTGCCGGGTTATGAGGGAGAGGAAAAATCACCTCTTTTTCCTCTTAATGTCTTTATACCCCCTTTTAAATGAGGGTATGTTGTGTTTGGATGTTGGATACTCTTATCGTAGTATCTTTTAGGTTATTCTTTGATCGGTTCCCTCATGTTTCCTCCCAGTATTGATTGGTTTAATTCCTTTTTTTTTTAACAAGGTTTTACATGTTTTGAATAAATTCATGATGATGATTTTCATTTCATATTCAATTATGCTTCTTTATTTTAACTAAACTGGTTGAAATATTTATGGTGGTCATGCTTGGTGAAATAATTAATTTATTGTGGGTTAATATAAATTGGGTAATGAAAGGACACAATTCAAAAATATAATTATTTCAAATGTCACCTCATAATCTGAAAAGTGAGGATCGGGCATCATTATCAAGCCTAGATCTCAAATCATTATGTTAGGAATTTTTACCTTTAAATAAATACAAGTATTTAGTTTAGGTGAAATATTAACATGTCTGCATTATAGGTAGTTTTATAGTAAAATCAAACAACAATGCAACTTATCTTATGTAAAATGTTTTAGGGTGATTGTTATCTTCTCTTTAGCATAACTAGCCCCTCACTAAAAAATCTTTGTAGACTAGCTAAGGTTTCAAGTAACCATAAAACTAGGTGGCGATTCTTTTTCTTATTTTTACCACATTTCACATGATCAGATCATCGAGATGTTCCCCATGATAGAATGATGACTCCATTAGGGATTATTAGGGCTAAGCTTTGTTTGTTTGATTTTTAAAATAATATGCTTGATGTGCTTTATACATATTTCATGCTTGTTTGCCTAAACTAAATAATATGTGTTTATTATTTGTTATTGCATGATTTAAGTCTTCGTTAGTAATTTTACTTATATGATTCTTTCTTTTTTTAATCAAATGATTATTTCTTGATTGCATCTTATACATCAGTCTATTTATATCTTTATGGAATGGATATGGAGCAATGCACACACGTTATATGACACGGTTACACCCCAAACTAGCACAAATGAAATCTCAGACTCTTGTCAAAAGTCTACATGGCCACGATTAGTAGCTGATGAGATTCTCCCTGGTCTATACTCTTTGTATATTGTAGGCCTCAAGTCAACCTTTTTTTTAAGGTTTGATTACCTGATGATAAGGGATCCTTTTGAGACCAATAGTTTAGTCAACCTACCTTTGCATGTAATGAATATAACCTTCCCCTATGATTTCTCCTTGTAATGTCATTGGGTAAGCATAATGTGCATGAGATTTCAAGACAATCAAGATAAAAGACATATACTCGAGAACAATTCTAATGGGAGCCTAAAAGAATCCTTTTAACAAGCAAATCAACTGAGAATGGATGATGATTTAGTAAGCCACAAAATGCTTGGCAAAGGAAGCTAATGAGTATAGCAATTTTAACTTTCTGGATAAGGTTATTAAAACTTTATTTGCTTGGATTTATTTTTAATGTATCTTGGGTTTATATTATATTTTTTAATAAAGCATATCTTTAGTTTAATTGTTTTTTTTTAAAATAAACATATGTTTATTGAAAGTAATATTTGGCATAAATTCATTAATCAAATTCTAAAATATATCATGCAAATGCTAAGGGGCAATATTTCTTTGAACCTTGAAATCTCTCTTTTTAATCAAGACAAATCTTAGAAGATAAAGTCCAACTTATCTCACCTTTTTTAATCCTAAGATTATCGTTTTCACCCCCAACAAACCTTAAAAAGAAAATCTTGCTTACAACAACCTCAAAAAAGATCTAACTGATTTAATGACATAATTAATGATGAATAGAGCACATTTAGATCATGATCCCTCTGTTTAGTATCTACGTTTCTAAACAAGGCAAAGATTTATGAACATTAGTATATTTAAATTTGAGATTAAGAAAGACTATTTTTTATATATCTTTTATAAATAAAAATATTATCGTCCCTTTTTGAGACTTCAATATTTTTTTAGATAATAATCAAGATAAAGATCACCTCCCATACTAGGGGTATATTTGAAAGTTTTTGAACAATCGATGAAATCCTCCATGTTGTTACCCATTTTTGACCTTATAAAAAATCAAGAAAAAAAGAGAAAAAAAACTAAAAAAAGAAAATCCAAAATCCAAGAGGATATACATGAAGAAAGCCTATAAGATTTTCCAAGTTGGTGATGAAGGATCAAAATAACAAGTGAAAAAGTTGAATGACCAGAATGTACAAGATTGACAAAATTGATGACCCAATTCTAATTGACAAAAGATCCATTTAGTGAAAATATTTTTATTTGGGGTAAAGAAACACAAATTTAGATGAGTAATGACTCAATGAGGGTTTTGAAAGGCTTAATCAATTTTATTGAGGGCTTGATTGCAATGAAAATAATGTTTTAAAGTCAATTCGGGTGTTAATTGGAATAAATTGAAGTTTGGGGACTGAAACTGGACTTTGAAAATCTAATTGGTCAAATCAAGAGCTTAATTGTGAAAAATATCAAAGTTTGATAGCCAATTAGGGGTTTGATTGAAAAAATTCAAAACCAAGGACTAAATAGTAAAAAGTGCGAGATTTCAAGGGCTGAAATTGACTAAATCAAGGGTCAAATTGAAAAAAAATTGACAGTTTGATGGTCAATTAAGGGTTTAAATACACAAATCAGAAAACAAGGACAAGGATGAAAATATCGCTAAATTCTAGGGCTGATGATTGAGTTTGGCAGGGGTGAAATTGCATTAAATTAAGAGTTTAAGAGGCAATTATACAGGTGCAATTAAAAGCAATTGGAAAACCTGAGACTATAATGAAATCTATCAGATTCTAAATTAAAAATCCTAGTTTCTAGAGATTTAACCTAGACGACACTTCATTTACTCATTGTTCATCTCCTTCATAAGAAATTTTGGATGATCAGGTTGACATCTTTCAAGAGCTCGCTGTGGAGTTTTAGACCTCTAAATGACATGAGATTTTTTGCAAATGGAAAAAGAACACCCCCTTTACAAACCCATTTCCATGAAATTGAACGTTTACATCCTAATTCTTCCATAGAAGTTTGCATCTTGTCTTTGATCAGCCATCATTACAATTTTAAATTATAGGCTGATCATGTTGACATCTTTGGATAAATGAATGTGAAGCCACATAACTCTAAATTAAGAAAGGTTGGATCCAAACGAAAGGTATACACCTCATCTAACAACTTTAGGTGGTTTCTGATGATGTTTACATTAGAGTTGCTCCGACGAAGTCTTGAATGTGGTCAACCAAGCCATATACTTCTTTTTCTGTTTTTTTATATGTTTACACTTAAAGCTTCTCAAAGGGTTCTTATCAATGACTTTAAAACCTCCATTTCAAGATCAAAAGGCTAAAAATAACTCCTTACCCTCCAAGTCTAGCAAAACCACCAAGTACTCCTAAAACCAAAACCACCATTGCAAAACCAGCCTAGTATAAAAGCTTCTAGCACTTTTATCCAAAACTCTCTTATTTTGATTAAAAGGTTGAGCTTTGATCAATCTTTAAGGGAATCCATAAAAAAAAAACCTGAAAAAACCCTATAAATACCCTTGGAAATCAAAGGAAAGAAAAGGAAAAAACAAAGAGAAAAACCATGAGTAACTACCTTCTGGAAAGACCCTACTGTGAAGGTTCAAAAGCCTAACATAGAAGATCAAGCAAGCATTGGAAATAATAAAAAGTGAGAGGGAAAGAAAGAAGAAAAGAGAAAGGAATTAGCAGTCTATAGCCAGCAAGCTTGGAGAAGGTATGACCATTTGAAAACTCATGGGTAAAGTCCATATAGCCTACCCATTCATGATTCTTTTTCAATGATTGATGATATTTTTGAATCTTGTTAGCATTATTTTGTGTATTAGCATTTATATAGATTGATGAATGAAAATATTGTTTTATTTGCTTAATGTTGCTTTGAGTTAGTTGTTATTGTTTGCTGTATGTTTAGTTTTCAAAACTTATGCTAATTTAACAAAAGCACATCAACTCATTATTGAACCTGTTCTAAGGTTAAAAATGCCATGCTAGGCCTACGTTAGTCCATAAGAACTTGCAAACAAATGAACCAAATTATTAAAGCCCAAGCTTAAATAAAACATGATGATAACTTGATTAAAACTTATCAATGTTGTTTTTCATTCTTTGAGTTTTTGAAAATAAATATTTACATACACATATATACATAAAAATTAAAAGACATGGTGTTACAAAACATAAATAACATCAACGCGAAGCAAAAAAAATGAAATAAAATAAAAATGCATGGATGAATAACGACCATGTATTAATAATAAGATGTGTATTAATTACATTTGTGAATAGTAAATCCTGCATAACTTTTGGTGAAAAAAAAGAAATAAGAATGAAGATGGATCAAGTTTGTCTTGGGGATGGTTCCAGATAAGGAATGAGCTGATGTGGTGGCAAAGATGGTGGTGTGTTGACGGTGAACGAGTTTTTGGGTGGTTTTTCTCAAGTTCGTTTGGTTTATTTCCTTATCTTCAATTTATGCTTATTGTAATATTCTTTTTTCTTCCATTTCCTCTCTCTCTTCTCTTCATCTTTCCTCTCTCTAGCTTAGTGGTTCAAACTAACCCTATTTCCAACCCATAAAATTCTTCCTTTTCTTCTCTCTCTCTAGTTTTTCTTTCTTTTTTCTTCTCTCTTCTTTTTTTTCTTCTCTACTAGATCCTGGTTCAAAAGACTCTCACTCATATCAGCTTAAACTCTTATCTTGTTCTCTCTCTTTCTTGACATTTTCTCTCTCTAAGTTGGCTCCCATTGTTTATTACTTTGCCCCTCTATTTATAAGTAATGATGAAGCTCTTGGAACCTTTCTTGGTGGAATTATCATGGCCACTAGTTCTATTGAGTTAATCTCAACCCTTCACTATGGTTGTACATTTCAACCAAACATACTTGTGTTGGCCTTTTTGCACCAATTTTACAGTGGCTTCAAAGAGTTAGAACATGTATTTTTTTTGTTATGAATGTAATACACATGCATGAGAGAGTAATGTTATGTTGTTTAGCATTTTTAAGAGGCATGTGAGAGAGAAACAAATAGTTAAAGTATCGTAAAAACCATGTAAGAATGAAAAAAAAGAAAAAAGTTGTAGGGCCATGTAGTGGGGAAGAAGGATTGTTTTAAACTAACACTAAAAACCAAATCATTTTGTTTTTTTTTTTATTAGGCCAAAAAGATCCATTTCATTTAAAAGTGAAATATGCCATTTCACTTCAATGAAATAAAGTCATTTTGCCTTTTATTTTCCAAAAAGATCCTTTAATTTTATCACAGTTTTGAATTTGGTCCATGGATTTTTTTTCTATCTTTGGTCATTTTCAACCTTTTTTCTCAATATTTATTTCAATTTTAACCCTAATTGCATTGAAATGGTCCCCTAATTTCTTTGCTGACAATCCCCTTTTTGTTTCTTGTATGTTAAGAAACAATCTGTTAAAGCTTTGCAAACATTGATCAATAACCAAATAAATGTTAGTGTTGAAAAATTAAATGAACAAGTTATTTGGTTATGAAGGGAAAACTCTTTAAAGAACTTTTCAAAAGATAAAAAAATCCTCTAAGACAACCAAACCCAAAACAGATAACTTTCACTAGTTTAAAAGATTACAAGAGGAGTATATTTGACTACAAATCCTTTATATCTATATTACCTCACATGTCAAGAAAAACACTTTATTTTTCTTTCTACCATAGCAGCTTGTTAAAACACCTAATCTTCAAATTGTTATCATCCTAACTGGAACATCCAGTTGCTAATACTTAACACATGAACTCCCCTTAAGAGATTGCAAGCTCTCTGGCTCTTTAACGAATAATTATCGTTGAGAATTTTCTTCACGCTCCACTCGTGTATTAAGATTATATGCTACGAAACTCTATATAACTCTTTAGCTGGTTAGACACTTTTGTTTCGCTCCAAGTGCTGCTTTACACAATGCTACTCTCGCTAGTTATTGTTTCTTATTGTCTTTCCTTAAATATACATTCATGTGATAAGGATAACAACTTTTAATAAACATTGCCTTTTAACTTCCTAGCCTACTATGTTTTTAACAGACTGCTAATCGTGTTTCACAAAAATACTTCTTTGACAATTATCTTTGAATAACTTGTATTGATATTTTTTTGATAAAACTTATTTGAACTTCCTATATAATTTATCCAAACAAACTAGATAATTTCAGAAATAATTACACTATATCCTATAAGATAAACTACTAATTGTTTGTCTAATTTTAATAAACTAACATCTTCATCAACGCAAATAATCTTTCACTAATCAATGCCAATCTTTTTTACATTTACAATCTACTCCTTTGGTTGATTTATGATAAAACATAATAAGAATGCATTGTCATGCAAGTAGTTCAAATAGTTTAATCATAAACAAATACTTCATTAAGGTATTTCTACAAGCACAATTGAAACAATATTTGTAACATGAGAACAATTAATAATATTTACGCTATAGCATCCTATCAGTTCCTAACATGTTTCATGCAAACAATTCATAACCTATCAAAAAAAAAAAAACTTCATCCAACATTTTACATCGTGATAATTAATAATTTATTAAAAAACTACTATGCATTAGATATTGTTATGCAACTATATTCATTAAGTTTAAAGTGCATCAAGTATTCAGCATGGTCATCAATGAGTAAAAAACATCAGGTCACCTTTGATTTGTATAAACTCGTTCCATTCAACCATCGATAAATGCAACACCTGCACCATAGTCCATACACAACTAGATGCACACCATAATCCATAACTGATTTTTCAGCAACTCACGAGGTGAGTTTTCTCCCTTTATCACATATTTCATTCATTTATTACACATTCATTGTTAGTTTATTATATTCATACACTTTTGAAGTACATTTATCACGTCTAATTCATTTAAAGATCATCATAGATTTTCATAGATAAATAAGAGGGTGACCAATGCCTCGCAATGAGGTTTAAAGGAAGAGATATGACCCATTTTTTATTATCTGAGATGTAACTTGGTCTTGGTGTTATTTATTTATGAATTAGTGTGTTAGTAACTTATGAAACTAATTGATATTTAGAGTTTCAGGATGTTTATTCTTGAAAACATAAACATGTTAATTATTGCATCAATTTTAATTTTTATATAAAAACTATATTTCTTTTACTACAAATTTGAATTTGAAAATTTTATGGTGTCCTTTTTATTTGTTGATTTCATGTTAAATCGAGTTTTTTTATATCAAGTTATTTGAATCCAAATTTGTGAATGATATTATTGCTATGTTAGTCTTTGTGAAAAGGCAGCGATTATGGTATTTAGATTTAAGTTCTAACTCCTATGCTTGATATTATATTGACTTTTTTTATTTCATATTGAAATCACATTTTAAAGTTGAAGATTTCAAATTCAAGATTATGAGTTTATTTCGGTTTTATTTTAAAGATTTTTGAAATTAGCTTTTACATTTAAGTTTTTAATTCAAAACTTATGTGTTGGTTTGCCTTACTACTAAATTAAATGTGTTTTTGCTAATAAAATTTGGTTTCTCCTAGAAACTGAAAAACAGGTTCGATCATGATTTCAGTTTTTGTTTACTATTTGGATCAATTGAACTTTCTTTTCAATGCAAAATTTCCTTTTAAAAATTTTTGGTTGAATATTATTCATTTAACAATATATATAATTTTTGTGGCATGCATTTGCTTGACAAAATTCTGCATGTTTTTATTTTTCTTTGGATTTTTTTTTGTTTTATTGATGTCAAGTATTTTGTAGGTTTTTTTTTAAGTTTTTAAAATATTTAAAATTTTAATGTTGCTTGTCGTTTTTTTAATTAGCTAAAAAATTTTATTTTTTAGTTCGTTAATAAAATTTTATGATATGAGAATCTATTTTTTTTTTTTTAATGAGTGAATTTGATCCGGGTTAATTAAAGCCCCATATGACTATCAATTATGAATTGGATCTTCAAGCCCATTTGAATTTAATAAAATAAAATAGGCTCTAGCCTAGTTTGTTATCCATCAAGATTTTGGTTCCAAGGCCCCTTGTTATTTAAAAGTGAGAATATAATTTTTTTTTCTCAAGTCTAAAAGTAAAATTACTTTCTTTTAAAATTTATTAGTTTTTACCTTAATTACAAACAATCTCACTAGTTTAAACAATTTGCAATAAAACCTAGACTTTCAAAATGGTTCCTTAGGTTTATCTAATTGTTATTTACTAAGTGATATTTATCTTTTATTTCATATAACTATTTTTTTTCTTTTAGAATATATGTAAGATCAATCTTAAATTTCCTAGTTATCTTAAAAATTATTTATCCTTTTAGTTCACCTAACTGTCCTTAAAAAGAAAAAAAACTCAACAAAATAAAATTTTATTGGTTTACCTTTTGCCATTCGTAGATATTTATAGCATATAAAGACAATGCTTTAGGTAGAGCTTGTTCATCAAATGATTTGGTCGTGTTCAAGGATTCCAGCATTGTCAATAAATCATAAATGGTCTTTTCAATTATTACTTCTTGTAAAACTCCATCCAATAAACAGAGTTGGATCATCGTCAAGGTTTACCATCCATGTCTTCTCATATTGCATTTGTCATTGCAACTAGTTTCTTTTCTTTGTTTAATCCCTTTCTCAAAAGACTCTCTCGTCTTTATCTATGATAGGATGAAATTGTTGAGGCCACTAAACATTTCCATACTTGATTTTGTTGAAGATATGGTGATTTTCTTATACCAACCACAAACAATAAATCTAGAGCTCCGCAACTTGATTGTTAAGAATTGCACACACAAGTTTAGAGATCACCACAACAAACAGAAAAGAAATAATAATTACCATAATTAAGGACTATGCCTACATCCAAGAATGAAGAGGAGGAAATTTTACTATAATTAAAACCAGTATAGTTTTGGAGAGCCCTCAAACCTTAATCGCAAGTACAACACAAGAAGAATAGGCTTAATCACACATATAATTATAGGAATATTTCTGTATCCTAAGCAGTGGATTAGTCTTAATCCTAATACTAGTAATAAAGTCTGTTGTATACAAGGAGCTAGCTAGTGTAAAAAAAGAGGTCGTGGATATCACAATTTGTGCTCTTTTATTTTTTAAAAGACCAGTAGGAACATCAATCTAGGTTTAATCTGTAAAGTTGTAATTAAATTCTTATCAAAGTACTCTTGTACCCACACTTACTACTAATACTACAGTTCATATTTTATGCTCTACTCGGGAGAGACACGGTTAACTAAAATAAAATAAAATAAAACTTCTCTTTGCATTGATTGTACCGCATGCATAGAGACACACACGGTTAGAAGGAATATAGAACAATATTCCTTATTCGAAGATTAAAAGTATTCCGAACCAATATATAGACTTAAAGTTGTCCAGTCGTATACATGCAAGAAAATCCATCAACTCAGCCCACTAGCGAAAGAACGAACGAACTGAAATCAATTCTTACCACAAAAATCGTATTTCACATCCCATCAACAGCAAACTATTGAAGAGGAATATAATAAGTGGAGTTCATAAAAACATATATATAGATCGAGCACGTACGTACGCAATGATGCAGTTCTGGCTAACAGACATTGTGTTTAAGCCATGCATCTTAATTATTCTCTTTGCTCAATGTATATTAGAGCAAGTGCCACAATCATGAGTTCTTCAACTTTGCATTGTATGAGGTCAAGTTCTAGCTAATGAGACGTTGTCTACTGCGCCAACAAACTTAATTAGCAATGCTGGCTTTATTTTGTGTTTCTCAGGTTTAAGGATGCCACTTTGTGTACTGCAGATGTTGGATTATTATGTGTCACTATCTTAATAATATTGTTGCAAGAATGAAAGTTTTATGCTGGCCTCTATCTCTGAAAGCACCACTAAGAATATATGATAATTTTAAGCATGAATATATAATTACACGAAAACACAAATCCTATTCCCGAAGGTGGGTGGAATAATCGCTGGACCTCATTCCTTATTCTATAGACGATTTCTGACCATAACTCAAAGCCCATTTGTGAAAGCAACATCACACTTCCATGCACACACAAAAAAAGTTATGTCACGCCTCAAGAATCCACGGCATAGAATCGTATACACCCACCAAGCTTTGATCTCTTCCACAAGGAATAAACAAAATTATTGTAAAATGCTTAGATCGACCTCGCATGGATATAAATACATAACCAATTAAGCTATTTTTTCAACCTCTTCAATACATTCTAGTTACATCATTTTTATAGTGCGTGTATGCTTGCTAGCTTGATATCCAAAACCTAGAAGCTTAATCAGGTTTTTTTCCTTTCCAAGGTGCTCACTACGTAGCTAGCTACTTGGAAAAAGAAAAGAAAGAAAGATGATAGGGTGGGAAGATGTTTACAAGGTAGTGGTGGCCATGGTACCACTCTATGTTGCATTAGTGTTAGGCTATGGTTCTGTCAGGTGGTGGAAGGTATTTACACCTGAACAGTGCGGGGCTATAAACCGCTTTGTTTGTTATTTCACTCTGCCACTCTTCACCTTCGAGTTCACTGCTCATGTTGATCCTTTCAAAATGAATTATCGTTTCATTGGTGCTGATGCCGTATCGAAGGTCATTATAGTGGTAGTTCTTGCCTTTTGGGCTAAGTGCAGTAGTAAGGGAAGCTACAGCTGGTCCATAACCAGTTTCTCTCTTTGTACCTTAACTAATTCTCTTGTTGTTGGTGTACCTATAATTAAAGCCATGTATGGCCCGGCGGCAGTTGATCTTGTTGTTCAATCATCTGTCATCCAAGCTATTATATGGCTCACATTATTGTTGCTCGTATTAGAATTTCGAAGAACAGGACTTGGTTTTTCATCCAACAATTCTGACAAGGATTTAGAGGGAAGTGTAGATAACACTGAAAGCTCTAGACCTGCCTTTTGGTGTTTGATGAGGACTGTGTGGGTGAAACTGGCCATGAATCCTAATTCATACGCTTGTATTATTGGCCTTGTCTGGGCTTTTATATCTAACAGGTCTGTAAAGTAAGGTTTTATTTTATTTTGTTTTCTGTTTTTTTATCCTGATTTATTTATTTAACAACATGTTTTTCTTTTATGAATAATTTTAGGTGGCATTTCGAGATGCCCGCCATGATGGAAGGGTCTATATTGATCATGTCGAAAGCTGGCACAGGCACTGCCATGTTTAGCATGGGTGAGCAATTCATTTCTAGCTAGTTTGCTATGCAATTTATTTTTCCTCTTTTATGAATATGTACGTATAGCATATTAGTTAGTAACCCTTGTAGGAAAAGAAATTAAGGTGCGAGGATAAAGCCTAGTTTACGTCATTAACCAAGTTATGGGAGCTGTTTTCTACTGCCTAAGATGAATATACTCTAATTAATAAGGTTTTTTAATATATATATATATATATATATATATATATATATATATATATATTACCCGTATCAGTTCAAACAAACGTGTTGTTTTGGGTCAATAAAATCACACACACATCTACAACAAATTTCTGTTTTCTAAATCATACCTTACCTCATTTTTTAGATATATTATACAAAAGTTTTATATGAATATGATTTAAAGGGTAAAAGAGCGAAGAAGATGTATATACCTAATTTTTTTGTGTTGTTTTGTAATGACAATTTATACCCTATGGCCTCGGATAGCTTTCATCTGTCGGCAGCAGGTTATGTATACATATATATTTCAATATCTCTAAGTTGGAAATTACCGTACATACATGCAGGGATCTTCATGGCTTTGCAAGAAAAAGTGATTTCCTGTGGTGCAAGTCTAGCCGTTATTGGGATGATTTTAAGGTTTATAGCTGGACCCGCAGCTATGGCTATTGGCTCTATCGCTGTGGGTTTGCAAGGCGATGTTTTACGAGTTGCTATCATTCAGGTAAAATAGACGCGCATAGTCGCATCCTAAATTTGATTAAAATTTATACTGGAAATGTTTAATGAAATTCTACAAATTTTTCCATCAAGGAAAATAATCCCAAAAATAATATTTGAATTAGTCTTCATACAAAAGGGCACCAAAAAATAAAATAAAATTGTGATTCATTCGCTTTCATTTTGCAGGCAGCATTGCCACAATCAATTACATCCTTCATCTTTGCTAAGGAATACGGATTACATGCAGAGGTGCTAAGCACAGCGTAAGTTGATTAATTCATTTATATATATATATATAGAATTATGCACACCTTTTAATCTTCTAAACTCCATTAATACCAAAAAAAAAAAAAAAAAAAGAGCGTAGACATGATGCTCAAATTAATATCGAAAAACTTCGATTCATTTATTTTTTTCATCTTTTTATTGCAGTGTAATCTTCGGCATGCTGGCAGCACTTCCGGTCTTAATCGCTTATTATGCAATTTTAGAGTTTGTACCTTGACCCTTCGATGCATTTTTAAAATAACTTGAAGGAGGAATATTGCTCGGCCAACCTTACAGTGCATTTGTAACTTGGTTGACCTGGCCACAAACTGGTTTTATTTGTTTTTTTTTATAAAAAAAACTACATTGATGTAGTGTTTATATATATATATATATATATATATATATATATATATATATATATATATATTGAACTGATGATGATGTTGTAGATTGACATGCTTCAAACCGATTTAAACCGCCCTACCATCACCATAGTCATGGCGAATAAACTTGCTTTGTTGAATCCATTTTTTTAATTTAATTAAACAATTATAAAAATAGACTCTTGCATGGAAGAAAGACAATAAAATTATCAAGGGGAAATATATATTTTTAATTTAAATACCAGTTTTTTTATTAATTCATCTCTTTATGTTCTTAACAAAAGCATATTTTTTTAATTGAATGTTTATGAGTAATTTTATTTCGCACATCAAGTACTTAAAAAAATTCTTAAAATTCTCATAAAAACTCAAAATTTTATTAAGAATCATGACAAAGTTAAATAATAATTTAAATATCATGTTAAGTATTTTTTTTATAGTGAATTTCAATAATAATAAAAAACCCTTGAAAATTATAAAAACAGAAAAGAGACAATTGTTTGAACTGAATAGATAGGGTCACATGACTCTAACAAAAGAAATGACTATGTCTAGGTCAAAACAAAATAATGATGCCCCACACAAAGCAATTAAAAAGGCCAAATTAAAGAAACATGATGAAAAAAAAAAAGACACAATTACAGTGATCCTAGATCTTTAAAACCTTGAAACACCTTGAGCTTACAAATCTTTTTCTTTCATAACCAAAAGCCGTAGCATCCTTTTTAATCAAGCAATGAAGCAACTTGGACCAATAAATGACATTCTCAAAATGCAGAAGACTTTTTTCATAATAATCATGACATCACAATAAGCTACTTGTTATTATTTATGTTGATAAAATAAATGCTAAAAAGAGAGATAAATTTCTCTCAACAAAACCTCGAGTTTTACTGATCAAGCCTCTTGCTTTGAAACCTACAAAAACAGAAGATTACCTTATCATGTATCTTCACCAGACCATATCATCTTTTTCATAAATAAAGATTAAAACATTGGAAATTCTAAGAAATTCAAAACAAAATTGTTTTGAGCTTTCATCGGGTAAATTTTTGTTTTCAAAATGCAAAAAAAAAATAAATTCATTTAAGCCTTGGATAACCCAACATTGAGCTAACACTTTTTTCTCAACCATTACAATGTCAATTATCAACCAAAAATGCATAAAAAGATGCATCTTAGTGATGAATGACATGTCTTGTGATTACAATTAAAGAAACACTTTTAAAATTACATCTCATGATTTCTTTATAATAATTAAACTTGAAAGAGCATGATCTTTGAAATTTTCGAGTTGATTCCAAAAAAAGAAAGTGATTTTCAAACAAAAGAGGTCATTTATCTAGTTTGCAAAGTCCTTGACAAAAATGACATTAACACTTATCATTAATCGTTCTTAAAAAGTAGAAAATCTAGGGGGCAATGTAGTGGACCCTAAGAGGGATAAAAGACAATGTCCAAATCTTCTAGGGGGAAAAGAAGCACATAATTAAATGACGATTCAACAAAATCCATCA
>Ga0325411_1001255_pt1 | contig 28134 bp, 12 predicted proteins | sample PopdelMetagenome_13_FD_206181 | JGI IMG/M metagenome (GOLD analysis project Ga0325411, IMG submission 206181) | Populus deltoides microbial communities from Bellville, Georgia, United States - Xylem-PdIQD-R4 | ecosystem: Host-associated > Plants > Phyllosphere > Stem > Wood/Secondary xylem...
TTTGTTATGAAATAATTTTTTGGTTCATAAAAAGTTATTTTTTATCAATTCATTTATTTATTAAACTCGTGAATAAAGAGTTTGGAATTTTTTTAAAAAAAATCTGAATGATTTTATCTATACATAAAATGTAAGATTTCAAATCCAAAAAAAATTTAATTTTTCTGAAAATTAATTATGGCTACATTAATTTTGGTTGTATAAATAATATGAAAAAGGGTTCAGTAAACCAAGAACAACCATTTGCCTTCATCTTTATTGTCTTCTCATTTTCTAAAGCCTCCACTTATGCTTAGTTGTTTTGCCTTGTTCTAGAGTTCAAGATTCTTGGTTTTTTTATAGAAAAATCTTGAGTTTTATTCATTTGAGTTTGTGAATTTTATTTTAAAGTGGAATTAAATAGGGTAATGTTGTTGGGCTTATTAACATCATTTTATTTACATTAAAATATGAGTAATAAAATCTTAACGATAAATAATTTACCGTCAAGAAAAATAAATTTTTAGCTAAATAAAAATCTACAAGTAAATACCTTATACTGTTTTAGTTTAAGTATAATATTCAATTAGAATACATGTTAGGATTTTGTTTTGATTTTTATTACAAAATAACCTTAATTATATAAAATTGCATGCAATCTAAATCTAAAACAACAGGTTACCTCAACAGACCTGGATTTCACCTGGTTTCCATGTCAAGTTTGTTACCTCAGCTAGCATAGCAGGTTATTTGCAGCACCACTCCATCCCCCCCCAAAAAAAGCCTTCATATGTGTGTGGCGGAGAGAGAACATCGCTAATAAAATATTGGAACCTTTGCAAAAACAAGTAATGTTAATCAATCCTCTTTCTTAAACCGTCCAGTCTGAAAATTTGATTTCCAAGAATGGGTATTTTACAGTTTTGAGCTCATGTCTTTTGTTCCATTTAATGGTCCTATATCTTTGTTGTCACGAGGGCTGACCAGGAGAGAAGGGCTGCGATTATCAGGGCAGAAGGTGAGAGTGATGCTGCTAATCACTCTGAGGCAATAACGAAACCTGGTATGCGGCTGATTGAATTGAGAAGGATTGAAGCATCAAGGGAGATTGCTTCATCTCTGGCTAAGTCACCCACCTTCATGGTGGTAACGACATGCTTCCGGCCCTGAACGCAAACCGATGAATAGGTAATTTCGGTTTCTTTTCATGTTTACATTTGGGTGCTTGAATTTACCTATAGGAGTTGGATTGTTAAATTATGGCTTCACAGTAGAATTTTAAATCTTGAAATAATTAATATAAATGCCAACTCATGGTTATGATTACACTTAAGCTCACCACTCTCTCCTTCGCGGATAAATCAGCTTTTTTTCATTTCATGGACTTTCAATCAGCTTTCTCAAGCTTTCACTCTTTAGGCTTCTACGTATATTTCACGAGATCAAGAATAACTCGTCAGAAAAAATATGGAGAAACCATAGTTACTTGTCTTTTAGTGTTCCCATGAAAGGTGAGAAGAATGATTACTTACTGGTGACAGAAGCAGGAACCAATTAATTACTTGGGTCGTTGCTCTCAGCATGCAGCAATAAATTATAAATTAATTGTCCGTTGCAATCTTACCTTTTAATATAAATGGTATGGTTTATACCCAATCCTAGTTCTTCTATAAATTGGATTTTTTCCATAGAAAATTTACACTATCAATTATATTTGCTTAACTTTAATTTCTTTCTCAATCACAATCACTTCAATTTTTTTTCAATGAAATCTAAGGTGATCACTATTTTACTAATCTCGTGAATGAAAAAGTCAATCTGAATACACAATCTTCATAAAGTTATGATCTACCAACCCCTCTGTCTTTCCTATGTCTTTCGTGAGAAGAAGGCTCATCAAGATGTCGTCGGATCACATTACTTTGCCTCCTTTTTTGCGGTGCTTATCTTGGCGCCCTTTTTAAAGCATACCCAAGGAGAGCGGGCATCCATCCAATCTTCACTTATAGACATGGCCTTATTTCCGTTTTTCGTTCGTTAACTACTTCTAACGAGCAAGTTTTCTGGATCTAGCCGTAGATCAACACTTTTATTAAGTGACTTACACTATCAACCAACAAAGATATGCCAAATCGGCGGCAGGGAAGCTAAGTTGGTATGGAAGAACTGCTGCGCAGCGGGAAATCCTTCTCTAGACAAGTTCTCGGACGAGGTTTTTGAACAGAACTTCGATAGGCGAGAGATGATCTTTCTCGTTGACGAATCAACCGGGAGGAAGGAATAGACTCGTACCTTCAAGGTGCACCTTTGCAATGCAGCCAGATGAAGAAGACTGGCGCCTACTAAAATAAGGCTAGGAATAGGAAGACTTGAATGAAAAGAATTAGAGTGCAACCCCTAATCAATATGATAAACCATATAAAGATTTATGTGAAAATCAACCTATAGCTAAAAAGATAAAGCAATCAAGCAACTTTAGTGATGAAGAAAATATTTGCCTTTGCAGAGGTATGGATCAACACTAGCATGGATTTAATATGTGAAAATAAACAAAAATAAAATAAAATAAGGGCGTATTGGAAAAGAATTCATGACAACTACAATGAAAATAAAAAGTTTGTATATGAGCATGCATTAAGTTGTCTAATGTATTGTAGGTTGACCATTCAACTAGAGGTGAATAAGTTTTGTTCACACTATACCTAAATTGAAAATAAAAACCCAAGTAGTTTCGGTTATGAAGATAAGGTATTATTTATATAAAACTTATATATTTAAATTCATTTAATTTATCAATTTTTTTAAGTAATACATTCCAATGTGCTTTAATATTAGGTCAACAAAGCGAGGATTGCATATCAAAAAATCAAGATTAACCATTCTTATTTCAATATTGCTGGGAGAAATTGAAGAGTTAATCTAAATGAATGATTGAAAATTCAAAAAAGTTCAAAAATATTAGAAATGCAACTCCCACAATTTATTTTTCTTTTACTCAAAGTTTAATCAACTTAGAAGAAGATGATGTTGTATTTGACGACAACAATAATATGAAGAGACTTAGAGGTAGAAAGGTGACAAAGAAACAAGCTAAAAAAGACAAGGGTAGCATAAGTTCTCATATTAGATCAATCTTAGAGGATTAAAAAGAACATGAAATAGAAATGGAACGTAAGAAGGTAAGAAGATAGGATTTTTTGAAAAATCATTTGCTTTGGAGAAAGAAAAAGAAAAGACGAAACATGAGAAGATAAAGATAGAATGGTACAAGATTGTTATTATGCAATAAAAACTTTTATTGAAACAACAATATAAGAAGATACAAAAATAATATTGATAGATAGGATAAGCATGTCTCAACATTTTGTTGAATACTATGAGACATGTCAAATGAAGATATTAGCTAAATGACATGATAATGATTTTAATTAGTATACATTGTTTAAATCTTCATTAGTTCTTTAAGTGTATGCATTTTTTTTTTAATTTCTATTATAATAAAATAATTAATTTTTAAATGTGTTATTAATTAATTAAAAAAACGTACACTTGAATATTCATCTCACATGTAATTTGAGTAATACAAAAAACAATAAAATATTCATGATTCTTTACTTTAAAGAGCATGTATGTGATTATATTTTGTAGAGAGTAGCTAAAATGGCTTTTTAGCTACTTTAGCTATAATTTAGCTACAAAATAAAAAGCATGAGTGTGGATGCTCTAACAAGCATAAAACATATTTTGCTTTCTTCTACAATAATAACATTTTATCACTTTTTGTTATGCATATTTTTCTTGTACATTTGGAAACAAAAATGGAATTTTGTTGAGAGAACTGACATGTGTGTGTAGTGAAAACAAGAGGTGCCCTACACTCGCCCCGAGCTAGGTCGATTTTTTTTTTGTAACTTAAAAAAACGATGCTCAAGCATTGCTAGTGTATTTTAAAACAAAAAAAATCCCTAAACTTAAGTTATAGACACTATTGGGTTTAATAAGATGATTTAATTTAATTATATGATAAAAAAACAACGACAATAAACATACTAAATCTAAAGAGAAAAAGCAATAACAATGACATGCAGAAAAAAATGCTTACTAAAAAGAAAACAATTATGAATCTGAATTCCAAGATAACCCAATGATAAAAAATGAAATTGAAAAAAATTGAAAACTAACAAAAAAAACTTTGAAACAATTCCGAGTTAGCATGACAAACTCGTAACTCACGTTGTAAGGTCAGACTATCCTCATAGAAAGAAAAGTTGAAAAAAAATAAAGAAGCCCCATCTTCAATAAACTCAGTGTTGAAAGATGAAATTGAAAAAGAAAATTGGTGTAAAAAAGGAAAAAAAACATTGATGTCAATATGGGTTACCATTTCATACTCGTGACCTAGATCATGAGACTAGGATCATCGCACAGAAAAAAATAATTATGAAGCTCGATTCTCAACCTATCCAATGTTGAAGGATAAAACTAAAAAAAAGAATTTCAAAAAAGGAACCAAAGCCAAAAAAAAAAAGCAAATAAAAGAATAAGGACTAAGTCTAACATAAAAATAAAATAAAATAATGAGGGATAAAATTGAAAAACAAATTTAATTAAGGAAAGGATATATATAAAAAATAGCAATAAGAAGAATGAGGATAAAATTTGATATAAAAATCAAATAGTACTAAATGCTAAGAGATGAAATTGAAGAAAACCAATAAAAAAAAGGATTCAAAACAAATAAAGAGCAATCAAAAAAATGAGGACTCCAATTGAAATAAAAATAAAATTGGAGGACAACTTGTAATTTTGTCTAGGCTAGTGCAATTACCAAGGATTTGTGAGACAAAAGAGGGGGGATACAAAAAATTCAAACGTCTTCGAATCACCCTTAATCACTGTACATGCCAACCACATAGGATGCACTACCATTCCAATGACACAATGGTTGGATATTTTTTGATCATTGGAAGGTGCCACACGTACTGTCTAAAAAGCACGGGAATCTCTCACACATTGGTGTTGCCGTGAACGCGACAACAACCTTTTTTTTTATATAATATTCATATTTTTTAATATACCAAAATTTCCCCAAGTCTACTTGCTAATTACCAAAAAAAAAAAAACCAAGATAAAGTGACAAAAAGTTCCTAGATACAATTCTAAGAAAATTTGATTTTAAGAAAAATTTAGTCATTTTAACTTTCAAATTAAAATGAAATTCCAAGAAAAAGCTCCTAGAGACAAGTTAAATAAATTTTGCTTTTAAGGGCTACTTAGTAATTTTACTATGCAATAAAAACAAAAAAATGACTAATATGCTCCCAGTAAATTTGACAATGATAAACTGATTCTATAAAAAAGACCGTATTACCTCTCAAACCAAATTATTTGGTTTTGTTTTAAAAATTCAAAATGACCATTTTATAAGCAAATCTACAGTAAAATATTAGTGTGTGCACAATAAATGCTTGATCACTTTTAGCTTTTATTTTAATTATTTGTTTCCATTTCATGATAATACTTATTATTTTTCCTAAACAAATATACTCGAAACATTTTACATTATACAAAGTTTTATTTTATAACAATACAAGAAATGCATCAAGTTAATGTGTGAGATTTTTTTTCCAAAATCATACAATTAAAAATTTAGTTTTAATTGACATAGCTGTTTTGAACATACTTTTTTGTAAAATCAAAATAACAAAACAAGAGGCTTTTATAATAATGTAAATTAAAAAACATTTTTTATACAACCATGTGAAAAACTATTCTCTTTTTCTTTGAACGCTGACAAAAAATTAGTATCGAATCCTCTGGTTCAATACGTACTAATACTTAAACCTAATATATCAGAGAGAATAAAAAACCATCACAAATAGTTGCTGAAATTCAATTGAAAACTTCTCCATTTCTTTAACAAATAGGTGTTCAAACTTTTTACACTTATTTGTACCTTTTATTTACTCTTTTTGTATTACTCTGTTTTATACTTACATGCATTTTCAATTATTCTATTGCATTCTTTTAAATCTCTGTGGCACATGAGGGGTTGATTGATAGAGATGATTTATATGGTCATCTACTATGACATGGCCTCCCGACTATTGCTTATAGAGATGACAACATCAAACTAACATGGTTGGACACCAATTTTAAGACCCTCTAGAGGATATGACATACGATCAATTGATTATGTATGTTGAATGACCCAAAAGTCCTTAACCACTATCAAGAAGAACATTGGCACTACATTACTTACGGTACTCGTGAGTATTTTGCCCCTAAAAATATGCATTATGTATGCTCAAGGACTTTTGGATCATTCCTAATTATAGCTGAAGGGAGATGCTTGCATATCTTTATTGTCAGCTATGTAAAGTATGTTTAAAGAAGCATTTTTGTAAAACAAAATCATTAGGCTAAAAAAAGAGTGGAAAAATGCCTTTTCCATTTCTACTGAGTAGTGGAAGATTTTGGAAAGATATTTTACATGTTTTTTTTAAATGAAATTTTATAATAAAAAATGTGAAAATATATTTTTTTAATTTATAATAATAACAAATTTGAATATAAAAATTATTTTAAATATTTTTTATTCTTTCTAAATTAGAACAATACTCTATTACTGAACTCAAATAAAAAAATAGCTAACCAAATTCAAAAAAAAAAAATTGTGGTTTCATGGCATTTAAGAATAGAAATGGTAAAAGCATTAGAATAGATAGAACAATCTCCATTGAAAGAGAACATCTAATTCAATTTTAAAGGAATAAACTTTATAACATTGTCATCTTAGGATGAAGATCATATTAGTCTAGCCACATTTCAAATAGTCAGGTGTATACTATTTCTCTAGTTATAATTATTTTTTTGTTAGAATTAATTCCATTTTAAATACTAACTTAGAACTATAAATGTAAATTTAATAAACTCTAGTCATTGAAGCATCTCCATATTGATTATCCATAGAGTTGGGGTAATAATATGTTCAATGCTCACTCGCAGATGCAACTCTCCATAGGATCTAGGTAATAATAAAATTTAATGAATTTTGAATAACATGTAATTTATATAAATTAAATGCAAGAAATTTACTAACTTTGCAGCTTGCCATGTCAAATGGTGTTGGGCTATACATTTCACTTTAAATTCTACTCACGTCCACAAGTTTTACTAAGATAAGTCGGATGCACAACAACCTTACCATATATGGATTATAAATTTATTTTATTTTTGTTATTTAAGCGTCAATTTTTTAATTTCAATTTATTTTCTACTATATGTCTTGATAGGTCATGTGGACGTCATATACCAAGGATTTGATATTAGCAGCTTTAATGATATGTTGTGAGGGAAATGATTTGTGATTAGTACAAGTCTTGTTGTATGACTTTAATATAGTTAAGATGAATTGTCATGATCAGGCAATGTAGCAATTTGGCTTATTCAAACAAATCTTGAATTATGATATCGGTGGCAAGCTGTATAATATAAGTCATCAGGGTAAGCAGGAAGGAAATTGGCTAGTGATTCATACAACTTACTTAGATCTTTGGCATATTAGGAGAGATTAGATTTTTATGGAGCAACATTTTAAAATTGATCTAGACAACTACATGAGATGGTATTTGCTTATATTTTTAGTGCTCTATCTTTTAAGTCGTAAAAGTCTCCATTATTTTCATGTTTATTTCCTTTTTCTTTTTGTCTTTTTTGTTTAAAAAGATATAGAGACGTCAATCCAAATAAAAAGTTATTTCATAAGCTAGTTTTTAAAAGAATTAGAACTGAAACTAGTTTGTATGCTTATCACATCAATCCAAATGTTGGGCGCATATCCAATGTTAAGCGTATTGTCACTCCCAACACCTAAGCACCCAAATGGGCTCAGGCAACCTTATCCAAGTCCAATGGCTTGGATCTAGGCAATGTGCATTGACCTATTTTTTTCACTACTAATAGGCTCAGACATCTTGCTCTTTTTTTTAAATTTTTTCAGGATTCCATGTGGGTCCATCAGTATTTTATATTGATTCAATACATTTTATTTTGAGTATAATACAACTTGAAATATCAGAAGGGTAAAATTATGCTTTAGGCCCTTCCCTCCATAAAAAGATAAGACTCATGGGTTATAAATACATTATTAATCTTTCAAACTGAAAGTTCATATTCTCTTTATTCTTAACATTTTCAACATATATATTTTCAAACCTATCTCTTTAAAATATCATTGCACTTTCTCTTTCTACAAAGTTATTGACTTAGGATTTGAGATTCCCACATCCATCAAAGAGGATTTTTTGCAGGTACCGACTACTAGTCATCTTGGCTTACTAAGCACCATTAGTTATCAACTGCCAACCACCTGGCTTTCCATATCAAACCACTAAAAACCTTAGCTATGAAGAATGAATCAAATTGCTTGAACTTAAAGATTAATTGATTATCTAACATATTAGTTTTATTTTTAAGCATTTTAGATTTTAAGATCTCATCAATTAACATCGTCTCTGAGAAACTGATCAAAAAACCATCGGTTTCTAAAACTTGTTTTGACATTTCTAGGCCATTTTATGGCACACAACCAAGACACACTTGAGCCAGGATGCGAGACAAATCTACTCATTACCATAGACACTTCTACCCAACCAGACCTTCAATAACTTATCAGTTAAATGCAACTCCTTACTTAGGCCATGTTGGCTACCCAAGAGAAAAATCAAACCTTGTCACCCCAACAAGTCTTGACACCCTTAACAACATATAACTCCCTATTACCACGACCACCGACCATACCACGTGCCCATAGACAATTACACTACCTAGAAAAGACTAGGTAGAATGACGTTTATGAGAATCCCTTAAGGGGTCGCTCGTGCCATTGTGATACTCATATACATAGATGGTACTCTAATCATACTCCTCCTAACTATCATGAGATGAACACTAGTTACCGTAATCATCGTTTCATGCCAAACTCCTTGGGCTTCTAAAAGCCTAACAGATAAAGGATTGAGAGACAGTTTGTATACGAATATACCTAGGAGAATGACAACAACCCTCATCAGTGGAGGGGTTCTCTCTTGTCTAAACGAGTATTGAACACTCGACTCCCTAAAGACTACATTTCCATAAAAATAAGTCAGGACATCTATGATGATCTGGCCGACCCGAGGTAGCATGTATATAATATATACAGTAGCTAAAAGTTAGTCATCTAAGACAATGACTCAATGTGAAAAATTCCCCCCACAACTTTTCAGGGTTATACGAGTGCATAGTACAATAATTTGGAGTCAATCTATATTGAAGGGTTTAGTTACCTATGTGCCAAGCTAGTGGCATGCTTCAACATTAGTATACCTATAAAAAAAATCTTCACAAAACTATTTGGTGTTACCCAACAAGAGGACGAGTCTACACATATATATTTGAAGAGGTTTAATGTGGAAGAATTGTTTGAGCTAGTAGTCTTAAAGGCCTTGATAAAAGGGGGTAAGGGAGCATGCCCTTCAGCAAAGACTTTATACCTTATCATACAGAAGTTTGCTCAAGGTGAAACAAGTCATAGAAAATCATGTACAGGTGAAAGAGGCTAGTTTGCTACGACATAGGCCTCCTAGTTTTTACAATGAGAATCAACATGAAAGACCTCTTAAGCAAAATCATTCTTCTAGTAAAAATAAAAGATCAATGAAGAACTATAATGGATCAACCCTTAGGAATTTGGTGTACCTGAGGACTTGTAACTCCCTTGAATGGAAATAGGATCACCCATTTAAATTTATCAGGGTAGTTAAAGCAAACACTTTTGCTCCACCTCTACGACATGTTTCTCTTAAAAACCTCCCTTATACATATCCTTTAATTCACCTTATGATGCATAATCATTAATAAGAATGTAAGTTTATTTTTGAAATAAAATAATGTATCTCTAACATATATTTTCTATCTAAATATCTTCAATGGAGGCTTCCAGACACTTTTCAAGAAAGGATTTTACTTGGTCTCCCTAGTATAATAACATTACTCTCCATGAAAGGAATTGAAATAGTCTCCATAAGACAATGACCCCAACTCCAAGGGATGGATATGGGGTTTTCTTAGTGCAATAACATCATTATCCAGGTGATGTCTATGGGCCTCTCACCAATTCACTAAGGGTTGATCTCAGGTCCCTCGTTATCCAGTGTAGTCTTGGACTGACACATTTTCTAGATGATGCCTAAGAGCCTATCACCAATTCACCAGAGGTTGATCTCAGATCCCCTATTCTCTAGTGTAGTCTTGGATTGACATATTCTCTAGGTGATGCCTAAGAGCCTCTCACCATATCACCAATGGTTGATCATGGATCCCCCATTCTCAAGTGTAATCTTAGACTAACACATTCTCTAAGTGATGCCTGAAAGGCCTCTCCTCAATTCTTTAGGGGCTAATCTCAAATCCCTCATTCTTTAGTGGATTCTTGAATTGACACATTCTCTAGGTGATGTTTAAAGGCCTCTCATCAATTCACTAGGGTTTGATCTTAGATCTTTCATTCTCAAGTGAAGTCTCAAACTAGAACATTCTGTAAGTGATGTTAAAGTGTATCTCACTAATTCACTAGGGATTGATTTTGGATCTCCCACCTTTTCAATACCATCTCGAACTAACATAACTCTCCAGTAGGGATCCTAGGCTTTATATTATCTTTATGGATGATTTTCAATCTCCTACTTTTATGTACATCTCTTCACTAGGGGGCTCTCACGTCCCATTACATCGCCAAGAAAGCCATATGTTACCCACTCTCAGAAAATAACCATCTCTAGTGGTACGTCCTATAACAATACTCTAGGGAAATCACATACCTCTTATACTCTCCACTAGGGGACTCCCAAGCCCCCACACCATTACTAAGTAGGCTACTAACCTCCTACTTTTCGGTGAGATCTTTTTTCAATTAAGAGTTCTCATGTCATCCTAAAAAGATCACATATCTTTCACACTTTAATGCGACTAATCTTCAAGGGATGAACTTTGTCTTCCTGGTGCAATAACACCACCTTCTAAGGGTCCATCCCTTCCGCCCCTTAGAAATATTTCTAAGTATGGGCGTTGACATGGATTCATCCCTTTTGCCCTATAGAAATTTTTCTACATATGAGCATCGACATAGATCTATTCCCCTAACCACTTAGAAATTGTTTTAAGTATGGGCTTCTCCTCCATAGGTTTCCCCTCTGCCCTTTAGAAGTTTTTATTAAGTATGAGCGTTGATATAAGTTCATTCCCTTTTACCTCTTAGAAAATTTTCTAAGTATAGACTCACTCTGCATGGGTTTTCCTTGGCCACTTAGAAATTTTATATAAGTATGAGTTCCTCTATAGACCCCCCCTCTATATACTTAGAAATTTTATTTTCAACCATGGTACATGCCGCTACACACATGCTCTCTAGTGTATTACCTGGGGTTTTCACTTCTCTTTTCATATAAAGAAAACTCGAAAAAACTCGTTATATCATCATTTTTATAAGTCTTTGCATATCAATATCACAAAGACTTGGGGCTACTAATAAACCTAAATTTAACGGGCCCAAAAAACATCCTAAAGGCAAAAAAAAAAAATCCTCGTGGGCTCGGGCTTCCAAGCCCTAGCCCAACTAATACCAAGGTGCATAGGCTTAGTAGCCCGAGCCAATGCTAGGCACACACCTATCAAGGTGTATCGTCAAGCCTAGCACTCTTGGTGTTGGGTATGCACCCCAACACCTATATAGGCTCGGGCTACCTTTCCCGAATCTAACGTGCTTAGGTTCAAGCAACATTTCTGAACACATTTTTCATAACTAATGGACTCAAACACCTTTTTCTTCCTTGAAAAATTTTCTAAGACCCCACACGGGTAGCTCAATATTTTATATTGATCAAATACGTATTGTTTTAAGTAGAATACAACTCAAAATATCACAATGATGAAATTAAACTTTAGCCCCTCCCCTCCAGGAAAAAAAAAAGACACGACTTATAGGCTATAAATATACCATGAATCCTTCAAACTCAAAGGTTCATAATCTATTTATTATTAACATTTTCAGCATACATATTTTTAGAGTTTATCTCTTTAAAATATCATTGCATTTTCTCTTTACAAAGTTACTGATTTAAGCATCTATGAATCCCCATATTTATATATATAAAAAAAACCTTTTACTAGTACACCTACCAGACACCTTGGCTTATTAAGAAAAATCAGTTACCAATTACTAACCACTTAAGTTTTTCATATCAATTCAGTAGATATCTTAACTAGGGATAATGAATCATATTATTTAAACTAAAAAACTAACTAATTACATCACACAACAGTTTTATTCCTAAACATCTTGAATTTAAAGACCTGATCAACAATCTAATAGATAACATTTGTTTAATTACTAGATCAAGATATATTCAACACAATTTCATTATTTTTCAACTCGTAGAGTCCTTGTGCAACCATTGCTATATTGTACTTTTCAAGTATCTTGGGGTGATAATTGCTTTTTTTTATTATTATTATTATCAAAATCATTGAAACTCAAAATTTGACCCAAACACATTGTGAATCAAGAATATGGTCAGAGGCACATCAGTTCATACTTCAGAGACAATAATAAAATAACCTAGAATGGAAAGAAAAAAGAAATATTAGATACAAAACAATATATATATATATTGAGAATGGAAAGAAAAAAGAAATATTAGGTACAAAACAATTATGTGAACTGATTGAAAGTATAAAAAATGTTTTGTTCCGGAGATGTAAGATAAAATATTGATTATTTTTTTTTCTCTAGGTATATATATATATATATATATAATGATTAAACAAATTGAAAAATAATTTCTAGTTGAATTTCCTATAAATTATACCTACCTAAAACAAAAACAATGTTTTCTTGTAAAAATGGTAAAATAATAGATTCTGTTATTTTTTTTACTATAACGGTAGCAAAATTATAACTTTTTTTTCTTTATAGAAAACAAATTTTTATTATATTCTTTTCTCTTTATACTTGACTTTTATTTTTTTATCATTTTAAACTTGGTTTATTTATTATCATTTTTTATCTTTATTTTATTTGTAATATTTTATTGTTTTTTTTTATATTTTCTTTGAAAAAAATATTATTTTTTACCTTTTACACTTTTAATATTTATTACTCTGTACTTAGCTTTTTTATATATTTTTATATCTTATTTTTATTTTTTTATAGTTTTTTTTATTTTTTTTCTTCATTTTTTTTAAAAAATTATTATACAAAAACTAAAAAAAAAAATCTCATTATAACAATTGCAATATTATTTTATTTTTTTGCTACTTTAAAAATTAGCTTGAAGACTTTCAAGTTTTGATTAATTCATATAATTTTTACTATAATTTATTGCATATAAGAATTAACTATTTTATATATGATTATATCTTTTACTTAATGTCAAAAAACATCTCCATCAAAACAAATTGAATAAACATGTTAACACTTTATTTTTTATATTTTTTAGCATAAATAATTCTCAATATATTTAATTAAATAGACCTTTTAATTTAAAATTAAAATAAAAAACACACTTGAAAAGTTAGAATATTTTTTTACAAAAAAAAAAGAAGAAATTATCCAACCTTATATCTCATACAGTTACCTTTTTCTGTTTTCTTTCTTTCTTTTTCTGAAATTTTCTTTTTCACCGAAGAACCCATTACTAGGGCAAACTGTCTCTGACCAAAAACCCTTTTTTGAAAAAAAATAAAAATTCCGTCTCTCTGGACCTTGTCTGTAGCTGTTAAGAAGTCTAATATTTAACAGCAGTGACTGTCCTTTTCACGCCAATTGCATGAACATTTTGATCCCGTTTTGCCTCCATCCTTTAACCATGACCCAACTTATTGAACACTAATCATAAAACTCTCTTCTTCTTCTTTTAACTTCCTCTTTACCCTCCTTTTCTGCCATCCTCTAGTTGGTTTTCGGGGTGTATTTTCTTTGGAAACACCTTCATCATAGTCACACCAAAACTCCTGTGTAACAAAATGAAATAAATGCTGTGTCAAAAAGTCCCAACTTTCATTTTGTAACTACACTTCGCAAGGTTTGGCTGGCTTCCTCCTCTTAGCATCCGGGGTATTGTGTGAAGAATTTGCACATGGCCCAACATCACTGTTATAGCTCAAGCAAGCAGCATCCAATACCCCAATGGGACTTTGGGGCGCTGATAGGAGTAAGGCACTTGGGCCCTTGACAGATTCACCAACCAATGACAAATCATGAATCAGTTGAAAACACTTGAGCACTCTCTCCTGCAAATATATATATATATAACAAAACGATTAGAACGTAATCACTGGATAATATATTGGACGTCTCAGTTGATTTACGCATGGTAAGTAATCAAATTCAAAATGATATAACCAAAAAAGAGTCATCATTTATGTCCCTTTACTGGTTTTGGACCACAAGGCACCATCTTTACCTTTTGTACAGGTTGAGCAAGTACAGAAATTGCTTGCTCAACGTCCACCGTTTTGGTTTCCCCCACAACAGCTATTGACACTGCTGCTGCAATCTCAGAAGGCCTAAATTCCATGAAGTAAATCCCTGTATTAAATTCCCACCCACCAAAAACATCAGACACCATCTCTCAAATATCTTCATCATAACTGTTTCAACTTCGGGGAGAAATTATTGTAGATAGTACATTGCCAACGTGTGCATGAGTGAGAGAGATATGGACCTTTAATTGTGCTCAGTATGAGATGGATTGATTGTAAGATTAAAGACCTAGGTGGGGTTTGATCATTATTGATCTTGCCAAGGAAATAGTCTATGAAGGAGAAAGGAGTAATTGCATGCATCCTCCAATCCAATGTGCTCAGTACAAGAAGCTCCATCCTTTGTATAGTTCTTGCTTCAAATACAAATCTTGATTCACCCACCTATTATATCAGAATCCTTAAATTTATTAGATGAACTTAATGGGTGATACAAACAGAAATTCTGATTAAAGACCTGTAGATCTAGAGAGAGTGGAACTTCAGTCTCCTCCATTTTGGCCGCAAGAGATAAACAAGCCACACCCAATAACTGCATCATCCAAGCGTTACCCTTCTGCAGATCACATACAGCAAGAGTAAATTTAATGCGACCAGAATGGAATTAGGTCAGTAAACCATTAAACGTTAAAGCTTGTAAGAGAGATACCAAACAATAACGCCATCATTGGTTGGTTTCAACTTACAGGTACTTCATAGGCAGACAGAAACCTATCCAAGTAGTTTACCGATAAATACGCACAAATTGGTCCAAAACCAAAGTGGGCATGAACCTGTTGAGCAACAAGGCCATTAGTATTGACCATCAACAAAAGCTCAATTGTGGAATCGTGTAACAAAAAAGAAACTACCACCTCATAAACAATAAACAGCACTCGTGCGACGCTGATCAAAGGAAATTAACAGGGAAGGGAAGACAAAAACAAATGCACAAAAAAATCTTTGAGGAAATATAGAGAAAAAGAAGGGAACCCACCAAACCCACTTCAGATTGAGTGGATGGATGTGCAAAAGGAACAAAACCGCAACCCATTTCATCAAACACCTCAAAGTCACGTACGACACCGATATCAAAGAGCGGTCACACAACACTAGAACAAAAGGCTTTACATTAATCAAAATATATAGAAAATGCAAATCCATCCCCAGTGAATGGAAAATATACCAATCCAAAAAATGAAAAGAAGTCCTATACACCCGCACTGAAAAACAAAACCCCTTTTTAGAGAACCAAATCTCATATATTCGAGAAACCAATCAAGCAAAATCACCATTTAAGAACATCTAATATAACATCAAACTGCAGCGAGAAAATGAAAAGAAAGAGAAAAGAACCCACCTTTGCAATCCAATCAACAGCCTCTTTTCTAGCCCCCAAGCCCAAGTCCCCATTTCTCAGTCTCTTCAAGTAATCACCACTAGGCAAATGCTGACACTCCTTTTCAACCATCAAAACCAAAGACTCTTCACTCTGCATTGGCAGCCACCAACCACTATTTTGATTCTGGATTTGATGATTCCCGTCATGCCACGTGGCCTCAAACTCCTCCACGGTAGCATCGTAGCAATCGCTATCATCAAAAATACTATTATTATCTTCAGCACATAGAAGGCTTGAAACTGTACAATCAAAACTTGGTGCCATATTTAATGCTACCTCTCCAAAAACTCACTCTTTTATCTTTCTGAGGTGTGCATCTAAGCATTAAAGTTCATTAAACAGCAAACGGGGGGAATCAACGCAGATTCTTGCGTGTTTATATAGATTTTAGATGTGTTTTAGAAGAAAGAAGTGATTTTTGGATCAAAGAATGGAAGAACAAAGACTGGTGTTTTACAAAAGAACAAAAATTCGAAACCTATATAGATGAAGTGTCCATCTGCTTATCACTCTCTCACTCACTATCTATCGATGTTGGGGGCTGAAAAGACTGCTACTCCGAGCAGGGGTTTGTGAGGGGGGAAATGTGTGCCTCTTTTTAGGGTAAAAGGCAGGAAGAGAGAGCAGGAGAGGGGGCAATATGGGCACAAGGATCACAGAGAGAGAAATGGAATGGGATAGGAATAGGAATAGCAAAACAGAACACAATACAAGGACATTTGCAAGATTTTGTAGGGATTTATTGCATGTGCACGGACAGTTCTCTAACAACTGGCACGGGAGAGGAGGTAACGTTTGGCAACTTTGTCAAAAGTTTAATTTTTGAAGAAAACAATTAATTTTTTAAATTATTTTAATGTATTTATATATAAAATAATTTTAAAATTAATAAAAAAATATTATTTTAATATATTTCTAATTAAAAAACACTTTAAAATATAATCAATACCAGTACCAAACATTATTTAAATGAAATTTAAAGGTTTTCATAGATATAGATAAGTAGTGTTTTAGCTTATAATTATATTAATTTAATTTTTAACATTTTATAAAATATAAATTTAATTTTTTAATATATTTTTTAAATTCAAGTGGGTTGAATAATAATAATTAAGTTGGGTGAAATTTTTTATGAAGATTAAATATATTCATGAGATGAAATTATTTTTTATGAATATTATATATATTCATAAGTTTAAAGTATTTTGTTAATTTCCATGGTTCCATGTTTGGAAGCAGACCTACAGTATGGATTATAGTATGGATTGTAGATATCATGATGCCTCAAAGTTATGTTTAATTTTTATATCTTATTCCACCATTAAATTTTAATTGCTTCTTATATCCTCTCCAACAAGGAGACAAAAAAAAATTTTTATATTAAATAAATCTAATAATAAGATTATTAATAAGAACTTTAAAACAAAATATTTCTTAATAAATAAAAATAAATATTCAATTCATAAACTACCAAATATAAAAATAAGAGTATATAGTATGTGAGTTGGGTCGGGTTAATCTGGTGTAAAAAATCTCGACTCACCACCCGCCCTATGATATTTTATTTCTTAGATTTTTTAACTCATTATCATATATAATATCTATATTATTAAACTTTGATAATAAATACAAATATTACAGAAGAGTCGGGTTCTTTTTAACACCCCTGTGAAACTAAAGATATGTATATTTTTCATTCTAGACCTTTTGTGCCACCAATGGTAACTTTTTTGCTTCCTGTGTAATATTTATTACAATTTTTACAGTATTTTTCTCGTTTATCTCCAAATCCTCAGACAATCTGATGATCCAAATACCAAATAAGTGGAGCTAATAATATTGTAGCTTTAATTGAGAATTGAGTTAAGAGAGGAATTACGTGTTTCAATTTTGTTGAATTTAGTTTAGGCATAGATTAAGATATCGTATTGATTCACAAGATATTATTTCCTACAATTAAGAGAAAAGTTTTTTAAATTATTTGAATTTTAATGAGATGTGTGGGGCTCGACTTTAGTGGAAGTTAAATGATTTGTTTTTGCTTTCTGCTAGTATAAATACATCTTTGGCAAGCTTGTTTACAAGTTACCTCGACAATGCTCGAAGTAAGCAGGGTCTTAGAAATAAAATTTGAGAACTCTTGGTGTTGACTTATAAATGTTTTTATTTTTAGAACTATAGTTTCTTTCTTTTTTTTGAAAAGTCTTTTTGTTTAGGACAGATATAGAAGGTTTTTTATTAAGGGAAGTTTTCTTTTTTGAGGAATCAAATGTCGAATTTTTTTGTGTAATCAAAACAACGCATCTCCTATTTTTTGGGACCAATATCAATTTTTTTCCATTAATTAGAGATAAATAAATAAAAAAATATAATAAACTAAAACATTATGATAATTAATGGCAATAAAAAGAATAAATTTAGGAGAAAACATGTAATAAAGGTAACCTTCCATAAATAATTTTTTAAAAAAGGATGGTGTAAAAGTGACGCTTCTCTTCATTTAAGCGTAACTAACCCCTTACTTAAATCTCCAGAACCGGTGCTAATTTTTAAGATCTCTAGTTTTCTCTAATTAATAGTTGGCAACTCCAATTATCCACAATATATTTTTAGCCCCTGTTGCGACGTCCACCGATGTACGACACAACTGATTGGGTTTGAGTGCATATGAGAAAAGAAAGATTTACAACCCATAAGAGATCTAAGTTCCAGCCTCAGGGAGATGGTTCATTCCTTTTGTTTTTACCTTCCTTTTTGGATTTTGATAAATTTTAGTCTTTTGTTTCAGACTTGGATTTGGGTTATTTTGCATACTTTAGGTTATTTTTAATTGGGTTTTAATGCCAGTCCATTATGGTTTGATTATCATTTAACTATAAATACTCTCTTTTAAGGGTTAGACGGTTCAAACTTTAATTTTGCTAATTATTAGTATGTGTTAGGTTTTACTTATACTTTTGGTTTTTTAATGAACTGTTCTTGGATTTATCAGAGATTAACTATCTTTGTGGCATTTTCCTTTAAAATTCAAACTCATGATTCATTATAATCGTAGGGTTGGGGTCTTTTTCATCCAATAACATCGGTGCCTTGATTCAAATAATCATTATGTTAGGTTCTTTATCGTAATCTAGTTTTAGCTTTCTTGAGTTACTTATTTCTTGCATTTGGATTCAAGGATTCCTACCCTTCGGGTTCACATTAAAACTACAACTAGTTTAGGAGTGATTAATTATTATTATTTTTAACAATAAGAGAGATCAGATTTTACCGAGGCAAATTTTTCAGGAGGGTTGTTATTTGAAATGTACATTTTAAAGTAGAAAAATAGATTGCCTTAACATAATACTAACAAATTCAAGCCTCGTGGTTTAAAAGGGAAATAAAGGAAGAAAGTTTTGAACAAAAGTATTTATATATATTATTGATAAATTCAAGTTACATTTAATATCTTCGTGTAATAAGAAATTAGAAATGTGATGCTGATAATGTTTGTAAAATTTATTACATGACTAACTTCTTAATATATATTGTGATACAAATCAGTGAGCATCACTAAAGAAATCATTAGAGGTACCAATTGGACCTATTATAATGTTTTGAACTACAAGAATCCAAGAGGAATTGATTGGTTTGATTCTGGATGTTTAGGATAACAAGTTGCAAATCTATCAGACTAGATCATCGTGTATTATTTACCATTATAGGAAAAGTGCACTCTAGAATATGTAGATCCTATCTAGCTGGGACTAAAATGGTACATGTAATACAAAGAAGGGGATATTATTCGCCTAAAATTAAGGATGATTGCAATGCCTATGTGAAAGGGTGTAACCCAGGTCGAGGTGATAAAATTTATCAAACATTATATTGTGGTAAGGTTTGGAATTCCAAAGCTTATCATTGTAGATAATGCCACGGTATTCATAGGGGTAAAAATGGGATGATTCACTTAACATATTGAAATTGCTATAGTTAATTCAGCCCCATATTATGCTTAAGTGGACAAGTAGAGTCGACGAATAAGATTTTAAAACTAAATTTATAGAAGATTATTACTAACAATCCTAAAAAGTGTCATGAATTGTTGGTGGATGTACTTTGAGCTTATAGAACATCATTTAGGGCTGCAATATGAGGAACACCTCACGCTTTAATATTTGTCCATGAAGCAATATTAGCTTGTGAAGTGAATATTAAGTCTTTAAAAATAGCTTACCAAAACCAATGAACAGGAATTCAATACCAAGATACAATGATACAAAAGTGAAAGGATCTGGAAGAGAAAAACATTTATGCCTTGAACAAGTTGTAGGCACAAAAGCTACAAGTTTAAAAGGCATACAATAAAAAAAAGGGAAGAAACAAGAACTCATGCAATGGGATCTAGGGGATCTAGTTAGGAAAGTAATTTCTCCCCTAGAATAAAGAATAGGCAATTTAAAAAATGGTCCCTAACTTGGCAGAGACTTTTTAGAATAAGTCAAACTTACTTTGGAAATGTTTATTTGTTAGAAAATATAGATCGGGAGATACATTAAAAAACTATTAATGGAAAGTATCTCAAAAGTATACAACATTCATGTGAGAAACCAATAAAGAGAGATTAAAATATTAATATCCTAAAATGTAGGAGCATTTTCTCCAATATTTTACAATATTCTAACATAATGTATCATGTGAACCCACCATAAACCCATTGATTACAAGATATAAAATATTTAAGACCATATATAATCAAATTCAAAAAAGATTCTTGTAAACATCAAAACCAAATTGCAGAGTAGAGATTTAATTCTCAATTAATTAGGCAGTAGAGATAAACTTTCTTGTTGCATGCAAGCTAGTCAACTATTGTGAAAACTCACTCAATGTCTTTTTCCCTTGTTCAATTTATTGCTTTACAGTAATCAACTCAAACTCTAGAATAATTGCTCGGTCTTTAAATTGCTTAGGCTTTAATTAGGAAGACTATTTGGACTCCATAAGTACCGAAATGTTACGATTAATGTCAAAAAAGTTGGGAATATTAGTAGAAATAGAAAACATATCTTGAAGGCATATAAGGTGTGTCTTAATAATTGTTAATACAAATAGGTTGGGGTGCTCCATTAGTTCTAGAATTATTGATCGCAGTAGTAAAAACATTTGGTTTTTGTCATAGAGGTTAAGGTCGGGAGACTTTAACAGTTTTAGAAAACGACTTACTAAGAATTCTTCTTTTATAACTACCAAGAGAGATCACAATTATAAAATATAATAAAAATAATAAATCATTTATGAAATAATAAAATAATATATATATATATATATTTTTTAAAGAAAACCTTAAAGTCAGAAAATAGCCTTCTCAATGCCTTTCTAAATGAAGTTTTTATTGTTTTAAGATTAAGGCAACAATAGCACCTAAGGGGGTGAATTAGGTGTTCCACTAATAATAACAAATATTGGGATTAACTCAATTAAACACAATTAACCAACAATATAATTAAAATGCTTAAAGTAAAGAGTATAGGAATATAAATTACAAACTCGATTTTTAACGTAGTTAGACAAGCCTACATTTACACCTCAATCACCAAACCAGTCTTGAATATTGTATTCTTTACTAGTCCAAGCCAAATATTATAATGTCCATGATAAATCATCACCAAGCCCTTTTCACCACTTGAAGAAATACCCTCTTCAAGATTTTTCACCTTGGTGATATACCTCATCAATGATCAAGAATTTTTCACTTAAATTCTTGAAGGATTATAATTGTTTGAAATATAATAACACTTTTTGAAAGAGGAGATAATACAATTAACACTTATATCTGTATAACTCACTCAATAGCACTTAGAGTGTATAAAGGTGTTTTAAGTGTAGTGAGTGTGAGAATTTATACTCTTATGTAATAATATGAAGGTTTTAATGCACAAATATGAGTATGGTTTATGATTGATAATTTAAAGTTGTTTTTGCTCTTGAAATAACTTGTATATAATATATATTCAAATTTTATATATATAATTCTAACAAAAAATAGTCGTTTATAATTGTTCAAATTTGTCAAGTCAATTGGTCGATCAGTTCCTGCAAATTCCTAAGTATTTATCACGTATAAACAAACGTTCGACATGTAAATTGGTATCACCAAATGGTCGACCAGTTCATGTAGAATTCTAGATTTATCAGTTTTAATCCTAATGGGTTCTTTAAACCATTTTATCATTCCTTTTTAAATGCATGCAAAGTGAAGTGTGTGCATTTATTTTAATTTGTACTATCAAGAATGATATAAAATATTTAGATTTAAGCACTAAAATGAACACTTTAAAACTAAGTCTTCATTTGCTTGTTGATTGATTTTTTTTTTCATTCAATACCTCATGCTTGTTGATGTGATCTTCACATAAACATGTTTAAACTTAATCTCATCCAGGTATATCATTAGTCCATTTCTATTTAATTATTATCATTAAAATACATAAAATATTAATACATGACCCAAAGATCAACAGTTTTGTTCCTAAATAGTAGCTCATCAAAACTGAAAAGTAATAGTTAATGCAGGAAAAAAATTAGGATAAAACAAATAAAAAAATAGAAATAATCTTATTATGTTTTTCCAAGATTTCAAGAACATTTGAAACCTTAGCATTAACCTTACAATGTAAAGGGGAATTGATATAGTTATGAAGAAAGATGGCAAGAGGGCCTTGACCCAAACTCAATTGTATACTAAAAACATTATGGTATACCAGATTTGCATTTCACAGTAAAAATCCATAAATCAAATATATACACTAAAATAATTGAAAAAAAAGGTGAGGGACTCATAAATAAATTCAAAAGGGTCCATGAAATTTTTTGAAATTTTTTGATATCACAAGAGAGCTTATTTAAAATTAAAAATTAAAAAGAGATTGATATAAAGATGTGTTTTGCCAAACACATTTTTGACCTAATACAAATTTGAGTGTGTTTGGAAGTGTGGTAACGGTTGCTTTTTAAAGTGTTTTTCATTCCAAAACACATCAAAATAATATTTTTTTTATTTTTTAAAAATTATTTTTGACATTAGCACATCAAAATGATCTAAAAACATCAAAAAATATTAATTTGAAGAAAAAATAAAAAATTTAAATTTTTTTAAAAGTGCTTCCGAATATAACACGGCCAAAGAGTTGATGTCTTTTTCTAAGTATAAGAGTGTCGAAGTAATAAATAATTCGGTAAGACTGGGGTCGAACCACAGGGAAGTTAACTGTATAAAATACAAATAAAGAAATAGATAATAACAGAAAAGAAGTTGAAGAGAGCTTTGATATGTGATATTGATATAAGGATTAAATAAGGATAAAATAATTGTCAAGGTTAGAGGATCCACTAATGGTATTTCAAATAAGTATAGTATAAACTCTTTTTATTACTCAACTGGAAACCACACACAGTATTTCAAACATGTTGAGTTTATAATATACTTATTCTTACACCATTAGTGTAACCTTTTCACCTTGACATAATAAACTTAGCTAAACATAATGAAAGAGAGAAATATAAATAAACAAGATAAGAACATAAATAAGATATAAGTTAACTAAGTAAATGAAAGGAAATGAAAAGCATAAACAAGAGATTAATATAAACAAAACTTAAGCATTATAAAAATATAAAGAGAGAGAGCAAGAACATGATCTTAATTTGAAAACCAAGATGCCTAAATGCATGGCAAATGCCTCTTTTTATAGGCTAAAATTTGAAACTATTGATTTGATGACTAATTATTAAGTTGGTGGCCACATTTTGACTTGGCAACAATTCTTATCTTCTTGTCTGAACAAAACATCATTGCTAACGTTAGAATTTGAATAGATTGTCCCATGAAAGTTCTGGAAAATTATCTCAACTTTCCAACAAAAAACGATTCGGTGCATTTGAACTTCTAGAACTCAAGATATGGGCTGAACACTAAATAGTGTCTGGGCTGTAGGATAGATTCTGACTTCTCCATTGTTGCTAAGATTTGGACTTCCAAACAGCAGAATTGAGTCTTGAACTGCCATGAATGTTTTAGACCTATGGCTTAGCTTTCTATCCATATAAACCAAATTGAAATCCAAAATCTACAGCTCTAGATATGATCCAATGACTGAACAGTATTCTAGTTTGGAATGAACCAATATCTTTTTTCTAAGCCTAACCCTCTCTCTGTCTTCTCAATTTCAATAGTTGAACTCATCAATCAATCCTTTGATTTATGTGATAGGCCTGCATTTAAAATAAGCATTTATCATAAATTAAAGCTATCTTATATTATCAGACTTGTTATTATAAAACATACTTAAGTTAAGGAATTTAATGATACTTTAAGTGCAATATAATGATATAAAGCCTTAGTGAGAATGCACTTTTAAGTACTAATCAGAATACAATGTCAAACACACCCTAGCTGGCTGGACCTGAGACTCAGGCCGACCTCCATTGTTTTTTATTTTTTTCTGAACTGAGCTAGCTCAGCCTATATAATTAGACCGACCCAGCCGGCCTTGCCTACTTACTGCCACAAGCTAGTGACTCTGGGCAAAGTAACATGCATGCGTGAATAATTCACGCATGAGTGTTGCATAGTGCAAAGGTAATTATAATTACCTTCGCACAATGTAATGCAGATATAAAGAGCGTTTGGAAACGCGAGCCAACCAGCGTTTTCAAAAAATTCAAATTTTTGTTTGCTAAAAATTAATTGTTTTTGTATATTTTAGATCATTTTGATGCGCTGATCTCAAAAATAATTTTTAAAAAATACAAAAACATCATTTTGATGCATTTCAGAATGAAAAACACTTTGAAAAGCAACCGCAACTACACTCCCAAACAAGCCTATAAAAGAAAGTGGGGAAAACAAAAGGCTACCTTGGTGCAGATGAAGACGTGAGGTTGTTTGGTGCACTTTCTCCTCTGTTTCTTCTTCTCTTCTTCTAGTCTTTCTTCTTGGTCTTTCTGTCCTCGTTCTTGGTCTCTTCGTTTTCTCTCTGGTTCTCTCTGTCCTCTCTCTCTTTACTAGTTTCGGTCTTATATCTGTTGCTTTTTTTTTTGCCTTTCTTTTGTTTGTGTCTAGTCCTCATGTGTTTGCCCGTTCTGTCTCTTTCTGTGTTGTTTTTATTTTTTTTGTTTTCGTGTGGTTTTTTGGCCCTCTGGTTTTCCCCTGGTATCCTCTGTTCGTTCATTCGGGTATTCTTCCTCGTCCCTATGTTTGCTCTGTTCGTTCTCTGGTTTTCTATCTGTTTGCTCGTCTCTGTTTTTCCTCGGTTTTTCTTCGTTGGTCTCTTTCCTCGTCACTGTGTTTAATCGTTCTTATTTTATGGTTTTCCCCCCTTCGGTTCGTGGCCTTTCTCTGGCTTTTATAAAGCCAGAGAATGCCATGCGGTTGCCTCCAGATAATGAAGCGATCCTTCAGGATTGTTATTGCAGGAGTAATGGTAACGATCGACTGATAGAGGCATTCATTGATTTGCTACAGTTTCTCCTTCAAGTTGAACCGGTGTGAATGAAGATGATGGTGAATAGTTTTATTTGAAACGGTGTCGTTTTTCAACTGAAATGGTTATTTTCAATTTGCCCCTCTGAAGTTCTGACATTTAGCAATTGGACCCTTACTCATGGAAAATTTCCTTTAAAAAAAAAAATTGCCCCCGGATTAATTGTAATTGAACCCCTCGATTTTTGTGTTATTTATAAAACAATCATTGGTTTTCAATTTAATCAATTTAGTTCTTAATTGGCTTGTCAATTTTTAATTCTTTCAAAATTACCCATATAAAAATCAATTAACCCCCTATGGTATTACCTCCTATTCACTTTGGTCATTGGACTTTAATTTCTTGCAATTTCAACCTATATCAGTCTTAAACTTTGGTATTTCTTCAATTAAACCCTTGATGACATTAATTAAATAAATAAAAGTTTAATTAAGTTCATAAACTTATTAATTCTTTTAATTTTTGATCAAGTTGACTTTCAAATTTATAATTTCATCCTTATTAGTTTTTGAACTTTTAATTTGTGTTGTCTTGACCTAATTCTTAAATTATTTTTTATTTATTTATTATTTTTTTAAAAAAATCAAAAATTAAGTTATGACAAAAGTCATTTACAACAAAAATTAGAAATGACCATGATTTAGTTGGGTTTACTATATATCTAGAGAAAAATTTCCAATTAATCTGAGAGGAATGATGAAAAAGAAAAGGGGTTATGTTGTTAAAAAAGCTTAAAATCGCCTCCTTGACAATGAGAGAAATTCTTATTTGTAAGAGTTCAAGGTAAAAGTACATTTTATGAAGGATCAAGTAAGAATCCTTTAAAGTTTGTGGGATAGAATTCATTCTTAAAGATAAAAGAGTAGGGGCAGAGTTCATAGTGAGAGTGATTGTTTAATTTGCTTGGTTTAGGATTTGCTCTGGATTGAGGAAGACAAAGGATAAAATAAGAAAGACAATAACAAAGATTTGTGAATGAATATGAAGATGAAAGAGAAAGAGTCAATTATACTTAAATTTCAAATTCAAACTTATTTTTGGAAAAAATATCCAATCATTCATGCATAATAAAAAGAAATGAGTGCTGCAATTGATGTGATGTAAAAATTCAATATTTGAATCTCAATATACCTATTAATTAAGGTTACCCATTAATTTGCATTTATTAATAGACAATTTTTAGGAGGGTAAGTGTTATATTATAAATTTTAGGGGATATAAATAAAGTTAGAAGATAACAATGATAATTGGATGATTATGAGAAACTTATAAAATAAGAGTTACCACACACACTTACTTACATATAAGAAGGAACGCGTACATAAACAAAATATGTACGTAAGCAGATATAATAAGACAAGTAATTACAAGACAATAATAACTCTTGTGAATATAAAATCATGGAAAGAACTCTAAAAGATAAGAGGTTATTGGCAGTTGACATATGGATTAGTGGAGGTTCCTAAAGAATGGAAGGTAATCGATAGTAAATATACATCACGGCTATATAAGACTAATGACAAGAAAAATAACAACACATATAACTTAACAAAAACTCAAATAACCGCATTGTAGTTTTATCAAGTTCTTAAAACCTTTCAGATTTGAAGCCTGTAGACGATAACCTTGTAGGCATATAACAGTAGACAATAACTTTGTAGACGATAATCAAGTAAGCTTGTAATTTTCTTTGTAATTAGTAAGCTTGTAATTTCAATTCTATAAATCAAAAATACAAAAAAAAATGTTTTATTATTCAGGAGTTTCAATTCATAGATATAATCAGAGTATGAATCACTATATAAATATAAGTATTATTTTCTTAAATTATTGAGTGTACTTTATATTCAAGTTGTTTTAATTTTATTGATATTCGTGTAACTATGTAATATAAATTTAGAATTAATTAAATTTAAATTTAATTTTAAATTACAAACTCCTCTTAATTAATCCAGAAAAAAGAAATCAATATCAAACACAAACCTTTTCTTCAAATTTCCACAGAATTTTCAACTTTAATTTCCTCGTAAATACCCCGCAAGTTTCACTATTCCCATGACTGGCAAGTCTTTCGTCAGATGCATGCCAGGGACTCTCTAAACATTCCTGGACGACATGTCGCTCAACGCGAAAACCCTACAAGGCCAAGTTTGTTGTTATTAGGGTTGCTGCCTTCAAAGCTAAACATCACCTTGTCAAACGTCAGATTAAATTAAACTTTTGCCTAAATGCATACGTGGCAGATTCAGCAAGTTCTAGAGCGAAAACTTCCCTTATCTGACGGTGAGAGTATCGAACTAAGACCAAGCAATGAATAAAATGGGCTCTTTTACAGGATACTCTACTATATGACTAGCAATGGCTTCCCCAGTCTTTCAAAGAGCTCCATCGGTCCTCTCTTCAACAACAATACGACGGCGTTTGCCTCTAGTCGGGGCGTTTTGCATGTTAAGCTTAGGCTTCTCTAATATATGCCCAACTCTTACTTCTTCTCTCCAAAACGGGTACCGCTCAATCCCTCCTATTTATTCCTCTCTCAAGGTAAAAAGCCTTTCAATTTCTTCTACTTTTACGCCTTGATTAGATTACTTCTAATTTAATCAATTTTTATTAAAGGGCATTGAATTTCATAGAAATTTCTGGATTAGATCAAAGTTTGGCAGT